>ERZ724527.529-NODE-529-length-19054-cov-4.324175_pt1 | contig 19054 bp, 20 predicted proteins | sample MGYA00376060_ERZ724527 | MGnify/ENA primary metagenome ERZ724527 (study PRJEB28724, sample SAMN07190886) | activated sludge metagenome | isolation source: activated sludge of sewage treatment plant in Hong Hong | place: USA: Christiansburg, Virginia | collected...
TCCGCACTTGCGCGAGACCGAGTTCGGTTTGGGCGAGCGCGAGTTCATCGCGCCCGAACGACGCATACGCGCGCGCCAGCAGGGTGTGCAGCGCGATGCGGGCATCGCCGCTCAAGGTCTCGTCGGCGGCGATCTGGCGCGCCGTGTCGTCGAGCAGTTCGGTCACGCGCAGATCGGCGCCGCGGGTGGTGTCGCGCGGTGTCGTCAGCAGCAGGACCAGGGTGTCGTCGACCGCTTGCACACGCGCCCGCGCCGCTTCGGCGTCTGCGCTGACCTGTCGGGCCGCGCGCAATTCGAGGACGGCAAAGACCAGTGCGCCGGCCAGCACCACGACCAGCGCGCCGAGGCTCGCGAACCACCGCCGCTGGTGCAGCGCCAGCGGCCGCATGCCGCGTGTGTGCGGCGCGTCGTCGATGGCCAGAACCGGCCGGCCGTCGAGGTGGCGCTGGACATCCGCCATCAACTCCGCGACCGAGGCGTAGCGGGCCATCGGCTCGCGCTGCAGTGCACGCGCGATGATCGCGTCGAGATCGCCCTGCACCTCGCTGGCGCGGATCGGCCACGGATTCACCGGGCTGATCGACTGGCTGGCCAACGGCGCCGGTTCGCTGGTGACCGCGGCTGCGACCCGGGCCGACTGTCCTTCGACCCGCGCCGACGGCAGTCGACCGGTCAGCAGTTCGTGCAGGATCAGGCCCAGCGCGTATTGATCGGTGGCCGGGCGCGGCGGTGCGCCGAACCATTGTTCCGGCGCGGCATGGTGCGAGGGTGCGGTCACGGCATCGGCGACTTCGCCGCGCAGGATCGGCGTGCCGTCGACATCGATCAGGATGGTCGCGCTGCTCAAGTGTCCGAACACGACCAGATCGCGATGGGCGCGGTCGACGATCAAGGCGATCGCGAGGAACAGGCGCAGGCGCGCACGAAGGTCGAGCGCGGGTTGGCGCAGCCATTGCGCCAGCGGAATGGCCAGTTGGCCCTGGGTCTGTTCGGATGCGACGGGCGACACGGTGCTCACTCGATTCGGTATCGGCAGAATGCGCGGACGCGCGAGCGTAACAGTGCGGGAACGGGGCGTGCCTTCGGGCAAATCCGGGGCAGGGGACGACCGGATGTTGTCTGGGCCCGGGGGGCGCGTAAGCTGCGCCCACACTCACAGGAACACGTCATGGCCCGACAGATCGCCATCGTCGAAGACGAACCCGCCATCCGCGCGAATTACTCGGACGCGCTGCGCCGCCTCGGCTTCGAGGTTCAGACCTATGCGTCGCGCCCCGAGGCCAGCAGCGGCTTCGACATCCGCCTGCCCGACCTCGTGCTGATCGACATCGGTCTCGGCGATGAACCCGAAGGCGGCTTCGAACTCTGCCGCGAGTTGCGCCAGAAGTCCGCGACCTTGCCGATCATCTTCCTGACCGCGCGCGATTCCGACTTCGATGTCATTTCCGGCCTGCGCCTCGGCGCCGACGATTACCTGACCAAGGACGTGTCGCTGCCGCACCTGACCGCGCGCATCAACACCCTGTTCCGTCGTGTCGACGCCCTGCGTCGTCCGCAGGGCGCGGAAGCGGTGCTGAAGAACGGTGACCTGGCCCTGCATCCGGAACGCATGCGCGTCACCTGGAAGGACGAGGAAGTGCCGCTGACCGTGACCGAATTCTGGATGGTGCACACGATGGTGCGCCACCCGGGCCACGTGAAGTCGCGCGACGCGTTGATGCGCGACGCCCAGGTCGTGGTTGACGATGCGACCATCACCTCGCACATCAAGCGCATCCGCAAGAAATTCCTTGCGATCGACGCGAACTTCGACGAGATCGAGACCATGCATGGCGCCGGCTACCGCTGGCGTGCCTGAGGTTTCGGTGTCGCGGGGCGGAGCCCGCTCCCACTGCCATCGGTGCTGTTGTGGGAGCGGGCTCCGTCCCGCGACGATCTTCCCTAAACTGCGCCGATGACCCTGCGTCTCAAATTGTTCCTGATCGCGCTGGTCACCCTGCTGTTGCCGTGGGCGGGATTCCAGTTCATCAAGCAGATGGAACTGCTGCTGCGCGAAGGCCAGGAGCGCGCGCAGTTGTCGTCGGCACGTGCGTTGGCCCAGGCCTTCGTCGCAACCGCCCCCGCCTTGCCGGCCACCGGACGCGTCGCGGTGCTGCCGGATGCGCCGCCGGTCCTGTTGCTGGACGGCAGCCCGGATGACTGGCAGGAAGCGGCATTGCAACCGTGGCCGAGCGTGGCGCCGCTCGGGCGCGTGCACCTCGCGGCGCGCGCGAGCACCTTGTTCGGACTGATCGAGGTCAAGGATCGCAGCCGCGTGCGCGCCGATCCCGATCCGCTGAATGTCGGCGCCTCCGATCACATCGAACTGCGTCTCGGCGCCGGTGACCGGCGCTACGTCTACGAACTCGGCAATGCCGCGCCCGGTCCGCTGCAGGTACGCGTCGACGCACCCGATGCCCCGGCGCTGCAGGGGGAATGGGTCGAGACCGGCGACGGTTATCGGGTCGAATTCTCGCTGTTCCTGCCGCGCGATGGTCTGGCGCTGGCGGCGCACGTCGTCGACGCGGGGGGGCAGGGCGGCGCGCGCACGTACCCGGTGTTCGGTGATCCCGGGCGCGGCGAAGACACCTTGCTGCTGTGGCTCAGCGATGCCGGCTTCACGCGCGCGCTGCAGCCGCTGGTGCCACCGGGTGCGCGCCTGCGCGTGCTCGCGGCCGACGCGCGCGTGCTCGGCAAGGCCGGCAAGCTCGACGTCGGCGACAGCGAATCGCGCACGCTCTGGCCGAATTCGTGGATCTACCGCGCCTTGCTGGCGCCGCCCCTGGTCGATGCCAGTGACTATGCCTGGGATCTCGACACGCTCGATGTCGACGAGGTCTGGCAGGCCCTGACCGGCATCGAGGCCAGTGTCTGGCGGCCATCGAACAACGAGCGCACGGTGATCGTCGCGGCGGTGGTGCCGTTGCGCTGGGACGGCGCCGTGCGCGGCGCGCTGGTGATGGAGCAGTCGAGCGATGCGCTGTTGGTGATCGCGAACGATGCGGTCGCGAAGCTGATGGCGACCAGTTTGATCGCGGTGCTGATCGCGAGTCTGGTGCTGTTCGGGTTCGCCGGCATCCTGTCGTTCCGCATTCGCCGCCTGCGCAATGCCACCGAGCGCGCGCTGCGTCCTGATGGTCGACTCGATCCGAAGTTGCCGCACCTGCAGTCGGTCGATGAAGTCGGCGATCTGTCACGCAGTTTCGCGCGCCTGCTCGACGAAATCGGCGGCTACAACGACTACCTGCGCACGCTGGCGAGCAAGCTCTCGCATGAGCTGAACACGCCGCTGGCGATCGTGCGTTCGTCGCTCGACAACCTCGACCACGAACCGCTGCCGCCGGAAGCGCGGGTCTATGCCGATCGCGCCCGTGCCGGTGCCGATCGGCTCTGGGGCATCCTGCGCACGATGCATGAAGCCAGCCGCATGGAAAAGGCAATCAAGGCCGCGGAAGCCGAGGACTTCGATCTCACCCGCGTGGTGCGGGGTTGCGCCGAGGCGTATCGCGGCATCGCCGGCAATCGTCAGGTGCACATGATGGTGCCGGAGTCGCCGATCCGCTTCCACGGCGCACCGGACCTGATCGCGCAGGCGCTCGACAAGCTCTTCGACAACGCCAAGGGCTTCACGCCCGAAGGCGGCTGGATCCGCATCAAGCTCGCGCTGGACGTCGATGGCGTCGAGATCAGCGTCGCGAACTCCGGTCCGCCCTTGCCGGCGAAGATGCAGGAACGCTTGTTCGATTCGCTGGTGTCGATGCGCGACACCGGCTCATTGCGCGCAGCCGGCGAAGTGCCGCATCTTGGCCTCGGCCTCTACATCGTGCGCCTGATCGCCGAAGCCCACGATGGCACCGCGCTCGCCTACAACCTGCCAGCCGAAGCCGGCGTCGAATTCCGTCTGCACCTCAAGGGCATGCCGCGCTGAGAATCAGGGGATATTGGCGGCGCCAGGCGTGAGGGTCGATTGGAAGGTCCAGTCGACCGAGGCGTCGTTACTGTCGTTGCCGAACGCATTGCGCCCCAGCGATCCGACCAGAGAATTGCTGTCGGCGGTAGACAACGCAAGCGCCGTACCTTCGACCAGATTCTGGCCAGGACCGACGCCGGTCACCGTCGCATTCGTCACGCTGCCTTCGTATGAGAGTGCGTCGATCACGCTCGCGGTCGCGACGTTCACGAGCGCAAGTGCATCCGGAGCGCCGTTCTGGATGTTGTCGGTAGACGCCGGAAAATTGATCGTCAATGCGCTTGGCGGAACCGTGACCGTACTGCTGCGCACGACCAGAAACTGCCCGTTCGCCAAGGTGCCGGCCGGACTCAGGTCGACAGTCGAATAGGTCGGCGACGGGGAACTTGAGCCGTTCACGAGCACCAACGACAAGTTCGCCAGCGACACCGATGCGCCGGTGCCGTTGTATATCTCGACGTACTCATTGGTATCCGTTCCCACCTGATCGTAATCCACCTCGTTGATGACCAAGTGGCTGATCGGCAATGGCGGATCGTTCGACGCGCCCGGCGTAAGCGATGCGGTCAGGCTGAAGTCGGTATCGGCGTTGTTGTTGTCGTTGCCGTTCGGCAGGCGCGACAAACTCTCCACCGCCGAACCGTCATCGAGCGCGGCGAGTGCCGTGCCTTCGACCAGGCTGACCGGAGCGACGAAGCCTTCGATCGATGCTGCGGTGACGCTGCCCTCGTACGAGAGTGCGTCGATGACGGTGAGCGCCTCGCTGTCGATGATCGCGACCGCGTCCGGCGCACCATTGTGGACGATGGAATCGGTGCCGATGTCGATGTAGGGCACGCCGACCGGCACATTCAGCCCGGTACTGCCCAGTATCAGATAGGTATTCGGCGCCAGACTCGTTGCCGCGTCCGCGAGATTGAAGCGCGCGTATTCGGTGCTATCGGCGCCATTCACGAGCACGACCGCGAGACCGGCCAGCGGCACTACATCGGGCGAGCGGTTGTGGATCTCGATGTATTCGGTCGAGTCCAGGCCGATCTGGTCGTAATCGATTTCGTTGATGACGAGTTTGCCGATCGGTGATTGCACGACGCTGCCGAAGGCCGCCGGACCGCCAGCGACGCTAGCCGACACCATCGCGTTTTCGGTCACGTCGAGATCGGTGTAGGTGAAGCTCTGCGAAAAACTGTCGGTGGCGATCGCGAGCGTGGCCGGCAAGCTGCCCGCGGCGATCGGCGACACGCCGAGATCCACCGTGGTGCCGCCGAGTGGCGCGGGCAAGTCGAGACGCGCGATCAGGTTGCGGCTGCCACCCGGGGCGATGCTCGCGGGGTTCGGACGGATCGAGACGACATTGCGGGGCTCGGCATCATCGACCACACGCACCGAGCCGTAGGCGACATTGCCGAGTTGGGCACGCAGCAGGACCGGCGTCGAGTCGCCGGAGAGCGCGTTCATCGTCACCACCGCGTCGGTCTCGCCCGCGAGCACGGTCGTGCCGCCCCCGGCCACGGTCAGACGCGTCGGCGCCAGCGAGACGATCGGCACGAAGATGTCGGCTGCGGCCGGTTCGACCAGACGCACGATCAGCGGTCCGGCGATACCCGTCGTGATCGTGCCGCTGCGCGCATAAACAAGATCGGGCGACAGGGTCGCGACGCCGTCTTCGAACTGGTTTGAGAACACGGGATCGACCCCTTGCGCCGGCAGCGGCGGCGCGAGGGTCGAGAGCGCAATGGCACAGACGAAAGCGCGCGGGTCGTTGAAACGCATGGGGTACTCCGGAGTTGCGGGCGCGAGTGTAGTCGCCTCAGTGCACCAAGACGCTCGCGAGTTCCAGCCACCAGCCCTCGGTGGCGGCGATCCACAACAGCACCAGCAGGAAGGCGATCACCTGCCATTGCACGCTTGCACCTTGCTCGTCGACGATCAGCCCGCGGTCCCAGGGTGCTTCGCCCTTGTTCAAGGTCTGCGCGCCGGCGATGAAGATCGCGAACGGCGTGAGGAACAACAGGCCGAAGGCGAGGCCGCGCGCATACAGATGGAAGCTGCGGCCGAAGGCGCGGGCGAGGCCGGGCGCGTCGTTGCGCTCATCCCGGATGCGAAGGCCGAGCAGGTACTTCCCGGGCGTGGTGCCGAACAGGCCGACCAGCAACGACTCGACCACGAACCAGACGGCGCATGCCATGAACAACAGCATCCAGAGTTCCGGCAAGGTCTGCGACTCCGGTCCTTTTGCGCCTTCGGTGGCCGCCCACCAGGCACCGGCGCCGAACAGGCCGAGCGACATGACATCGATGTAACGGGCTGCCAGCCGCTTTGCCACCCAGGCCAGGCGACGGGTCGAGGTCTGGGCATTCTGCGTCAGCAGGGCGTCGGATACCGCCTTCTTCGCATCGGCCTGGCGCAACAATGCTTCCAGCTGCGCCCGGTCCTTGGCGGCGACCTTCGGTTTCGGGCCGGTGAGCGGCGGCGGCTTCGCGGCCCGCTCGGGACCCGTCGGCTTGGGGGCCTTGGGCTGCACCGTCGGCTTCATGACTTCGCGCGGCGGCACGCTGCTTGGCGGTGCATGGCTGATGCTCGCGACATGCCGGGCCAGCGGCTGCCATTCGCCGAAATCGACGTGCCAGACCTGCGCGTTCGCCGCGAACAGGCGTGCGGCGGCGGCCCGCAGCAAGTCCTGGAACGCATACGGTCCCGAGATGTCGCCCTCAGGTTCGGCCACGTACCAAGCGTCGCTCATGCACATTCCGTCAGCATGGCGGGATTCTGTCACGTCGCCGCGACCCTTGGCGCGGCTATTGCCGCACCGCAATAATCGAGCGCTCCCGAGGACCCGCCCGAATGCTCACGCACGACGAATTCAGCGCGCTCGCCGCGCAAGGCTACAACCGCATTCCGATCGTGCGTGAGGTGTTTTCCGACCTCGACACGCCGCTGTCGGTCTACCTCAAACTGGCCGACGGTCCGCACACCTATCTGTTCGAGTCGGTCGAGGGCGGCGAGAACTGGGGGCGCTATTCGATCATCGGCCTGCCGGCGCAGACCACGTACACGCTGCGTGGCCATCGTCTGTCGATCGCGCAGTACGACGAAGTGATCGAGGAGCGCGATCTCGCCGATCCGCTGGCCGCGCTCGATGCGATCCGCGAATCGTTCAAGGTGCCGAAGCTGCCGGACCTGCCCGCCTTCACCGGGGGTCTGGTCGGTTACTGGGGCTTCGACACCATTCGTTATGTCGAGGCGAAACTCGCGCGCGACGACAAGCCCGACCCGATCGGTGCGCCCGACGTGTTGCTGATGCTGAGCGAGGAAGTCGCGGTCTTCGACAACCTCAAGGGCCGCCTGTACCTGATCGTGCACGCCGATCCGGGCGAGCCGCGCGCCTATGCACGCGCGCAGCGGCGCCTCGATGAGCTCGCGTTCCGGCTGCGCCGCTCCGGCCCGAGTTATCCCGAAGTGCTGGATCCGGCCAGCCTGACCGAAGCCGATTTCATCTCCGGCTTCACCCGCGAAGGCTTCATCGCCGCGGTCGAGCAGAGCAAGGAATTCATCCGCGCCGGCGACATTTTCCAGGTGGTGTTGTCGCAGCGACTGACGGTGCCGTTCCGCGCACGCCCGGTCGATGTCTATCGTGCGCTGCGGGCGCTGAATCCGTCGCCGTACATGTATTTCCTCGATCTCGGCGAACGCCAGATCGTCGGCTCCTCGCCGGAAATTCTGGTGCGCATGCAGAACGGGCAGGTGACGGTGCGTCCGATCGCCGGTACGCGTCCGCGTGGGCCGACGCCGTCGCAGGATCAGGCGCTGGAAGCCGAGTTGCTGGCCGATCCGAAGGAGCGCGCCGAACACCTGATGCTGATCGACCTCGGCCGCAACGATGTTGGCCGTGTCGCCGAAGCGGGCAGCGTGCGCGTGCCTGAGCGCTTCATCATCGAACGCTATTCGCACGTGATGCACATCGTCTCGGAAGTGCAGGGCGCGCTGCGTCCCGACTTCAAGTTTGCCGACGTACTCAAGGCGACGTTCCCGGCCGGCACGGTCAGCGGTGCGCCGAAAATCCGCGCACTCGAAATCATCCAGGACTTGGAACCGATCAAGCGCGGCATCTACTCGGGCGCCGTCGGTTACGTCGGCTGGTGGGGCGACGCCGACACCGCCATCGCCATCCGCACCGCCGTCATCCAGAACGGCCAGCTGCACGTGCAAGCCGGCGCCGGCATCGTCTACGACTCCGACCCCGAAAAGGAATGGGACGAAACCATGAACAAGGGGCGGGCGCTGTTCAGAGCGGTGGCGCAGGCGGCGAGTGGGTTGTAGCACCGCTATGACCGCCACGCTGGTGCTGTTGCCCGGAATGGACGGCACCGGTGCGTTGTTCGACGGCTTTGTCGCTTCGATGCCTGCTGGCATTGACGTTGCGGTGATCCGATATCCGGGCCATGAGTCGGCCGACTATCCGACGCTGGAGGACCTAGTTCGGGACCAACTGCCGAAGCGGCCGTTTGTGCTTCTGGCAGAGTCGTTTTCGGGGCCGATCGGCTTGTCGATCGCTGCTGATCCGCCAGCGATGCTGCGTGGCCTCATTCTCTGCTGCACGTTCGCGAAGTCGCCAGTCCCATTCGGTCGTTGGATGCGGCACATTGTGCGTTGGGCCCCGGCGCACAAACTGCCACAGCGCCTTCTCGACCTCTTTCTGCTCGGGCGTTACGCGAGTGCCGACTTGCGCGCGAAGTTCGCCGAAGTGATGGCATCGGTTTCCCCGCAGGTGATGAAGCAGCGGGTGCTGCAGGCGCTGCAGGTGGACGTCTCCGATAGGCTCTGTGCCATCAGCGTTCCGACGATGTATCTGCGAGCAAGCGAAGATCGACTGATCCGGCAGAGCGCGGCGAACCATCTTGCGAGCGAAATTCCGTCGATGCGAACCGTGCAGTTCGATGCGCCGCATTTCCTGCTGCAAACGCGATCACCCGAGGCAGCGATTGTGGTCGCTGAATTCGTCCGGTCTTGCAGCGGAGAATGATCAGCGCAATCGCCGTTCCACGCACATTCGATAGATCGCCAGACCGAGGATCGCCCCCAGCATCGCCATCAGCGAGTCCTTCTGCGCATCCCAGATATCGCCTTGAGTGCCGAGGTAGGCCTGGCCGAGGTCGCCGCCGAAGGTTTCGGCGGCTTGCCACTCGATCATTTCGTAGAGTTCCGAGTTCGACATGATGAACATGATCGGCACGAGCTGGCGCCAGATGCCGCGCAGCGGGCCGCGGGCGTCGATGAGTTCGGCGACGGCGGGCACGATCAGCAGGCCGTAGCTGAAGTGCACGACGCGGTCGAAGGGGTTGCGTTGCAGGCCGAGTGACTGCATCGCGTCCCAGCCGGTCAACGCCTTCAGTCCCGCGTTCCAGGGCACTTCCGAATAGGTGTAATACGCGCCGACGGTATGCAGGCAGAAGAACACGAACAGTGCCGTGAGCGCGTAGTGGGAGAAGCCGATGCGGCGATGGCTCCAGACCAGCAGCGGCAGCGCGATCAGCACCAGCACGTTTTCGAGCAGCCAGTCCTCGCGGTAGTGCGGGGCGATCGCTAGGGCGCTCCAGAAAGCGAAGAACAGGCCCAGCAGGATCAGGGGATAGCGCTCGCGCTCTCGCTGCTGCGCGCTCAAGGCGATGGTTCCGATGGCGGCAGCGGCGTCGCGCACAGGGTCGGCATGCGCCAGTCGCGACGATCGCGCAGTTCCAGCATGGCGTAACGCGCGCCGAGTTCGGCGTCGGTACCCTCGGGCACTTGCCAAAGTCCCGGATCACGTTCGACCTCGGGGCAAAGTTCGTGCAGTCGGCGGCGCATCGGCGGCGCCAGCAAGGCGTCGTAGGCGTTCGGGTACAGCGCCTCGTCCCACCAGGGATTGACGTAGTCGGCGAAGTCGAACGCGCGCTGGATCTGCCAGCCGTGATCGGTGCGCGCGAGGATCGCCGGCTTGCCGGGCACGATGCCGTCCTCGAACAGCGAGCGGTAGAAGCGATGGCCTTCGTAGTTCGCGACCAGGTCGGCATTCGAATAGACGCCGGTCGTCACCGAGCCGAAGATCGCGCGCTCGGTGAACGCCGATTGCCGGGCCGCGGCCGCTTCGTCATGGCTGTGCTGGAAACGCCGCCAGAACTTGCGGCCTTGCGACAGGAAGTGGCCGATCTTGTCGGAACCGACCAGCACGCCGGCCACGCGGAAGCTCGGGCCGATGCCGAACACGCGTCCGACGCGCGCCGCCAGCAATGACAGATCGGCATAGATCGACGCCCGTCGCGGCGTCGGCAGCTTCTCGACCTCCGGCGACCGCATCGCCCAGCGTTCGAGCTTGTCGACCCAGTGGCGACCGCCGATGCGGTGATAGACCGCATCGACCATGCGCGACTCGGTCACCGGCCCGCGCCAGCGCGCGACGATATCGCCCAGCGCGCGATTGACCTCGCGGTTCAGCACGACCCTCGCGTCCGCCGTCGGCACCGCGCGATTCTGATAGGCGTCGGTCTCGTAGGCCCCCACGGGCAGGGCGGCGAGGGCAGCGACGAGCAGCGGCCCATACCGCCATCGCCGGAGCCACGCGCGCATGGATGATCGGGCCGCGGGGTGCGCGATTACTCGCCGAAACGCCAGGTGAGATTGAGCAGGGTGCTGGTGCGCGCGCCCTTGCCCACTTCCAGCGCGATGTCCACGGTATCGGCCAGCGAACAATTGGCGCCGAAGACCATACCGGCGTTGTCCTTGTTCTCGAGCTCCACCGCGAACGGCACGTTGCCGACGAAGGGCAGGGCGATCGATCCGGCGTGGTCTTCCTGCACGTCCACGATCAGGCTGCCGACCCAGAACGCCCACGGACCCTGGGTCAAGCCGAAGCGCGGCTGCCACGACTTCGAGGTGACATTGCTGTCGAAATCGCCGGAAAGCGAAGTTTCCGCATAAGTGCCGGTCAGCGACGTGAACCAGTGATCGCCGCCGTAGGCCAGCGTGAAGCCTGCGCCGTAGACTTCGCCGCTGTAGCGGATCACCAGTTCGTTGAACAAACCGGGCGGCGCATTCGGAACGCTTACCGAACTCAGGTTCACCGGTGTGCGGGCGTGGACCTTGCCAAGCACGCCGAACACGTTCAGGAACGGAAAGACCCAGGCATCGGCCTTGAGGTCGACATGGTTGATCGAATTGCTCACGCCGATCGTGTTGGGATCGCCAACCGTGGCGCCGGGAAGCTCGAATGCGAGCGACTTGATCGCGTAGTCCTGCTTGAGCGTGAGCAGATCGACGCCGATGCCGTAGGGTTTCGGCAGATCCCGGTCCCCGGCCCAGGACTTGCCGAACGGCAGCAGGCTCTCTGCCTGCGTCGCACCCGAAACCACCAACAGCAGCACCGCAGCGATCCGCTTCATTTTCACTCTCCCCAGTGGTGCCGCGAGTATAGGCCGGAGCGACGGCCGGAACGCAATCGCTGCCTGCCCGAAACCCGCCCTTGAGCCACGCAACCGGCTCGGGTTTACTGCCGCATCGTGCTCCGGCATCGGCCGTGAACCGGGTAAGCTGTCCGGCCGTTCCGGGGCAGTCGCGCGACCCTTCTGGATACCTGATTCATGCTGCTGATGATCGATAACTACGACAGCTTCACCTACAACCTCGTGCAGTACTTCGCCGAGCTTGGCGAAGAGGTGAAGGTGATCCGCAACGACGAGCTGGATCTCGCCGGCATCGCCGCACTGAAGCCTGATCGCATCGTGATTTCGCCGGGCCCGTGCACGCCGAGCGAAGCGGGCGTGTCGGTGGAGGTGCTGAAGACGTTTGCGGGCCAGCTGCCGATGCTGGGCGTCTGTCTCGGGCACCAGAGCATCGGCCAGGCGTTCGGCGGCAAGGTCATTCGTGCCGGCCGTATCATGCATGGCAAGACCTCGCCGATCCATCACGCCGGACAGGGTGTTTTCGCCGGCTTGCCGGATGGCTTCGAGGCGACGCGTTACCACTCGCTGGTGGTCGACAAGAACGCGTTGCCGGAGGGTCTCGAAGTGACCGCATGGACCACGAACGACGACGGCTCGATCGAGGAGATCATGGGCTTGCGTCACCGCGACTTTCCGATCCAGGGCGTACAGTTCCATCCCGAATCGATCATGACCCAGCATGGCCACGCCATGTTGAAGAATTTCCTGGCCCAGTGACCATGCCGATGACGCCGCAAGAAGCGCTCGCGCGCACCATCGAACATCGCGAAATCTTCCACGACGAGATGGTGGACCTGTTCCGCCAGATCATGCGCGGGGAGGTTTCGCCGGTCATCACCGCGGCCTTGCTCACCGGCTTGCGTGTGAAGAAGGAGACCATCGGCGAGATCGCCGGCGCCGCCCAGGTGATGCGCGAGTTTTCGGCGCGCGTCGAAATCGCGCCCGATCCGCATTTCGTCGACATCGTCGGCACCGGCGGCGACGGCGCACACACCTTCAATATCTCGACCGCGGCGATGTTCGTCGCGGCCGCGGCGGGCGCCAAGGTGGCCAAACATGGCAATCGCAGCGTATCGAGCAAGTCGGGCGCTGCGGATGTGCTCGAAGCGCTCGGCGCACGCATCGACCTGCAGCCGGCGCAGGTCGCGGAATGCATCCGCCGCACCGGCATCGGTTTCATGTTCGCGCCGATCCATCATCCGGCGATGAAGAATGTCGCCGCGGTGCGCAAGGAGCTCGGCGTGCGCACGATCTTCAACATCCTCGGTCCGCTGACCAATCCCGCCGGCGCAGCGAACATCCTGATGGGCGTGTTCCATCCCGATCTGGTCGGCATCCAGGTGCGCGTGCTGCAGCGCCTCGGCGCGCGCAATGCCCTGGTGGTCTACGGCCGCGATCAGCTGGACGAGATCACGCTGGGCGCCGCGACCCTGGTCGGCGAACTGCGCGATGGCGTCGTGCGCGAATACGAAGTGCATCCCGAAGACTTCGGCCTGCGCATGGCGTCGAGCCGCAACCTGCGCGTCGACGATGCCGAGCAGTCGCGGACGCGCGTGCTCGAAGCGATCGATGGCATCGACGGGCTGCCGCGCGAGATCGTTGCGCTCAACGCCGGCGCCGCGTTGTATGTCGCTGGCGTGGCGGGCGATATCGGCGACGGCATTGGACGTGCACGGGAAGCGATGGGCAGCGGCGCGGCGCGGCGCAAGCTGGACGAGTTCGTGGCGGCGACCCAGGCGATCGCGGGTGCCGCAAATGGCTGACGGTTTCGCGACGCTGCCGCAGCCGCCGTATTACGCCGTGATCTTTTCGTCGCTGCGACGCGGCGGACCCGATGATGGCTATGCCGGGACGGCGGCGCGCATGCTCGAGCTGGTCCAGCAGCAGCCGGGGTTTCTCGGCGCCGAATCCGCGCGGGGCGCCGACGGCTTCGGCATCACCGTGGCCTACTTCGACAGCGAGGCCGCGATCGCGCAGTGGCGGATGCAGGACGAGCACGCGACGGCTCGTCGTCGTGGCCGCAACGAATGGTATGAACATTTCGAGGTGCGCGTGGCTCGGGTCGAGCGTGCCTACGGCAAGGCTTCCGGAGCGGCATCGGCATGAGCGACATTCTCGAACGCATCCTCGATCGCAAGCAGATCGAAGTGGCCGATCGCCGCGTCTACCAGCCGCTGGATGATCTCAAGGCGCGAGCGGCCGACATGGTGCCGACGCGGGGATTCGCGGAGGCGCTGCGCACGCGCATCGCGCGCGGCGAATCGGCGGTGATTGCCGAGATCAAGAAGGCTTCGCCGAGCAAAGGGGTGATCCGCCCCGACTTCAGGCCCGCGGAGATCGCGGCGAGTTACGAGCGGGGCGGCGCGGCCTGCCTGTCGGTGTTGACCGACGTCGAATTCTTCCAGGGAGCCGACGCCTACCTGCAGCAGGCGCGTGCAGCGTGCCGTCTGCCGGCTCTGCGCAAGGACTTCACGGTCGATGCGTATCAGTTGTACGAGTCGCGCGTGCTCGGCGCCGATTGCATCCTGCTCATCGTCGCGGCACTGGGTGCCGACCAGTTGCAGCACTACGCCGGTCTGGCGATGGAGATCGGCCTCGATGTGCTGATCGAGACGCATGACGCCGGGGAAATGGCGCAGGCACTGCGCACGGCGTCGCCGCTGATCGGAGTCAACAACCGCAATCTGCGCGACTTCTCGGTGTCGCTGGAAGCCACGCTCGCGTTGCGCGATCACGTCGACGCCAGTCGCATCCTGATCACCGAGAGCGGCATCCACAGCCGCGACGATGTCGCGACGATGCGGTCCGCCGGCGTACACGCTTTTCTGGTCGGAGAAGCCTTCATGCGCGCAGACGACCCGGGCGCAGAGCTGCAGCGGCTGTTCGCATGAATCTGCGCATCGTCGCGTTCGAGCCGACATTGCGCGCCCATTTCGGCCGCCTCAACCGCGAGTGGCTGGAGCGCCATTTCGAGGTCGAGCCGATCGATGCCGAGGTGCTCGATCATCCCGAGCAACGCATCCTCGCGGGTGGTGGCCGCATCCTGTTTGCCGTGCTCGGCGACGATGTCGTCGGTACCTGCGCTCTGCTGCAGGAGTCCCCCGGCGTCTACGAATTGACCAAGATGGCGGTCACTGCCGCCCATCAGGGCGCGGGGATCGGCCGATTGCTGCTGGATGCGATAGTCGACGAGTTCCGGCGCCTCGGTGGTGACACCTTGTTCCTCGAGACCCATTCTTCGCTGAAAGCGGCGATTTCGCTGTACGAACGCGCCGGCTTCGAGCATCGCGGCCATAAGCCGGATTCGCATTACGCGCGCTCCGACACCTACATGGTCTGGCGCGATCCGGGTGCGAGCTAGGTCAGGCGTCGCACAGCTGCTTCACGAAGCGCAGCGAGGATTGTTCGAAGCCGCAACGGCGATAGAACGCGTGGGCGTCGGTGCGTGAAGCGGCCGTGGTGAGTTCAAGTCGAGCCGCGTTTTCGCGGCGGCTGGCATTCTCGGCGTAACGCAACAACTCGCGGCCGATGCCGTGCTTGCGGAAGCGGTCGTCCACCACCAGCGCCGTGATGCGGCAGGTCTCGCGGCCGAGCGGCAGGTAGAACATGAAGTCGAGACTGACCAGGCCGCAGACGGCGTCTTTCCACTCCGCGACAACGAGCGCCTGTCTCGGGCTGGCGTTGACGCGGCGAATGCGACGTTCGGCCTCGGCCAGGTCGCAGGGATAACCCAGCGCTTCGATCAAGCGCGAAACCGCGCCGGCGTCATGCAGTTTCGCGTCGCGGAAACGCAGGCCGCCGTGATGGTCCTTGTCCGCAGGCGCGACCGATGCGCCCACTCAGCGCGTTCCGAAGACCACGATGGTCTTGCCGGTGACGCCGATCTTGCCCTGTTCTTCAAGCTGCTTCAGCACGCGTCCGGCCATTTCGCGCGAGCAGCCGACGATGCGCGACAGCTCCTGGCGCGAAACGCGGATCTGCATGCCCTTCGGATGCGTGAGTGCATCCGGCTCGCCGCACAGATCCAACAGCGTGCGCGAAATCCGGCCGGTCACATCCATGAACGCCAGACGGCTGACCTTGCGGCTGGTGTGCAGCAGGCGCCGCGTCAACTGCGAACCGATCGCAAACATCAGCTTCGGGCACTCGTCGCGCAGCGTGCTCTCGAATAGCGCGAGCAGGCGCTCGTAGCTGATCTCGGCGAGTTCGCAGGCGGTGCGCGTTCGAACCAAGACTTCACGCTTGCTGGTCTCGACGAACAGGCCGAGTTCGCCGATGAACTCGCCCTTGTTCAGGTAAGCCAGGATCAGTTCGCGACCGTCATCGTCCTCGGCAACCACGCTGAGCGAGCCGTCGACGATGTAATACAGCACGTCGGCGCGGTCGCCCGGCATGAAGATCGCCGTGCGGTTCGGGTAGCGGCGGCGATGGCAGGCACCGAGGAAACGATCGATCGACGGGCCCTCAAGCGCCAGCGAACGCGGCGTGACGGTCTTGGGCATGGCGTCGTGCAGGCCTGCCAGATGGTCGGGATTGGAGTTGGGCATCGCGGTCTCGATTGCGCGGAATGTTCACGTTTATAGGACGGTGCCGGGCCGATTTCAAACGCTGCGCTGAATCCGGACGCCGCAAGGTTACCCCTGCCGGAGGATTTGCCCCATAATCCGCGCCCCTTTCACCCGTGGCGACTGAGGAAAAGCACCATGGTCAAGCCGCTTCCGCGATTGCAACTGCAGGGTTTCAACAACCTGACCAAGGCGCTGTCGTTCAATATCTACGACATCTGCTACGCGGTGACGCCGGAACAGCGCGACCGCTACATCGAATACATCGACGAACAATACGATGCCGATCGCCTGACGCAGATCCTGACCGAGGTGGCCGAGATCATTGGCGCGAACATCCTCAACGTCGCGCGCCAGGACTACGACCCGCAGGGTGCGTCGGTGACGATCCTGATCTCCGAGCATCCGATCGTCGAGAAGCTCGGCAAGGACATGATCTCCGAGGCCGTGGTCGCGCATCTCGACAAGAGCCACATCACGGTGCACACCTATCCGGAGACGCATCCGCACAACGGCATTGCGACGTTCCGTGCCGACATCGATGTGGCCACCTGCGGCGTGATTTCGCCGTTGAAGGCGCTGAACTACCTGATCGACAGCTTCGAATCCGACATCGTCACGATGGATTACCGCGTCCGTGGATTCACCCGCGACATCAAGGGCAAGAAGCACTACATCGACCATCGCATCAATTCGATCCAGGACTATCTCGCGAAGCACATCAAGCAGAAGTACGAGATGTTCGACGTCAACGTGTATCAGGAGAACATCTTCCACACGAAGATGCACGTGAAGGAGTTCGATCTCGACAACTACCTGTTCGAGGCGCAGGCCAAGGATCTGTCGTTCAAGGATCGGCTCCGCGTCGAGGCGCAATTGAAACGCGAGATCGAGGAACTGTTCCACGGCCGCAACCTGGTCTGACCGGATTGCTGTTCCGCAATACGAACGGGCCGCTCTGCGGCCCGTTCCGTTTCCGGACTCAGATGCGATAGGCGACGAAGCGCATGACGTCCGCGCAATAGCCCATCAGGCGGCGAATGGGTGTCGCCAGTTCGACGGCGCCGCGATCGAGCGCATGCTGGCCATGTTCGATTTCTTCGCCCTGCATCGTTTCGAGAATCGCGCGTGATCGGGCGTCGGCGAGGGGCAGCCGATCGAGATGATCGTCGAGGTGGGCTTCCACCTGGCGCTCGGTTTCGACCACGAAACCCAGACTGATGCGGTCTCCGAACAGCGCGGCCGTCGCGCCGATCGCGTAACTGCCGGCAAACCAGAGCGGGTTGAACTGGCTCGGCAGTGCGTCGATTTCCGCAAGTCGCGCCGAACACCAGAGCAGATGATCGTGTTCTTCGCGCGCGGCCTGCAGCAGGTGTGCCCGCGTGTCCGCAGATTCGGCCACGGCGGCCTGACCCAGATATAGCGCCTGCGCGCAGACTTCGCCGGTGTGGTTGATGCGCATCAGGCCGCCGACAAGGCGGCGGTCGCGTTCGTTCAGTTCAGGCGACTGTTGCAATTGAGCGGGATTCGCTCGCGCAGTCGGGTGGGGCTCGGATTCCAGCGTGCGGGCGGTATCGAGCGCTGCAATCGCGTGATCAAGCAACGTCATGCGTCGGAAGCTCATTCGGGTCGTCCATTCAGATAGTCAGCCACCAGTTCCGCCGGATGCAGCACCAGCATCGGAGTACCCAGATCGAACAGGGCTTGCGACAGTTGCGCCCGGCAACCACCATTCGCGCTGACGACGATGTCCGGATGCAGCATGCGGATCTGCTCTGCCACGGTCGCGCCGAGTTGTTGCGAGATCGCTGGTTGGTTCATGCAGTAGGTGCCGGCTGCGCCGCAACACCCCGGTTGCACCGGCAGTTCGAGACGTATCGCGCCGGGCAGTTGGTCGATCAGGCGACGCATCGATTCCGCTTCGCCGGCGAGGCCTTGTTGCGTGCACGGCACATGCAACGCGATGCGCATTGGCCGTGTCGCGAATCGATCGACGAGCTGCGGCCATTGTTGTTCCAGCCAAGACGCGACACCCGTGATCGCTGGTGTCGCCAGTCGCCGCTGCCATGCAGCCGTGCATCCGGAGTTGATGGCAACGATGCGGTCCGGTTCGTCGACGATCGGCATGCACGGTGGCGACGCGAATCCGAGATGCTGGTCAAGTGCGCCGCAGCATCGCGCATCGTCGATTACGGGTTTGGCGCCGGCGATGGCGGCGACGAATGAAATTGCCTCGACTGAGCTGCGTTCCAGGGTGTGTGCGGCGCAGCCCGCCAGGATCAAGTCGGTGCGTGCCTTGGTACCGTTCGCCCGAGTGTGCCGCGCGGCGCGCGCCGAGATCGTCGATGCGAGGCCATCGAGGTTCGTCCGGCGCCGGAATGCGCTTGGCGAGAACGCGCGCACGGCCACGGCGCCGCGCAGAAGCATCTGCAGCAACGCAGGCCGCCGTGCCAGTCTCCGTGCGAGTTGGCCGGCCCAGTGTTCGCGCGTTCGCGCACGACCGGAGCGAGTCAGGATGAGTGCTTCGATGAATGGCACCTTGGGTGGGCACACGCGCTCGCATCGACCGCAGGCGAGACAGCTGTCCAGCGAGGGTTGTGAATCGCCAGTGGCCTGTCCTGTCGCGATGCGGGCCATCAACGCCAGCCGGCCGCGTGGCGATTCCGCCTCGTTGCGCGTCACCAGATAACTCGGGCAATGCGGCAGGCAGAGTCCGCACATCACACATTGCGCAGCAATGGCGGCGACACGGCGATCCGCGGGTGTTGTCGTGAAGGCTTGTGACATCGACGTATTCGAGCTTGAGATTCACCGGCGGGAGGCCAAACAGTAGCTCAGCTGGATCGTGTGGCGGCGGCGGACAAGAAGATGCTTGCCAAGGCCCGGGGCCATAGGTAAGATCTCCTCCCCCTCGCGACCCGTGCAACACAAAACGAAGTCGCACAGAGGTGTTGACAGCCATCAAAACCGCTCTATAATGCGCGGCTCACTCGGGACGAAATGTT
>ERZ724527.532-NODE-532-length-19003-cov-13.879143_pt1 | contig 19003 bp, 23 predicted proteins | sample MGYA00376060_ERZ724527 | MGnify/ENA primary metagenome ERZ724527 (study PRJEB28724, sample SAMN07190886) | activated sludge metagenome | isolation source: activated sludge of sewage treatment plant in Hong Hong | place: USA: Christiansburg, Virginia | collected...
GGCGCGAAGGTAAGCCAGGTTCTCCAGGTACTCGTCCAGTCCGTCGATCGCCACCGCCGGCTCGATCCTGAACCCGGTGCTGGTGGCCAGGTGCCCATCGACGGCATGGATCACGGTCTCGTGCGCCATGCGCCGGGCCCAGAACGAGACACGTTGGTCGACGCCCCACGACCACATGGCGTCAGTCGGTTGGGCGGCGCGCAGTTCGGCGATCAACTGGGCGGCGCCATCGCAGAACCATGCGGTCCACGCGCTTTGGTCTGCCTCGCTACCGGGCTGGTTGATGGCGACCGTGTCGTGGTCTGGCGGGCTGCTGATGCGAAGTCGCACCAACCCGGTCACATGTCGGTGCACCCGACCCGTGTGACGCAGCAGCTTGGCCAGGTCCCAACCTGGGCAGGTGGGTACCGGCGTGGAGGGGGGGTGGGTCTCGGCGCTGTCGGCGAGGGCCTCGGCCCACCGCTCGACGGTGCTGATGGCATCGTCGTAGCTCAGAACAGGAGCCGAGATTGATCCGCTGGACGAAGAAGCGATGCTCATGGCTCCAGTGTGCCCGACGGCCACATGCTGGGGCTGGCTACTTGGAGTGGTTGCATCGCGTTGCGCTCGGGCAGGTGGCAGGTGGCCGATGGGGAGGTTGCCCGCTGGGATAGTGCACCTGGCCTGCTCAGTGGTGGGTCATGCCACCGTCGACCACCAGCACCTGACCGGTCATAAACGACGACGCGTCCGAGGCCAGGAAGGCGGCAGCGGGCACCATCTCAGCCGGCTCGGCCATGCGTTTGATCAGTTGGGCGTCCACCATCGCCTGTTGGATGGGCTCGGGGTTGTTTTTCACCATGTCGGTGGCCACGGTGCCCGGTGCGAGGGCGTTCACCCGGATGTGGTCGGCGGCCAGTTCGGTGGCCATCGACCTGGTCATCGAGGCCATGGCCGACTTGGCCGCGAGGTACATCGACATCCATCCGCCTCCGGTGTAGATCCCGGCGGACACCACGTTGATGACGGCAGCGTGGGTCGAGGCCCGGAGGTGGGGGAGTGCCTCCTGGATCAGAAACACCGGACCTCGCAGGTTGGTGGCGAAGGACTTCTCCCAGGCCTCCGGTGTGATGGCGCCCACTGGTTGCGCCAGTGCGTTGGCGGCGTTGTTGACCACGATGTCCACCCCGCCGAACTCCTTCACGGTCGCTTGAACCAGGGCCGCACCGTCCTCCAACCTCCCGAGGTGGGCGGATACGCCGATGGCCCTGCCCACGGCCCTTGAGCCTCCGGCGGTTCTGGCCGCTGCGGTGTTGATGGTTGCGGCGGCCGAGTCGCAGGCGTCCGCCTTGCGGCCGGCGATCACCACGTTGGCGCCCAGTGCGGCAAATCCCTGGGCGATCGCCCGGCCGATTCCCCGGCTGCCGCCGGTGACGATGGCGGTGCGGCCGGTCAGATCAAAACGGTCGAGCAGTGCAGAGCGGTCGAGAAGTGCAGAGTGGTCCATCCGTCCATTGTGCGCCGCGGCGACGGGCGTCTGCTCACCCGACGGTTGGGGATGTCGAACGTGGGCGCGGCGACGGTGGCGCCCGAGGTTGATCGAGGGCCCAACGTAGGGTTCTGGCGTGACAACGAGGCTGGGCATCGCCGCCACTGTGATGCGCCTGTTCGCAGCGGTGATCGTGGCTACCTCATGTGTCGGCGGTCGTTCGACCGAGTTGCCTGAGCAGGCAGGACGGGCGACGGGGACGCGACTGGGTGCCCGCCCGTCGGCAACCGACGTGTGTCCGCCTGAGGACCGGCCGGTTGAGGTCCCGGTCGGTGGGGTCACCCGCCGTGCGGTCGTTCGGGTGCCCGATGATGCCGTGGCGCCGTTGCCGGCCGTCGTGTTGGTTCATGGCTTTGCGGCTCAGGCCGATGAGTTCGTCGTCAGCTCCGGGGTCGGCGCGCAGGCTGATGAAGCCGGGGTGATGGTGATCGCACCTCAAGGCCGGGGTGACCCGTCCGGGTGGGACGTACTGGCCGACTTTGATGCCGATGACGCGTTCCTCACCAAGCTGTTGGACAGCTTGATCAACTCGGGGTGCATCGACCGTCACCGCGTCGCGATGGGCGGCCACAGTGCCGGTTCGGCCTTCGCCGCCTTCTTTGGATGCGCCCACCCCGACAGGTTCAACGCGCTGGTACTCAACGCCGGTCTGCCGCCCCCGATCTGCGTGCGGGGCACACCCAATCTGGTGGTGACACACGGCGTTGACGATCCGGTCGTTCCCTATGGCGGCGGTGAACAGCGGGTGGGCGATGCCACGGTCAAGTTGGACTCCGTGCCCGACTCGGTGCAACGGTGGGCTGATCAAGCCGGGTGCGCCGCCGACCCGGCGGTCAAGGTCGCCTCGAAGGGCGCCGATCCGGGCGAAGGTGGGCCGGTGACCTGGACCCGATGGCGAGGCTGTGTCGGCGGTGACGGCAACCCGGCCGGTACCCGTCGCGTGAGCGTTGGATTGGCGGCGCTTGCGGGCTGGAGCCACGCCTGGCCGGGTTCCGTCACCGAGTCGGGTGCGTCGTCGGGGCTGGATGATGGCTGCGTGCTGATCATCGCGGCACGTACAGGCGCACCACCGGTCAACCCGGCCGACGCGTGTCCCTGACCCACCGGGAACATCCGCCTGGTCGAGGACTCATCCCGTCAAGATCTGATCAAGCCTGCTGTGGGGTGCTGTACGTGTCGGACCGCGTTCGGTGTGACCACCACGCCATTGCGACCCCGGGATTTCGAATGGGCCGAACGGTCGCCGTGAGGCGACGTAGATTGGCCCGGTGCATCGGCTGATGGTGATCGGGGCGTCGGGACACGCCCGGTGTGTGATCGATGCGGCCCGGGCCGGTTCGACCGGCGAGGTTGTGGCCGTTGCCGACGACGACGTTGTTCCGACGGCACGCGAGGTCTTGGGCGTGCCGGTGGTTGGCGGCTCTGATTCGGTCGGTGAATGGTGGAGCGAGGGGCGGATCGACGGGGTGGTCGTCGGTATCGGCGATAACGACACCCGTATGGTGGTCGTCGAGCGTCTGCTGGCCATCGAACCGTCCTTGAGGTTCTCCACCGTGGCGCACCCGACGGCCTCGATCGCCGCCTCAGCCCGCCTGGGCGACGGTGCCGTCGTGCTGGCCGGTGCCTCGGTTGGGCCGCAGGCGTCGGTGGGAGCGCACGCGCTGTTGGGGGCGCAGGCGAACCTCGATCACGACACGGTTTTGAGCGAGGGGGCGAGCCTTGGACCCGGTGCGCTGATCGGTGGGGCGGCGAGGATCGGGTGCGCTTCGGTGGTTGGAATTGGTGCCGTCGTGCGGCACGGGCTGACCATCGGCAACCATTCGGTGCTGGGTGCCGGGGCGGTGCTCACCCGAGATTTACCCGATGGCGTGGTGGCCTGGGGAGCGCCCGCCCGCATTCAACGATCTCGGGAGCCGGGCGAGCGCTACCTCTGAACACCGCGATCCATACGCCCGCTTCCTCAGCGCCAAGCCTGGGGAATCTGGCACGATGGGGTTGACGACCTGGGGGGAACCGTTGAGCGGGATTGAGCAACCGACGGCCATTGAGATTGCCGATGGCGTTCGCAAGGGCGAGTTGTCGGCCCGTGAGGTGGTCGACGACTACCTGGGACGGATCGATGCGGGCAACGGGGCGCTGAACGCCTTCGTGCACGTCGATGCCGCCGGGGCGCGGGATCAGGCCGACCGGGTGGACGCCCGGGTGGCGGCGGGGGAGGACCCCGGACCGTTCGCCGGCGTTCCCTTCGGGGTCAAAGACCTGGAGCATTGCGCCGGCATGCCGACGTCCCACGGGTCGACGGTGTACGCCGATCGAGGGCCGGTGGCGGCCGATTCCATCCACGTCGCCCGGTTGCGCGCCGCCGGCGGAATCCCGGTGGGCAAGACGGCGGCGCCCGAGTTCGGCACGCTGAGCTTCACCCGCACCCTCGCGTTTGGGGTCACCACCAGCCCGTGGGGTGAGGGGCGCACGCCGGGCGGTTCCAGCGGGGGGTCGGCCGCTGCAGTCGCGGCGGGGTTGGTGCCGGTGTCCACCGCGTCGGATGGGGGAGGCTCCACCCGAATCCCGGCATCGTTCGCGGGGTTGGTGGGCATGAAACCCAGCCACGGGCGCATCCCGATCGAGGGCCCGAGCGGATCGCAGACAGCGGTGGCCGGGCTGTTGACCACCACGGTGGCCGAGGCGGCCCGACACCTTGACGTCACTGCGGGGCCCGATGCTCGCGACCGGCTGTCGCTTCCCTCGACCGACCTGAACTACTGCAATCTGATCGAGACCCTGGAGACCGCCGGGCTGCGGGCCCGCTGGTCGCCCGACCTGGGCTTCGGGGTGACCGATCCCGAGGTCGAGTCCCTCTGCCGCTCGGCGGCCGAGGAGTTGGCCGATGCTGCGGGTCTGGCGGTGGACGAGGGTGTCGTCGACCTGGGGGATCCGGTGCGGCTGTGGTTTCAGGCGGGTGCAGCGGATCTGTGGTTGAGCCTGGAGCCGGGCATGTGGCCGCAGTTGGCCGACGAGTTCACCCCGTTTGTGCGCCGAGGCCTGGAGATGACCGAGGGGCTGGCGATGCCCCGCTACGCCGACACCCTGCGGTTGCGCGAGGACCTGCAGGACCACATGGCCGCCCTGTTCGACGAGGTGGATGTGGTGTTGTGTCCCACCACGGCGGTGGCGGCGTTTGCCGACAAGGGGCCGCCTCCCTCGGTGATCGCCGGGCAGGAACTGGGCATGGGCATGGCAACCCCGTACACGATGCCCGCCAACCTGTGTTGGAATCCGGCCGTCTCGGTGCCGGCCGGGCTCACGGGCGACGGCCTGCCGGTGGGCCTCCAGATCGTCACCCAGCGTCACCGAGACGAGGTGCCGTTGCGCCTGGCCCGCATCCTGGAGCAGGTCCGACCCTGGCCTCGTCACGCCCCGGGCGCCGGAGCGTCGTCCTGAGCAGTCGTCGCGGTCGTTGTTCGTGATGAATGCCAGACTCGAACCATGAAGGATGCGGACGGTCTCTACGGCGATTTCACTGGGTTCGGGGTGGACCGGCCGGCCGACGGGGTGCTGCGCCTCACGCTCGACGCACCGGGCCTCAACGCGGTCGACGCCGACGCTCACCGCAGCCTGGCTGACGTGTGGCGGGTGATCGACCGCGATCCGGACACCCGGGTGGCGCTGATCCGCGGCGCAGGCAAAGGGTTTTCCGCCGGGGGAAGCTTCGAGCTGCTCGACGAGATCATGGCCGATCGTGCGGTCCGCACCCGGGTGATGGGCGAGGCGCGCGACCTGGTGTGGGGCATCATCGACTGCTCCAAGCCGGTGGTGTCGGCCATTCACGGCCCTGCGGTTGGCGCCGGTTTGGTGGCGGCGCTGCTGGCCGACGTGTCGGTTGCGGCGCGCAGCGCAAAGATCATCGACGGTCACACCCGCCTGGGGGTGGCGGCCGGCGACCATGCGGCGGTGGCGTGGCCGCTGCTGTGCGGCATGGCCAAGGCCAAGTACCACCTGCTGACCAACCGTCCGCTCAGCGGCGAGGAGGCCGAGCGCATTGGGCTGGTGTCGCTGTGCGTCGACGACGACGCGGTGCAGGACGAGGCGATGAGCATCGCCACCGACCTGGCCGCCGGATCGGCCGAGGCGATCGCCTTCACCAAGCACACGCTCAACCACCACTACCGCTCGGCCGGCCCCGCATTCGACGCCTCGCTGTACGCCGAGTTCTACGGCTTCGGCGGCCCGGACGCCCGCGAGGGGCTGGCCTCCCACCGCGAGAAGCGATCGCCCAACTTCGGGGGTTGAGGGGCGTGCGTCTGGTTGCCGTTCGCTCTGGAAGGGTGGTGCGATGACCTCACAGCGATCCAACCCGGTGCCGGTGCGCCGGGAGCCGCCCCGGTTTCGCCGGGCGACCGTGCGCCGCACCGAGGATCTGTCACCCCGCATGCGAAGGTTCGTCCTCGCCGGTCCCGAGCTCGACGGGATGGTGATCGACGAACCGGCGGCGTCGGTGCGCCTGCTGTTGCCGCGCTCGGACGGCCGGCTGGAGCTGCCGAGCTGGACCGGCAACCAGTTCGAGCTGTCCGACGGATCCCGTGCCCCGATTCGCACGTTCACGCCCCGGGGTCACGACCCCGAGGCCGACGAGCTGACGATCGATGTCGTCGCCCACGGCGATGGTGCCGCGGCCGGCTGGGCCGCCTCGGCCACTCCCGGCGACGAGGTTGCCATCTCCGGACCGGGCCGGGGGTATGCCATCGATGTGAACGCTGCGTCCTACCTGCTGGCCGGCGACGAGACGGCCATCCCGGCCATCGACCAACTGCTTGAGGCGATGCCGCCCGAACTGACGGTCACCGTTCTGATCGAGCTGACCGAGCCGGAGGCCCGCCTGAAGCTGCACGCCGGTCCGGCGACGTCGGTCCGCTGGCTCGACCTGCCGGATGGTTCGCCACCGGGAACAGCGATGATCGAGGCGATCGAGAACCTACGGGTCATGCCGGAGGTGGTCTGGGTGGCCGGCGAGGCGGCGGCGATGCAGCGGATCCGCACCCACCTGTTCGACGAGCGCAACCTGACCCGATCCCAGGCGACGGTGCGGGGCTACTGGAAGCTGGGCCGCTCGGCGACCTGAGCCGAGGACGAGCCGACTTCGGGTCGCGAACGCACGGCGTGCTGTGAGTTGAGCCCGTTTGGCAGCCGACCCCTCTGGGTACGGTCCACGATGCCAAGGAAACCCGGCAGATGATCTCGGTCCCCAACGTCACGATCAACGACCGAGTGCACATCCCGCAGCTCGGGTTTGGGGTGTTCCAGATCGATCCGGTCGACACGAAGGAAGCAACGCTGACGGCGTTGAACGCCGGGGATCGCCACATCGACACGGCCCAGACGTACGGCAACGAGATGCAGGTGGGTGAGGCGTTGCGGGCCTTCGAGGGGGAAAGCTCGGAGGTGTTGGTCACCAGCAAGCTCAACAGGTGCTCGACGACGCCACGCTGATCGGGATCGGCGAGGCGCACGACAAGACCGCAGCCCAGGTGGCGCTGCGCCGGCACATCCAGCGGGGAGACATCATCTTCCCCAAGTCGACCACGGCCAGCGGGGTCGAGGAGAACTTCAACATCTTCGACTTCGAGCTGACGACGACGAGATGGCACGGGTGACCGGGCTGGACCGAGGTCAGCGCAACGGACCCAACCCGGACGAGTTCAACATGATCTCGTAGCGAATATGATCCATTGAGTGTCAGCCCCTCCTCTCCGCTACCGGCGCGCCCACGGCATGGTGTTCCGTGCCCTGCATGGTCGGGCATGGGTTGGCGCCTCGGGGCACGACACGGTGGGCATTGAGGGGTCGGCCCTCTTCGTCTGGCTGGTGCTCGACGAGATGGGCTCGGTTGACGAGATGACCGAGCGGATCCGGGAGATCTGGCCCGAGTTGGGGGAGGTCCGGACCGACGAGGTGCAGGCAGCCGTCGACTCGCTGGTCGACGCGCAGCTGATCGAGTCGGTTGCGGACGCCGTCGTTCCGGCCGGATCGCCATGACCGCAACGGTCGCTTCGCCCGAGACCGCGTTGCAGGCGATCGCCGCCTGGGGGCTTCCGGGCGCGTCGGGCATCGAGCTTCCTCCGGAAAGCGACGAGCCGGGGTTTGCCGGGCGGCTGCAACAGACGCGGCTGACCGGGCCACTGCTGGCCGCCGCTGCGTCCGGCGACGTCGAGTTGTCGCCGGAGCTCGAGGCCGACCTGGTGGAGCGCCAGCACGGGGCGCTGCTGTGGTGCATCCAGCTGGAGGTTCGCCTGTTGGAGGTGCGGGAGGCGTTCGATGCGGCGGGTGGCGTCGAGCACCTGGTGATCAAGGGCCCGGCGATCGCCCACCTGGACGCGCTCGATCCGTCGGTGCGTACGTTCGCTGACGTCGACCTGCTGGTGGCGGCCCACGACATCGATCGGGCCGTCGCGGTGCTCACCGCGATGGGAGGCACGCTGCCGTGGGCCGAGCGGCGCAACGGCTTCGATCGACGGTTCGCCAAATCGGTCACCCCGACGCTTCCCGATGGCGTCGAGTTCGACCTGCACCGAACGCCGGCCGACGGGGTCTTCGGGCATCGCATCCCGCTCGACCGGCTCTTCGCTGATCCGGATCATTTCGAGATCGGCGGGGTGAGCTTCGGGGCGCTGAGCTCGAAGCACCGCCTGTTGCACTCGGCCTATCACCTGCTTTTGGGGTCGCCTCAGCCGGCGCTGATGAACCTGCGGGACCTGGCCGGTTACCTGGCCAACGGCGAACTCGGGCCGGACGTGGTCGTGCCCGAGGCGGAGCTGTGGCGCGGCGGCGCCGTGCTGGCGATGGCGGTCGACCTGGTCGCCGAGCGACTCGGCGTCAAGGTTCCGGCGTGGGTGAAGTGGCGGGCCGGTTACCGGTTGGACCCCGACGAGGTTGTGATGGTTGAGCGGCATCGGCGGGAGGGCTCCAGCCTGGGTCGGGCCAAGCTGGACGTGGCCCGGGAGATGTCACTGCGGGATCGGGCCGCGTACCTCACCGCCCTCGCCTGGCCGTCCAAGGCCCACCTGGAGGACAGATCGCTGCGGCGCCGGGACGCCCTGGCGTCACTGATCGGCGTCGTCAGGCCAGGACCCCGCTGATCTGTGAGGGCCCCACGCCGAAAGCATGAGCGGAGGTTCTACGTCGAGTACACGTCACGACGATGGGCGATGCGCAGAACGAACACCGAATGCGTCGACTGATCGATGCGGTACACGGTTCGGTACGTGCCTCGTCGGGCGCTTCGACAGCCCCTTCGAGCTCGCCGTGCAGCGGGCCCCCGACCCGTTGCTGATTGTCGGACAGCGGACCGTTGATGAAGTCGATCGCCGCAACTGCAACCGCCGCGGGGAGCCGCTCTCCTAGTGCCCGTGCCGCAGGCCGCGAAAACACGACGTTGTAGCTGCCCTCGGTCACCTTGGGCGGAGGCCAGCGATGGCGTCGGCTCCAGCGACGACATCGCCATCGAGGATCGACTGCTCGGCTTCCGCCAGCTCTTCCCGGGCACCGGGCTCCGACAGGATGGTGAGCGTTTCCTCCATCGAATCGAGGTCTTCGGGGCTGATGAGTACGGCTGCGGGCTCACCGTTTTTGATGATCGTCACCCGTTCATGATGCTGCTGCACCCGTCCGATGAAATCAGAGAAGTTGTTGCGGACGGATCGCACCGACTCAGTCGTCATGACGCAATTGAGTCACGTGGTATGGGGCCGGTCAGTGCGGTCAACGTCTGCGGAACGTGATGGCTTCGGACACTGCGGGTCAGTTGGGCCCGAACACCGAGAGCGCAGCGAGAATGCTGGTGGCAGCGACGATCGCTGTGAGGACCACGGCATGCATCCGCCGACCCGACTCTGCCAGGTCGGCACGAAAGTTGGCCACGGTTGCGTCGAAGCGAAGGTCCATGCTTTCCTCGACCTTGTCGCATTGAAGGTCCATGCGCTCTTCAAACTGGTCAAACTGCAGGTCCACGCGTTCCCCCAGATGGTCGAGGTCGCGTTTGGTGGCGACGTCGACCCAGCCCACCCGGTGGGAGCAGTTCCATCATTGTGGTGGCTCCTCGTGCATCCAGTGCTCCTTCGAGCTGTTGGTAGGGATGGTATCGGTCGTCCTCGGTCATCGTCATCGGCTTGACCTGTCTTCAGGCAGCGATGTGCGTCGGTCTGGGGTAGGTTGCTGAGCGTCGCGGTGGAGGGCGACTGGGTCGTGTGTCGATTCTGGGACCGTCGGAAGTTGTCACGATCGTCAGGTGGTGTTCGTGCACCAGGTGGTGATGCCTGGAGCATTATGCCGACCACCGGATTATGCCGACTGGGTTGACGTTGGCGGTGTGATCAGGGGTTTTCGGTGGGTTTGGTCGGCATAATCAGATGGCCTCGAGGAAGGCGATGAGTTCGTCGGGTGGTTGGTAGCGGCCGGGTTTGGCGCCGATGGGGTGGTGCGGTCGATGGCTTTTTGTTTGAGGGTCATGTCGGCGTGGAGGTAGATCCCGGTTGTTTCGATGCTTTCGTGTCCGAGCCAGAGGGCGATTGTGGCGATGTCGACGCTGGCGTGGAGGAGACGCATGGCTGCGGTGTGGGGTGCTGTCGGGTGCCCGATGCGGCTGAGGCGCAGGCTTCGGCCTGGCATGCGGAAGCGGCAGAGCCGCGCCGAGGGGTGGGTGTCGGTCCGTCGGTCGAACCAGAGTTGAGATTGGGCTGACCGGCGGATGTGTCGCCTGGGGCATCGGGCGGTTCGGGCGGCGAGGCGGTCGTGCTTGTCGCCGAGTCACTGGCGCCAGTGCAGTTGGTGGTGGTGCCGTGCGTGCCGCCGGTGCTGTGGCTGCTTCCGGTGCTGCCGTTCTTGCCGTTGCTGGCGCTGCCGTTCTTGCCGTTGCTGGCGCTGCCGTTCTTGGTGGTGCGATTTTTGGTGGCGGCGAGAGTTTGGCAGATGAGCGCTTCGAGGGCGTCGGCGCGGCGTTGGGCGACCGCTCGCTTGTTGTGTCGGGATCGGCCGGGCAGGTGCTCGGCTCGCCACAGTTGGTCGGTCATCGCAGCGAGTTGGGTGGAGATGCGGGCGCCGGTGACCGGGTCGAATTGGGCGAACAGGTGGTGCATGCCGGTGTCGTCGTCGATCCACATCGACGCCTAACGGGACTGACGCTGGCGTTGAGCGTGGGTGTTGCCACCATCGGGTGACCCATCAATGTCCTCTTGGCGCATCGTGCGGGCGAACTCGTCGACGTCCTGGCACTTGGCCTTCTCCAAGAGGGCGTCCTCGTTGTCGCGAACGTTGCGTGCCTGTTCGGGCTTGTCCATCCGAGACGCCAACGCTTCGGCCTGCCCGGCGCCGATCTCGCCGCGTTCCAACGCTTCACGGGTCTTCGGCAAGCGTGCCAGACCGCCGGCTGTTTTGGCGGCCTTGCGGGCTTGCCGGCCCGACATGTTGCCCGACTTGCGCAACTGTTCGGCCACGTCGCCGTCGCGGCGAGCCAGTTCGGCCACCACCGCCGAACGGCGGGCCACCACCAACGCGTCCACTCTGGACAGCGCAGCGATCTCGGCCTTCAACGCCGCCACGTCCAACCCCGCCACAACCGAATCAAGCGAGAGGCCACCGCACAAACAGCCAGCGTCTCGGACTCCAGCGCCTTTGCCGCCTCCCGCCGTGCATGCGGAGCTGTTGGCTGCCGAGCCGTCTACCGTCATCGTTTCGACCATGGATGTTCACCTCCCCCAAAGGAGCCAGCAACCCCACACGAAGGGGCGCGCTTCGTACCTTGACGGCGCCGCCCAAGCGTCCGCTTGGACAACACCCCAACCATCACGGCCTGCGTATCCCGTGGCTTCCCACCCGATCTCAGCCCGACGGGATTGACCGGTCCTGCGATGACCTACACACCATGATAACGAACATGCGTTCGACCGTCAACGGGTAGTTGCGAAAATTTCAGGGTTTGGTCAGACGCGGGTGAGGAACGTGTCGATCGAGGTCAGCACCCGGTCGAAGTCGTCGTCGGTCATGCCGCTGCCGCTGGGGAGGCAGATGCCGTGGTCGAACAGCCGGTCGGCCGTGCCGTTGAGCACGGTCGGGACGCCGGCAAACGAGCGCTGCTGGTGCATCGGCTTCCACGTTGGCCGGGACTCGATCTCGTCGGCATCGAGGTGCTCGCGCAGATCGGCGGAGCTGAAGCCGGCGAGCGCAGGGTCGATCAACGCGCAGGTCAGCCAGCGATTGCAGAATCCGTCGTCGATCTCCGGCTGGAAGGTCACACCTGACACGTTGCCCAGCACCTCGACGTAGCGATCGAAATACCAGCGTCGCCGGGCGATGCGCTCGTCCAGGGTGGCTAGCTGACCCCGCCCGAAGGCCGCCAGCAGGTTGGACAGCCGGTAGTTGAACCCGATCTCGTGATGCTCGTAGTGAGGCGCCGGCTCCTTGGCCTGGGTGGACAGAAACCGGGCCCGTTCGATCAGCGTCTCGTCGGCGCCGACCAGCATGCCGCCCCCGGAGGTGGTGATCAGCTTGTTGCCGTTGAACGACAGCGCAGCCACCCGGCCAAACGAGCCGCCCGGTCGCCCGGCGAGCGACGAGCCGAGCGACTCGGCGGCGTCCTCGATCAGCGGCACGCCGTAGCGCTCGCAGATCGGCTCGATGCGTCGGTAGTCGGCGGGCTGGCCGTACAGATCGACCGAGATGACCGCTGCCGGCAGTCGATCGGCGGCGGCGCGTCCGGCCAGCGCCTGCTCGAGCAGGTCGGGGTCGAGGTTCCAGTCTGCGGCCGAGGAGTCGACGAACACCGGCGTGGCGCCCACGTACGCCACGGCGTTGGCGGATGCCGCGAACGTGAACGTCGACACGATCACCTCGTCGCCCTCGCCGACCCCAAGCGCGTGCAGCGCCAAGTGCAGCGCAGCGGTGCCGCTGGAGAGTGCCACTGCGTGTTCGACGCCGGTGACCGCCGCGATCTCGCGTTCGAAGTCGGCCAGATCGGGTCCGGCCGGTGCCGCCCATCCGGAGTCGACCGCCGCCATCAGCAGGTCTTTTTCGGGCTGGCGAACGTCGGGGGCCGACAAGAAGATGCGCGTCACCCCGAAGAGGGTACGCGCCTGGGCGAGTATGGTCCGATCCATGCCGGTAGAAGAAGATGCGTCCGGTAATCCGCATGCGGGTCGGATGAAACGGTCGCTGCTGTCGAGCGGGGTCCGCAGATTGAAGACCGCGTCGTTGTACGTGCTGGTGTGCGTGGTGAGCTTCGTCGCCGTCGTCGCGCTGTTCAGCTTCGTCGAGAGCCTCTGGCTGGGCCGCTGACGGTGATCGAGCGCTACCACCTGGTGCTGGCGGCGTGGGCGGTGGGAGCGGGGCTGGTGTTGGCCGTCGCATCCCGTGTTGCGCCGCCGCTCGTGCAGCGCCGATCGGTGGCCTTGGCCGGGCTGACCGGAGCCGTCCTCGGTGCGTGGAACGACCCCCGACGGTGGCCTTGGCTGGTGGCCGCTGCGCTGGTGGTGGCATGGGCGGATGACGCCGGCCGGCCGCATCCGCTGGGGGAGTGGGCGGCGCCGCTGGCCGTCGTCAGCCTGGTCGGGGTGTGGGCCTCGGTGCCCGACACCGAGCCGGCCCTGGCCGCCGGCGCCGTGCTCGCCCCGCTGGCGCTGTCGTTGGCACTGGGACGACGCCCGGTCGGTCCGGCCGGCACCGTTGCGCTGGGCGTGGCTGTCCTCGGGCCGGTGTGGGTGGGCTCGGCTGGGTGGGGTGCGGCGCTGTCCACCGTCACCGCCATCGGCGTGGTGGCGGCCGCCCCGATCGTGGACGGGTTTCGCAGCGCCAGGCTGACGCCGGTCGGCTGGAGCGCAGTGGTCGCGACGCAGCTGATGCTGTCGGTGCCGCTGTCGCGGGTGATCATGCGCCAGAGCGTGGTGGTGGCGGTGATGTTGTCGGCGATGGGCCTCACCCTTGCGCTGCTCGTGATGGCGGTCGCACCGGGCCAGCAGCCGCAATCCAGGGCTCGCCCAGAGGACAACTAGCCTCACCCGGATGCCTACGTTCCCGCAGCGTTCCCCCGGCGTGCTGGTGTCCCCTCTGGGTGACCGCGCTGTGGCCTACGACCTGGTCACCGAGACCGCCCACCAGCTGAACGCCACCGCCGGCGCCTTGCTGGCGGCGTGCGACGGTGTGGTCGATGTCGATGCCGCCGTCACCGACTGGGCAGGCGAAGCCGGCGTCGACCGGGCCGATGTGGCGGCCGACGTCACCGCGGGCCTGGCCATGCTCACCGAGTTGGGGCTCGTCGGGCGGGACGAGGCCTTCAACGCGCCGAAGCCGCCGGTCGGTTCGACCGAGGACGAAGCCGAAGGCGAGCGCGCATCCGACAACGTGGTGACCGGCGGCGCTGTGACCGGCGGCGCTGTGACCGGCGGCGCTGTGACCGGCGGCGCGGTGACCGGCAGAGTTCACCCGGTGATCGATCACAACATCGCGCTGCGTGGCCCCGACGCCGACGTGTTGGAGGCCCTCGACACGTTTCTCGGCACTGGGACCGATGCCGAGAAGCCGACGATGTTCTTCGACGCACACGAGACCGAGGACGGAGAGTTGGTGCTGGTCACCGACTACGAGTGGCGCTTTCCCAGCCGGGAGGCGTGCCTGCGCCAGCTGACGTCGGTGGTCAACGAGTACGCGGTGTGGACCCACAGTTGTGCGGCGTTTCACGCCGGGGCCGTGCGCTCGCCCGATGGGGAGTTGGTGCTGCTGCCTGCACCGTCGGGCAACGGCAAGTCCACGCTGACCGGCGCATTCGTGGCCGCCGGATGGGACTACCTGGGCGACGAGGCCATCGGCGTCCGGCCCGACTCGCTGGTGGCGGTCGGCTACCCCAAGCGGCTGGCGATCGATGCGTCCAGCCGGGCGGTGCTCAACCTGCCCGAGAGCGACAGCGCCGATCTCGACCCGGCCGAGATCAGTGCCGACGTCACCCGCTTGGACGGCGACGTCGGCCCGATCAGCCGGGTGGTGCTGCCCACCTATCAGGAGGGTGCCGAGGTGACGGTGCAGCGCTTGGAACCCCACGAGGCCGTGGTCGAGTTGCTGGCCAACACGCTCAATTTGGCTCGAGCCGGGCAGGCGGCGCTGGACGCGGTGTGTGATCTGGCAGCAACAGTTCCGGTCGAGCGGTTGATCCACGGCGACGCCCACCAGGCGGTCGCACGTGTCAGTACTCAGCTCGTCTAACTGGGGCGCCGGCCTGTAGATGTGACGGAGTCGGTTGCGCGCTAAGCCCGCAGCAGGACGGCGACCAAGAGCCCAGCCATCGTGGCCAGCACACCGATCAGCGTCAGGAACGCGGTGAACATCCTGCTCTCAAGTCGACGGAGTCCTGACTCCAGTTCCGCTTGAAAATCAGACCGAAGCCCGGACGTCTTGTGCTCGAGGTCGGACCGAAGCCCGGAGGTTTTGCTCTCCAGGTCCGACCGAAGCCCGGAGAGCTGGGTGTCGAGGTCGGAGCGGAGCAGCGAGAGCTTGGCGTCGAGCAAGGCGGTCTGGACGTCGAGGTCGTTCTTGGTTGCAACATCGGCCCAACCGACCGGTGGGAGCAGTTCCATCAAGGTCGTGCCCTCCTTCTTTCCCAACAGCTCGTTGGCTCGTTCCTGCAGATTGTAGCGGTCCTCGTTGGTGATAGACACGGCTTAGCTCCCATGGTCGCTTGACGTGGGGCAAGGCCTCCGGGGCCTGCGACCGGGCAACCTCTCGTTTGAGGAGGATGCAACGAGGTCACCCTACGAGCGCGTTGGGACAACGAAACTGAGTCCTGCAGGTTCGCTGTGGCGTGGGAAGCCGAGATTCCAACTGCGGCCGCAGCGATGAGGCAGTCGGCTTGGCTAGATCTCCTCGACCGAGATGGCGCACACCCATGGTTGAGTTCCCAGGCGTCGCAATCCGGCGACTCGATCGGCGGCCGGACGGCCTCGAAGAGCATCGATGAGCACGGTCGAGTCGAGCAGCAGTCGCGCCACTACCCGGCGCGCCGGCCGTCGGCTTCACGTTGTGCGCGCACCCATGTGGCCGGGTCGTCGTCCCAGGCGTGCCCCGAATCGGGAAGTGAACCGAGGGCCGATTCCACATCCTCCCAACGCCGGTCGTCCTCGAGCGCCTGACGAAGTGCCGCCTCGATGTAGGCGCTTCGTTGGCGGGTCCCGGCGCGTCGGTCGAGCTCTGTGCGAAAGAAGTCCTGGCACCGAAGTAGTGCTGCTGCGACGCAGAAAGAAGTTCTGCAACGGAGATAGTCCCGATTCGCTGCTCACTCAGCCTCCGTGCTGTAGATGCCGCCAGCGCCGGCTTCGGTCTCGCGAGATGGCCGCGCCGGTGGGCTGGGCATTCCTCGATCTCGCCGAAGAAGTCGTAGCCTGGACACGCCGGAACTGTAGCGTAGAACCCACCGAAACTGTAGCGTAGGACGCGCCGAAACTGTAGCGTAGGCGCTGTGAGTTCGCACTCCCTCGCTGCTGAGCACTACCTGCCCCGGACCGTCGACGGTGAGCTGGACGAGCTGTTCACAGGAGCGGCCGCCATCTCCCTTGAGGGTGCCAAGGGCGTGGGCAAGAGCGCCACGGCAGCGGAGCGTGCCACCAGGACCTTCCTTATGGAGGATCCTGCAGTTCGTGAAGCGGTGGCCGCCGCGCCGGAACTTCTGCGGGGCACCGGGCCGGTGCTGATCGACGAGTGGCAACACCTGCCGATGACCTGGGATGTTGTCCGGCGGGCGGTGGACGCCGGTGCGGCTCCGGGCCAGTTTCTGCTCACCGGCTCGGCTTCGTCGTTCAGCCCGGGTAGTCATAGTGGCGCCGGAAGGATCTTGAAGGTGCGCATGCGCCCACTCAGCCTCGCCGAACGTGGCCTGGGTTCTCCGACGGTCTCCCTCGCCGCCATCCTGACCGGCACCCAACCCGATGTGTCCGGCGAGACATCGGTTGGGCTGCCGGAGTACGTCGAGGAGATCTGCGGTTCGGGCTTTCCCGGCATTCGGGGACTGCCACATCGGGTGCGGCGCGCGCAGCTGCGCGGCTACGTGGATCGCGTGGTGGATCGCGACATGGTGGAGGCGGGACTCAGGGTCCGAAAGGAGGCGGCGCTGCGGCGTTGGATGGCTGCGTACGCCGCTGCGACCTCAAGCGTTGCCTCCTACGAGAAGATCAGGGATGCCGCAACGCCGGGGGAGGGCAACAAGCCCGCCCGCAGCACCACCGAACCGTACAGAAACGTGCTGGAACGGCTGTTCATCCTCGATCCGCTCCCGGCTTGGCAACCCACCCAGAGCCACCTGCGTCAGCTCGCAGCCGCTCCCAAGCACCACCTGGCCGATCCGGCGCTGGCCACAACCCTGCTCGGTCTCGGACCTGCATCGCTGCTGCACGGCGACCAGGGGCCGGTGCCTCGACCACAGGACGGATCGTTGCTGGGGGCGTTGTTCGAGTCGCTGGTCACCCTGGGGGTCCGCACGTACGCGCAGCGCGCGGAAGCGTCGGTTGGACATCTCCGAACCCACCGCGGCGACCATGAGGTGGACCTGATCGTAGAACGCGATGACGGACGTGTTGTGGCGATCGAGACCAAGGTGGCGACCACCGTGAGCCAGGACGACACCGTGCACCTCCGCTGGCTTCGTGACCGGTTGGGTGACGACCTGCTCGACGCCGTGGTGGTGACGTCGGGGCGCTATGCGTACCGCCGCCCCGAAGACGGCGTGGCGGTGGTGCCTGCGGCTCTGCTGGGCCCGTGAGCAGTCGCCTGTCAGCTGATTGGCGCTCAACCTGCCCGAGAGCGGCAGTGGCGATCTCCCCATCGACCCGCCAGCTACGAAGGAGACCCCCGACTCGCTGGGGGTTATCGGCCAACGGTCCCGTGATGAATGCGATCGCCGCAGCCGCGACCGCCTCGGGGGGCCGCTCCCGCAGTGCCCGTGTCGCGGGAGCGCCTCCTCCATCGAGTCCAGGTCTTCGCGGCTGATCAGCACAGCCGCCGGTGCGCCGTCTTGGTGATGACCATCCGTTCGTGCTGCTGCTGCACTCGACCAATGATGTCGGAGACGTTGTTGCGGACGGTTCGCACGGACTCGGTGGACGTGACGCGATCGTGTCACACGACACCCCGGCTCAGATGCTTGCTGGCCGGTTGCCGCCGAAGGTATTGCGAGAGGTTCAAGATTTGCTCTCGTCGCATCGTTCGCTGGCGACCATGGCATTCCATGCAACCCTTGACCACGCCTTCCCAGGTACGCTGGAGGAAATGCTGGATCGAGGCGACGGCCGATGAGAAGGGGATGGGATGATGGGCACTGACGAGTACGTGCTGGTCGACGTGACCGATGTGCGGGTGCTTTCTCGTTACGTGACCGAGGTGACGTTTGATGATGGATCGGTGAAGGTCATCGACCTGGAGGATTGGCTGACCGGACCTGACTTCGGCTGGTTGCTGGAGGACTACCCGGCGTTCTGCGAAGTGGCGGTCGATTCCGAGTCCGGCACGATTCGATTCTCGAATGGCGCGGAGTTTTCTCCGGCTGGTCTGTACCTGGCCGCCAAGGCGGCCGTCCCGGCCTAGATAGTGGCGCCGGGAGGATCTTGAAGGTGCGTTTGCGCCCGCTCAGCCTCGTCCTGCATCGCTGCTGCACGGCGACCAGGGGCCGATCCCTCGGCCACAGGACAGCTCGCACGGACTCGGTGGACATGACGCGGTTGTGTGACACGGTGTGAGGAGTCTCAACGAGTCGATGCCAAGCGAAGCAGCGCTACCAGGCTTCGACCCGGACCTCGCTCATGGGGAAGTCCTGCCCGTTTGCGGTGGCCAGGGAAGCAGAGATCCCAACTGCTGCCGCAGCGATGAGACAGTCGGCCTGGTGCAGTGTGGTTCCCGCTGCGGCAAAGTCTCGGCGCCAGGTTCCGGCGAGGCGGCCTTCGGGGACGCCGAGCGGAGCCAATCGAAGGCCGCGAAAAAGCCTCACCGCATGGGTTTCCTCGTCGGGGTGGAGCCCACGCCAGATCTCCTCGACCGAGATGGCGCACACCCACGGCTGAGTTCCCAGGCGTCGCAAGCCGGCGACCCGGTCGGCGGCCGGGCGCCCTCGAAGCGCGTCGATGAGCACGGTCGAGTCGAGGAGTAGGCGGGCCACTATCCGGTGCGCCGGCTGTCGGCTTCACGTTGTGCGCGCACCCATGTGGCCGGGTCGTCGTCCCATGCGTGCCCCGAATCGGCGAGGGAGCCGAGGGCCGATTCCACATCGTCCCAACGTCGTTCGTCGTCGAGGGTCTGGCGCACCGCTGCTTCGATGTACGCGCTTCGTTGGCGAGTCCCGGCGCGACGGTCGAGCTCTTCGACAAGTTCGTCGTCCAATTTAATGTGCAGACGCATGTGTAAACGTTAGCCCACAGGAATGGCATACCGCCCCGGTGGAACTCCTGCACTTCGATGCGGGTG
>ERZ724527.534-NODE-534-length-18994-cov-7.731665_pt1 | contig 18994 bp, 12 predicted proteins | sample MGYA00376060_ERZ724527 | MGnify/ENA primary metagenome ERZ724527 (study PRJEB28724, sample SAMN07190886) | activated sludge metagenome | isolation source: activated sludge of sewage treatment plant in Hong Hong | place: USA: Christiansburg, Virginia | collected...
ATGGCCATGCAGACAAAAATCACGGGCCATGCGGTCGAGCGCATGGACACGCCCAAGCCGGCAATGATGTTGGTGCCATGGCCGGTGGTTGACGCCTGTGCGATGTGCTGCACCGGGCTGTATTGCGTGCCGGTGTAGAACTCGGTGATCCACACCAGAGCGGCGGTCAGCACTAGGCCAACGGCACACGCACCAAACAGCTTCATCTGCGCGCCGGTGCCGCCCAAAGCGTTGTCCGCAATCATGGACTGTGTGACGAAGTAGAACGCAATCAGCGAGAGGACACCCGCAACTGCCAAGCCCTTGTACAGGGCGGGCATCACGTTCTTCATGCCGGGTGATGCCTTGACGAAGAAGCAGCCAATAATGGAGGCCACAATCGACACCGCACCCAGAGCCAGCGGATAAACCACCGTGCTCATGCCGCCACTGGTGACCAGCAATGCGCCCAGCACCATGGTGGCGATCAGCGTCACGGCATAGGTTTCAAACAGGTCAGCGGCCATACCGGCGCAGTCACCCACGTTGTCGCCCACGTTGTCGGCAATCACGGCCGGGTTGCGGGGGTCGTCTTCCGGAATGCCGGCTTCAACCTTGCCCACCAGGTCGGCGCCCACGTCGGCACCCTTGGTGAAAATGCCACCGCCCAGACGGGCAAAGATGGAAATCAGCGAGGAGCCGAAAGCGAATCCGATCAGCGGGTTCAACATGGCAGCCATGTTGCTGGCCGGTGTCAGGTTGCCGTTGCCGACCAGGAACCAGAAGAAGCCGGTTACGCCCAGCAGGCCCAGGCCCACGACCAGCATGCCGGTGGTGGCGCCGCCGCGAAACGCGACGTCCAGTGCGGGGCCAATGCCACGGGTGGCAGCCTGTGCAGTACGCACGTTGGCGCGCACCGACACATTCATGCCGATAAAGCCGCATGCGCCGGACAGCACCGCACCGACGACAAAACCGATAGCGCTCAATGGGTCCAAAAACACACCGATCAGAATGGTCAGAACCACGCCGACCATGGCAATGGTCTGGTATTGGCGTTTCAGATAGGCCGCAGCACCGGTTTGAATCGCCGCAGCGATTTCCTGCATGCGTGCATTGCCTGCGTCTTGGGAAAGAATCCAGCTGCGTGCCCAGAAGCCGTATGCCACGGCAATGAACCCGCAGACAAGCGCCAGAATCAGCGCTGAGTTGCCTGTCATAGAAATCTCCTACTGTTGTTTCGCGAAGGAAGAGGCAACGCTAGTGATGCCTCCACTGCGTTGCTTCCTCTAAGCTCCAGCCCAACAGAGCGGTACGGAGATGATTGGCCAACGCGCGGACTGTAACGTGAAAAAATGGGCTTTTTTGTCAGCGCAAGTGTTGAGTCAGTAAAATGAGGGTAAATACTGATCTGCGACAACATTTTTAATTAGCTTAGAGAGCCCTCATGTCCCTAGACAACGTTACCCCTGGCAATAACGCACCCGATGCATTTAACGTCATCATCGAAATCCCGATGAACGCGGATCCCATCAAATACGAAGTGGACAAGGCCACCGGCGCCATTTTTGTGGACCGTTTCATGAGCACCGCTATGCACTACCCGTCCAACTACGGCTACGTGCCAAAAACGATTTCGGGTGACGGTGACCCCGTGGATGTCTTGGTGATTACCCCGGTTCCTTTGATTCCGGGTGTGGTCGTTACATGCCGCGCCATTGGCATCCTGAAAATGGAGGATGAGGCTGGCATGGATGGCAAAGTCTTGGCGGTGCCCATCGACAAGGTCTTGTCTTTGTACAGCCGCTGGCAGAAGCCGGAAGACTTGAGCCCAGCTCGCCTGAAGACTATTGCGCATTTCTTTGAGCATTACAAAGATCTGGAAGAGGGCAAGTGGGTAAAGATTCTCGGCTGGGAGGGGCCAGAGTCTGCCCGCCAGGAAATCCTGGAGGGAATTGAGAATTACCGCAAAGAAGTCGCAAAAAAGTAAGGCCCCTCGCTTGTAACACGACAGTTAGTTGCCTTGTTGACTGCTGATGACGCCAGCGTGCTGAGCGTCAGTGCCGGCGACGACCCCTCAACTGGTTTGACAGCCAAGATCAGGCTGTTCAGGCCTTCGGTAGCGTGACGCCGACTTGACCCTGGTATTTTCCGCTGCGGTCCTTGTAGCTGGTTTCGCACACATCGTCTTTGTCGCTTTCAAAGAACAGCACTTGCGCGCATCCTTCGCCGGCATAAATCTTCGCGGGCAGTGGGGTCGTGTTGCTGAACTCCAGCGTGACATAACCTTCCCACTCGGGCTCGAATGGTGTCACGTTGACAATGATCCCGCAGCGCGCGTAGGTGCTTTTGCCCAAACAAATGGTCAGAACATTGCGCGGAATGCGGAAGTACTCCATGGTGCGGGCCAGCGCAAAGCTGTTGGGCGGGATGATGCAAACGTCATCGTTGAAGTCGACAAAGCTTTTTTCATCAAAATTCTTCGGGTCAACCACAGTGCTGTGGATGTTGGTGAACACCTTGAACTCCGGCGCGCAACGGATGTCGTAACCGTAGCTGCTGGTCCCGTAGCTGATCACTTTTTTGCCGTTGTTCTGGCGAATCTGACCCGGCTCAAACGGTTCAATCATGCCCGTCGTCTCGGCCATGTGGCGGATCCATTTGTCGCTTTTGATGCTCATGAAGACACAACTCCTAAGTTGCGCTGATTGTAAGCATCGGGCTGCTGCCAAATCGGGGCTCTGACTTGGACCATAATTGACGTTTACGTAAACGTCAATTCACACATTGAGTAGGAGAAACACACCATGGAAATTGCAGGCAAAGTATTTATCGTGACTGGCGGCGCATCAGGCTTGGGCGAAGGCACAGCGCGTATGTTGACTGCCAAAGGCGCAACCGTCGTCATTGCGGACATGCAAGTTGAAAAAGGCGAAGCCATTGCCAAAGAACTGGGTGGCGCCTTTGTGAAGTGCGACGTGAGCCAGGAAGCGGATGGTCAAGCTGTCGTGGCCACAGCCCTTTCCATGGGCAAGCTTATGGGCTTGGTCAATTGCGCCGGCATCGCACCTGCCGAAAAAACCATTGGCAAGAACGGCGCACACAGTCTGGCCGTGTTTAGCAAGACCGTGACCGTGAACCTGGTGGGCAGTTTCAACATGATTCGATTGGCGTCAGAGGCCATGGCCAAGAACGAACCCGAATCCACGGGTGAGCGTGGCGCCATCATTTCGACAGCCTCGGTCGCCGCCTACGATGGTCAGATGGGACAGGCCGCCTACAGCGCATCCAAAGGGGGTGTCGTTGGCATGACTTTGCCGATCGCCCGCGACCTGGCCCGCAATGGTATCCGCAACATGACCATTGCGCCCGGCATTTTCGGCACGCCCATGATGTTTGGCATGCCCAAGGAAGTGCAGGACTCTCTGGCAGCAGCCGTGCCGTTTCCGTCGCGTCTGGGCACACCTCAGGATTACGCCAAGCTGGCCGTTCACATTTTTGAAAACGACATGCTCAACGGTGAGGTCATTCGTCTGGACGGCGCCATCCGCTTGGCGCCTCGTTAAGTTTCACCGCCGGGCCGCCCCTAGGTGAAATGCGGCCCACTTTGGGGGGCAACGACCCACACGGAGTGGGGAAGCGTGGGGGCGAATATTCGTTAGACACCGAAGCCATCATCGGCGGCGATCACCGCGCCGTTGATGAAATGGCTTTGGTCAGAGCACAACATCACCATCAATGCATCCAGATCCTGGAGCTGTCCGACACGCTTGCGTGGCAGCATGTTGATGAGTTTTTGACCCGCGTCCGTTTGCCAGTGGCGATGGTTGATCTCAGTATCGATATATCCTGGACAAATAGCGTTCACGTTGATGCCGAAGCGGCCCCATTCCAGGGCCATGGCCTTGGTCATCTGGATCACCGCTGATTTGCTCATGCAATAGGCGCCGATCTGGGGCAGAACACGCAGACCCGCCATGGATGCCACATTGATGATGCGCCCCCCGGTGTAGCTGCCGGGAGCCGCGCCGGTTGCACGCGCCAGCATGCGTTTGCCAACTTCTTGTGCCACGAAAAAAGCACCTTTGACATTGGTGTTAAAGATGTAGTCAAAGTCATCCGGCGACACATCCTGCAACCGCTGGGTGGTGCTGACGCCGGAGTTGTTGACCAAAATATCAATGGAGCCGACTTCGGTTTCTGCGTGCGCCACGGCGGACTTGATGGCGTCGTGATCGGTGACGTCGAGCTCGATCACATGGGCGTCTCCGCCTTCACCATCAATGGTCGCTCGCAAGTCCTTGAGCTTTTCTACGCGGCGACTGGCCAGAATCACAGCGGCGCCAGCCGAAGCCAGGGTCCGCGCAAATTGCGCACCCAAGCCACTGGAGGCGCCAGTAATGAAGGCCACGCGGCCTGAAAGATCAATGCTGTACGCCATTTAGAGAACCTCCACGAATGAAAAAGAACGACCGTGCTATTGCGACAATTCAGAGCATAAAATCGAATGGAAATCCAACCTTCGCAATACTGCGGATGGCGGCATCCGAACAATACCCATTATTGAACGAGACACACCATGACCAACGAAGAAATTCTTTCCCAGTACGGCCCGCGTGAAGCAATGGAATATGACGTGGTGGTCGTTGGTGGCGGGCCTGCGGGGCTGTCCACAGCGATTCGCCTCAAGCAGCTTGCCGCCCAGAAAGGCAAAGACGTTTCGGTTGTCGTGCTGGAAAAAGGCTCCGAGCCCGGCGCCCACATCCTGTCGGGCGCCATCATGGACCCGATTGCCCTGAATGAACTATTTCCCAACTGGAAAGAAATGGGCGCTCCACTGAATCAGCCGGTCACCGATGACGCCATCCTGTTCATGAGCGAAAAATCGGCTTTTCGGATGCCCAATTTTTTGCTTCCGGAATGCTCACAAAACCACGGCAACTACATCATCAGCTTGGGGGCGCTCACCAAATGGCTGGGCGAACAGGCCGAAAGCCTGGGCGTCGAAATTTTCCCCGGTTTCGCTGCGGCGGAGGTGCTTTACAACGAGCAGGGAGCAGTCAAGGGTGTGGCCACCGGCAATATGGGCGTCGGCAAAGACGGCAACCCCGGTGAGGCCTTCCAGATCGGCATGGAACTGCTGGGCAAATACACCGTGTTTGCCGAAGGCTCCCGCGGCCACCTGGGCAAACAGGTCATTTCCAAGTTCAAGCTGGATGAAGGCTGTGACCCCCAGTCCTACGGCATTGGCATCAAGGAACTGTGGGAGGTGGACCCTTCCCGCCACCAGCCTGGTTTCGCCATGCACACCGCCGGCTGGCCCATGGACGAGCAGACCTATGGCGGCTCTTTCATGTACCACATGGAAGACAACAAGATTGTTCTGGGCTTTGTGACCGGATTGAACTACAGCAACCCCTACCTGAGCCCGTTTGAGGAATTCCAGCGCTGGAAAACCCATCCCAACATCCGCTACTACCTGGAAAACGCCAAGGGCGAGGTGACAGCCAAGCGTCTTTCCTACGGCGCCCGCGCCATCACCGCAGGCGGTCTGATGTCCCTGCCCAAGACAGTCTTCCCTGGTGGCGCTCTGGTGGGTTGTGACGCTGGCTTCCTGAACGTGAGCCGTATCAAGGGCAGCCACACTGCTATCAAAACCGGCATGCTGGCTGCTGAGGCCGCATTTGACGCCCTGCAAGCCAATCGTCAGCATGACGAACTAACCACCTACCCAGAAGCTTTCGAGCAGAGCTGGGCCTTCAAGGAACTCAACAAGTCGCGCAACTTCAAGGCCTGGTTCAAGTACGGTCTGACGGTGGCCACACTGATGAACGGCCTGGAACAGTTCACGCTGAGAGGCCACATGCCGTGGACGATACGGCGCAACAAGGCCGACCATGAATACCTGAAGCCCGCTGCCGAATGCACGCCGATTGAATATCCCAAGCCCGATGGCAAGCTCACCTTTGATCGACTCTCCAGCGTGTTCGTGGCGAATGTGAACCACGAGGAACAGCAACCGGCTCACCTGACGCTTAAAGACCCGTCGGTTCCCGTAAGCATCAATCTGGCTAAATATGCCGGGCCTGAGGCCCGCTATTGCCCGGCCGGGGTGTACGAGTTTGTGAAGAACGCCGACAACACAGACCGGCTGCAAATCAATGCGCAGAACTGCGTGCATTGCAAGACCTGTGACATCAAGGACCCGACGCAAAACATTGTGTGGGTCACGCCAGAAGGCGGCGGCGGTCCGAATTACGCCGGGATGTAATTTGACGCGCATTGGTTGCCACCTGGCAACAGAAATCCCTCTTGCAGAGTCGATCAATTTCGACGCGACGGGTGGAGCGCTTCGAAATCGATAGCTAACGAGGCAACCGATTCGAGGGCTGTGTGCAGATTTTGTTATGTGGAATTCCGAGTCACTGAGCGGGCCCCGGTTTCTTGCAATTTCTTTCAAATCTGTGACGCCGCTTTAGCCCAACTGTTGCTACGATGGCGGCCTTGTGAACGCCGCATCTTTGATGCACAACAAGGAAATAACCCATGCACTTGGGTAGCATCCGGCAGCCTCCATCTACAACGGGCCGACCACGATGACGATTTTCTTCCAGGCCAATCACCTCCGTCCCGATTCCCAACCAACACCACCATCGCATACCGTGCGGCTTTGACAAAGCGCACTGTGCAGCCCATCCAATCCTGAGGAGACACGACAATGAAACGCGACCCGATTTCCCCGCTGCAAGGCCAGTTTGTTACACAACCCATCAGCCAGGACGTGCTGGTTGAAAAGTACCTCAAACCGGGTGAAAACTCGGTAGATGATTTGTTTGCCCGCGTGGCAAGAGCCCTGGCATCCGTTGAGGCGGAAACCGAGCGTCCCAAATTTGAGGCTATCTTTTTAGAGAATCTTTATGCTGGTGCGATTGGCGCCGGACGGATCATGAGTGCAGCGGGCACCGACATTCAGGCCACCTTGATCAACTGTTTTGTTCAACCCGTAGGCGACTGCATCCAGGGCATGGATGGAGACGGCTACCCGGGCATTTATGAGGCCTTGCGCGAAGCGGCCGAGACCATGCGTCGCGGCGGTGGCGTGGGCTATGATTTTTCGCGCATCCGCCCCAGAGGCGCCGCCGTCAAAGGCACGGCGTCCATGGCGTCGGGGCCGTGCAGCTATATCAATGTGTTTGACCAGTCCTGCTCGACGGTCGAGAGCGCGGGTGCGCGTCGCGGTGCACAAATGGGGGTTTTGCGGATTGACCATCCGGACGTGCTGGAGTTCATTACCGCCAAACGCACCCCCGGTCGATGGAATAATTTCAACGTGTCGGTCGGCATGACCGACAGCTTCATGCAGGCCCTGAGGAACGACCAGGCTTGGGAACTCATCCACCCAGCCAAACCTGGGGCCCCACTGATGAGCCAGGGGGCGTACCAGCGCGCTGATGGCCAATGGGTTTACCAGACGCTGCCCGCGCAGAAGTTGTGGGATACAGTCATGAAGTCCACCTATGACTTTGCAGAACCGGGCATCCTGTTTCTGGACAATATCAATCGGGACAACAACCTCAATTACTGCGAGACCATTGCAGCCACCAATCCCTGCGGCGAGCAACCGTTACCGTCGTACGGCTGTTGTGATCTGGGGCCAATCATATTGCCCCGTTTTGTTCGCCATGCATTCGGATTTGCAGGCGTGCCAATGTTCGATTTCGAGGCCTTCGAAAAGTCCGTTGCGATCCAGGTACGTGCACTCGACAATGTCCTCGATGTGACATTCTGGCCATTGCCACAGCAACGTGAAGAGTCCGCTGCCAAGCGTCGAATTGGTGTGGGGTTTACCGGAATGGGCAATGTGTTGGCCATGTTATGCCTGCGCTACGACGCCCCGGAAGGGCGTGCGATGGCTGCACGCATCGCGACCAGCATGCGTGATGCGGCGTACAGCGCATCGGTGGCCCTGGCCCAGGAAAAGGGCGCCTTTCCCAAGTTCGATGCCGATGGCTACCTGGCAAGCGGTACCTTTGCCAGCCGGCTGCCCGCAGCCCTACAACAGTCGATTCGGACCCATGGCATTCGCAATAGCCACCTGCTGTCGATTGCGCCAACGGGAACGGTTAGCCTGGCCTTTGCCGACAATGCCTCGAATGGCATCGAGCCGGCGTTTTCCTGGATGTACCGTCGCAAAAAGCGCGAGTCGGACGGCACTACGACGGACTACGCTGTGGAAGACCATGCTTGGCGCTTGTACCGTGAACTCGGGGGCAATGTGGATGCATTGCCGGACTACTTTGTATCGGCGCTGGACATGTCGGCTACCGATCACATCGCCATGATGGAGGCTGTGCAACCCTTTGTGGACACGGCCATTTCAAAGACGGTCAATGTTCCTGCCGACTACCCGTACGAGGACTTCAAGGGGCTGTACCAACAGGCTTGGGACGCCAAGCTCAAGGGCTTGGCCACCTACCGCCCCAATGCCATTTTGGGCTCGGTGCTGGATACCGGCGCCGTCAACGCTGCGCCGGTCGTTTCCGCTCCTGTGACGGTAGTTGATCCCATGCGCACCGTGATTGAGCGCAGGCCCAAAGGTGCGTTGTCGGCCGTCGCCGAAAAAATTGACTACTGGACTCAGGAAGGCCATAAGACCCTGTACTTGCTGGTGTCCTTTTTGCCGGTACCTGCAGCCAACGGCGTGGGCACAGTGGAGCGGGCGATTGAGTTCTTCATGCCTGTGGGGCAGAGCGGAGAATCCCAACAATGGATCACGTCCAGCATGCGTTTGTTGTCCTTGGCTGCACGTGGTGGATTTCTGGAACGGGCACTTAGTGATATGCGCAAAGTGGCTTGGGATCGTGGCCCCGTACGGCTCGGTACCCACCAAAAGGCAGACGGCACCCATGTCCCCATGTGGCATGACTCGGAGGTTGCGGCTGTTGCCTACGCCATTCAGAACATCCAGGCCCAACGCAATAGCGCGCAGTCAGGCGACTACAACCGCCGCTCGACCGACAACTCTGCAGAGTCATATGGTTTGTTGCCCCGTCAGGAGCAGGCGCTTGCGGCTGCACCATTGCCCGTCATGGCTGGCAAAAAGTGCGGCGAATGCGGTGCACATGCCGTTATTCGCAAAGACGGATGCGACTACTGCACCCAATGCGGGCATATGGGCAGTTGTGGGTGAAACCGGTCAAGTCCGCCGATTCCCAGTTGATCGGTTCAGACCACCATTGGCGCGTCCGCCACCTGCTGTTGGCGCCGCACCGGTTAGGTTTTTTTCTGGCCATGTTGGTTTTGGTGGCCTCGGCAGCCTGGTGGTTATTGGTACAGTTTGACCGTGTCAGTGTGACAGTCGCTTTGCCTTACGTCACTTCTCCGACGCTGGTACACGCCACTGCCATGACTTTTGGTTTTTTTCCTCTCTTTTTCGTCGGGTTCTTGTTCACAGCCGTGCCGAAGTGGCTGCGCGTGGAAATGCTTGAAACCCGCGTGTTCACCGTACCGTTGCTGATGCAGGCCACCGGCTGGCTGTTATGGCTAGGGGGGAGCCATTGGCACACCGTGCTGGTATTGTCTGGCCTTGCATTGGCATGGAGTGGGTTTACGCGCACTGCATGGTTGTTCTGGCGTATGGTCTGGCGTAGCCGCGAGGTCGATCAACTGCATGCACGCACGGTCGGGGTCGCGTGGTTGATCGGGTGCCTGAGTCTGGGTGGTCTGTTGGCAAATTTAGTATTGGGAGCAACGGCGGTCGCACTGGCCTGTGTCCTGACTGGCTTGTGGGGTTTTGTGATCGTGGTGTTTGTAACGGTGGCACATCGCATGGTCCCGTTCTTTACGTCCAATGCCATGCCTTTTATTGCCGCGTGGAAGCCATTTTGGGCGCTCGGACTGATGTTGACGTCTGCGGCGCTGGAGGTGCTTGCGGTGTGGCTGGAAGTGGATGGTCCAATGCACGGACCGATGGCACCGGTTTGGATGCTGGTGCGCGGGTCCATGGAGTTGCTGTCGGGCTTTGTGTTGTTGTGGTTGGCTCTGATGTGGGGTTTGGCCCAAAGTCTTAAGAACCGATTGCTGGCAATGCTTCACATTGGTTTCCTGTGGCTTGGGCTGGGGCTGTTGTTGGGCGGTGTAGCGCAACTGCTGGGGCTGGTCCAGGGCACACCGGTGTTGAGTCTGGGGTCACTCCATGCGGTGGCCATGGGCTGCCTGGCGTCCTTGATGCTGGCCATGGTGACACGTGTTTCATGCGGTTTCACAGGCCGTTCCGTGGTTGCCGACAGGGCTATTTGGACTCTTTTTTGGCTGCTGCAGGTCAGCGTGTTGTTGCGTATTGCCGCTGCCGCTCAAAGCGTTTGGGCAAGCTGGTTGTTGTTGCCGGCAGCTTTGCTGTGGGCCAGCGTCGTTCTGACGTGGAGCTGGCGCTTGGGTGGCTGGTATGGCCGTGTTCGGCCGGACGGGAGGGCAGGCTAATGACACAGCTGGAGTTGGAGAGTGAGCTTTTGGCAACCGTGTCAGCCGTGATTCACGGGCGTCAGACGATATTGCCCAAGCGTTTGTCTGCACCTGGACCGAGTGCTGAACAACTGCACCAGATTCTGGACGCAGCCTCAGCCGCTCCAGACCATGGACAGGTGTTGCCGTGGCGTCTTGTAGTGGTGCCCCCGCAAGCGCGGGTGCTACTGGCCACTGTTTTTGGTTCCGCGCTGTTGGAGCGCGATCCCTCGGCCACACCAGACCAGATACTTCAGGCGCAGGAGAAAGCGCACCGCGCTCCATTGCTGATGCTGGTTGTTGTCGACGCCAATAAGGGCGATGCCGATATCGATCTGAACGAACGCATTGTTTCTGCAGGTTGTGCCGTGCAGAACATGTTGTTGATGGCAACCGCCATGGGTTATGGCTCGGCATTAACCAGTGGCAAAGCATTGAAGTCCAAGGACTTGCGTCGCCTATTCAGGCTCACGTCCGCTGAACATGCTTTGTGTTTCTTGAGTGTGGGCACGGCCGTATCGCGAAAATTGGGACGCGTGCGGCCACAGGTCAACGATTACGTGACCCACTTGCCGAGCTGGAGTTCTCCAACGCCCGACCAGAAATAGATCAAGTCGGCAAGGTGTCGGCAGGGCCCGAATGGCGCAGGAGCGTTTCACATAACGATACAGCCCTGGAAAAATCGAGGTCGGTCATTGCGGAATCCAAATCGTGGAGCGTTTCACCGAACGTGCTGCCATGCTCTGTGCGGATGCGGGTAAATATCTCCAGCGCCTGCAGATTCGAGTTCCGGAGCAAGTCCAAAAATAGCAGCAGATCATTCGTACGATGGGCGTCGTTTTCGGTCACCTTGCGCTCCGTTGCAATTGGCTGTGGGGTTAAGCCTGGCTTGTATTGCTGCAAGACCGGAACCATGGCGATACGTGTTGCCTCCACGGCAGCTTGTAGGCGGGTTATTGAATCGGCGCAGTCTGTGATGGACATGCCGGTCTTGATGTGGATTTCCAATTGTGTTGCCACACGGGCCAAATGGTTTGCTCCCACCGTTGAAGCAAGCCCTTTGACGGTGTGCATGAGGCGTGACGCTTCGACCGTTTGCGAACGCTCCAGGTGTGTGGCCAGTTGCCCAGGAAGTCGGTCCAATTCCTGCGCAAATGAATGAAGTGCGGCTGCCAGGGCTGCGTGATTGCCCCCCATGCGGTTCAAAGCACTGGCTATGTCCAGGGTCGACGCAGTGGTTTCTGTGGAATTCAATGCGAACTCCGACGCCAAGGGGCCCCCATCGATTGGGCGTAAAACCGTGGAACGTCCTGCGTAATTGAGTAACACCGACACCAGGTGGTCCAGCTCAAACGGCTTGCCGACATGGTCGTTCATGCCGGCTTCCAGGCAGGCAGCCCGATCAGAGGCCATCGCATTGGCCGTCATGGCGATGATGGGCAACGCGGTCAGTCCCAGTTCCTGGCGAATGGCGCGTGTGGCAGTGTAGCCATCCATCACCGGCATTTGCACATCCATCAGCACAATGTCAAAACCGCTCGTTGAACGGGCCAAAGTCGCGACGCCTAGTGCACCATTGTCCGCCAGCGTGACCTGTGCGCCTTCTTGACTGAGCAACCCTTGGGCGACCAATTGGTTGATCTTGTTGTCTTCGATGACCAAGACACGCAAGCCAGTCAGTGGCTTGGCCTTCGGCGCTTCTCTGGCTGGTTGGATCTGCGGAGCGTCTTTGACGCGCACGGGCACCGCAACCAACGTGAACGGGATCTGAAAAAAGAAACGGCTTCCTAGGCCCAGCGCGCTTTCAAGTAACAGGTCGCCTCCCATCAGGTTCACCAAGCGCTTGGATATCGACAGCCCAAGGCCAGTGCCACCAAACCGGCGTGTGGTGTTGGATTCCGCCTGCGAGAAACCACTAAAAATATGCTCTTGTTTCTCCGGTGCAATGCCGATGCCGCTGTCCCGCACGGAAAACTCCAGCAGGGTAGAGACCGCATCGCGACTCACAACGCGCACCGTCACGACCACTTCGCCCTGGTTGGTGAACTTGATCGCATTGCCGCCGAGATTGATCAAGACTTGCTGCAAGCGCATGTCATCACCAATGAGCTCGCGCGGTACATCGGGTTGAACATCCACACGGACTTCAATCTGCTTGTCGGCGAGGTTGGCAGCCAACACAACACCGAGGTCGCGAAGCGTTTTGTCCAGATCAAACGGATGCGGGTCCAATGTCATTTTGCCGGCTTCGACCTTGGAAAAATCCAGGATGTCGTTAAGCAGACCCAAAAGGGAGCGGGCTGCGCCTTCGGTATTGGAAACATAGTCTCGCTGACGGCTGCTGAGGTCAGTGTTCTGCAGCAGCTTGAGCATGCCGAGAATGCCATTCATCGGGGTGCGAATTTCGTGGCTCATATTGGCCAGGAACTCGCTCTTGGCCTGGCTCGCAGCTTCCGCCGTCTCCTGCGCCTTTTTGAGCTCCGTGATGTCAAATCGGAAGCCAACAATCTGGCCCAGGCTGGTCCTGCGCTCCACGATGCGCAGCCAGCGACCATCGTCAAGTTTTTGTTCCAGTTGCGCGTGGCCACTGCGATGCAATGCCACGCGTTCGGCTACCCATTCGTCCAGCGGGCCAATAGCATCAGGGTACTGGCCGTGTTCCGCTCCGAAACGCAGAATCGCTTCAAACGAATTGCCGGGCACAATCACTTCAGCCGATGCGCGATAGACATCACGGTACCGCTCATTGCAGAACAGCAGGCAGTCATTGCTGTCAAAAATGACAAAGGCTTCTTCGAGCGCCTCCATGGCGGTCAGCAGCATGTTTTCCGTTTCGCGGCGTGCCACTTCTGCAACCAGTAGCTCACTCGCAGACTGGCTCTGCGCATTGAGTGCCAACAGGTGGCGATTGAAGCCCTCCACCAATTGGCCAATTTCATCATCGGCTCGCGTGGTCGGCAATGGCCGGTGGACGATGCCGGGGTCGCGCTGAAGCCGGTTGAATCCACTGGAAACGGCGCGAATGGGAGCCACCACGGTCTGTGCATAACGCCAGGTCAGCGCCAGCACACCCAGCAGGCACAAAACTAACAGCACACCGGTTGCCATTGTCAATTGCGCAACGCGGCCTGTGACAAGCTGACGCGGTGTGAGCATGACCAGAGAACCATGGTCCTTGTTGTTTGCATTGACATCCATCAGAACCGGCTGGCCGTCCAGCATAAACTGCTCGGTACCCAGGGCGTTGCGCATCAGTTCCAGCAATACCGGTGAAAAAGCCTGGCCGACCATTTGTGGGTCGGAATGTAGCGCGATCCGGCCTTGGGCATCAATCTGCATCAGTTGTTGGCCACTGGGCAGTGGCACCTGCAACAAATACTCCCGCATGATGTCGCCCGAAAGGGTGACCACCAGCACTCCGACCGTATCGGACTTGCCAGTCGTTGGTGAGAAATGGCGAATAGCCCGCACCACACTGGTCACCTGGCCATAACGGGAACTGCGGTTGATGTTCGGGCCTACGCCACGCCAAAGGGTAGGTGACTGCGACTGGGCGGCCTCGCTGATCAAGGCACCGGCAACTTCAGGCGCGACGGTGCTGGTGGTCAGGGTTTCACCCACGTGGAAATGCGCCCCATTGGTGGAAAACAAATCCAGCGAAACCAGACCCTTGACGCGAACATAGTTGTTCAGGGTGTAGCCGACCTGGGCGCGCAAATTCAGAGCATCAAACCCGTTGTTTTCAGAATCAGATCCGGCAAGTAGCGCCGAGCCAATCGCTTCGTTGCCGGCAATATTGGTTGCCAGGTCATCAATCTGGTCGTGGTAAAGCGACAAATAGGAGGCAAACCCCCCTAAAACACGCACATTTTCCGCTTGTGCCTGTTCCAGGACAATGCGCCGGGAAATCTCCAACGCGCTGAAGCCCAAAACCGTCAGCGGTACGATCCCCGCAACCAGCAGGTAACCCAGCAGCTTGACGGTGATGTTGAAGCGCAATCGCACGGCGCAACGTAGCAGTGAACTATTGGAGTTCGGCCGCAGTCACAAGCCGTGTCTCAATCATGGTCACTGGCGGCACCTTTTCACCTTTCAGCATGCGCAGCGCCATAACCACACCTTGGTAACCCTGCTCTGCGGCTTGCTGGTCTATGGTTGCGTGGAGATGGCCTGCCTTGATCTCGGTCATAGCCTCCGACAGCGCGTCAAATCCGGCGACCTTGACGTCGGCTTTGCCGGACTCCTGCAGGTATTTCAAGGCACCTAAGGCCATCATGTCGTTGGCTGCAAACAGCAGTTTGATGTCCGGGTGTTTCTTGAACATCGCCTTGCTGGTGGTGTAGGCTTCGTCAATCTTCCAGTTTGCAGTTTCCGAGGCCACCAGTTTGATCTGTTTGTTCTCCAGCAGAGCGCGGCGAGCACCTTCCATGCGCTGGCGGGCATTGTCAGCACTTCGAATACCTTCCAAAATGGCCGCCCGGGTCGGCGTGCTGACTTTTGTCGCCAAGAATGCACCGGCCTTGAAGGCCCCGGCCTCGTTGTCCACGCCCAGGAATGGAACTTCTGTAAGTCCAGCCTGCTGGAGCGCTTGCGCGTCCAACCGGTTGTCGATGTTGACGAGCTTGATGCCTGCATCCGCAGCTTTTTTCAGTGTCGGAATCAGGCTTTGCGAGTCACCCGGAGCAATCACGATGGCGTCCACCTTGGCTGCAATCAAGTCATTGACCAGCTGAATCTGCTGCTCGATTGATGTCTCCTGGGCTGCCGTCTTGACGGTCAAGGTGATGCCGTTTTCTTTTTCAGCGCGGCGGGCACCTTTTTCCATTTCAACAAAAAAGGGATTGGTCAGCGTCTTCATGACCAAACCCACCTGTTGCGCCGTTGGTTTGGTCGCACCAGGTGCCGGGGCGGGGGCAGCGCCTGCGCCAACCGAACTGACACTTGGCCCGCTGGACTGCCCGCAGCCGAACAAACCCAAGCAAAGCGCAACACACGACAACAGTTTGGTCAGATGCATCAAGGACCCGCCTTGTTATGGATGGTGGATGGACGACGCCATCGTACCCGATGGAGCTGTCACCCCGGCAGACGAATGGAGCTAAAACGGATAGCCGTGTTCCAATACTGGGATGAACCCTGATGCGCACAAACTATGGTTGGCTCCCCAGTGGGCTTTTGCCGTGTTGCTTGCCTTATTGGGCATGCTCGGCCCCTTCTCCATTGACACCTATTTGCCCGCATTCGCCGGCATTGCCGAGTCGCTGGACGCCACGCCGGTGCAGATGCAGCAAACCTTGTCAGCTTACCTGTTCGGTTTCGCATTCATGAGCCTGTTCCATGGGGCCATTTCGGACAGCTTTGGTCGCCGGCCAGTGGTGTTGTGGGGGCTGGTTGCCTTTACCGTGGCGTCTGCCGGTTGCGCCCTGTCCCAGAGTATTGGACAACTGATATTTTTTCGCGCCATGCAAGGGCTGTCCACTGGCGCCGGCATTGTTGTGTCCCGGGCCGTGATCCGCGACATGTTTCCACCCTCGCAGGCGCAAAAGGTCATGAGCCAGGTGACAATCTTTTTTGGTGTTGCCCCTGCGATTGCACCCATGGTGGGGGGGTGGATGCTGGCGCATGTCAGCTGGCACGGGATTTTCTGGTTTCTGACCGGTGTTGGGGTGGTCCTCTGGGCGGCGATTTTCCGCCTGTTGCCGGAGACGTTACACGCCAGCCAACGTCAAGGCTTTAATCCCAGGAACCTGATGGCAGGCTACTGGCAACTGGGTTCCGATCCACGCTTTTTTCTACTGGCCCTGGCCAGCGGCATTCCATTCAATGGCATGTTTTTGTACATTCTGAGCGCCCCCGTGTTTCTGGGCGAGCATTTGCAGTTGGCGCCACAGGAGTTTTTCTGGTGTTTTCTGGTCACCATTGGCGGCATCATGGGCGGAGCCATGGTGAGTGGGCGGGTGGCGGGAAAAATCGCGCCCAAACGGCAGATTCGAATCGGCTTTTACATCATGCTGGTCATTGCACTGGTGAATCTGGCGGCCAACCTGGCGTTCAAGGCCCACGTCAGCTGGGCCTTGCTACCGCTGGGGATATTTTCCTTCGGCTGGGCACTCATGGTTCCGGTCGTGACCTTGCTGGTGCTGGACCTGCATCCTGACCGCCGTGGCATGGCCTCCAGTCTGCAGATGTTTGTTGGCTCCACCGCCAATGGGATTGTGGCGGGTGTGATTTCGCCCTTGGTGATGCACTCCACCGTGGCATTGGCCACAGCTTCCCTGCTCATGCTGAGTCTTGGGCTGGTAGCGTGGACCTTCATTCGCCACCGTTGGCCCGAAATTGGACATACCATATCGCATGGCTAAGGCGTGGCAGTGTTTCATAGGACTGGGGTTGCTGCTTGCCAGCCTGCAGGGTGCTGTCCTGGCGCAGCAAACGCCCCTTGATCGCATCGAAGCACTCCAGGCCCTGTCTGAAAAGGACAATGCAGACGCTTTGAACCAGTTGGTGGCACTGAGTCCTTCGATGGGTCCGACCACACCGTATGCCGTGCGCCGGGATTACCTCAACGCCCTGATTGGTGTGCAGGTGGATGCAGCCAAAATGGGTGATGCAGACGCCACCATTGCAAAGTTGCAGGCACTGGCCCAGGAGAACAAAGACGACATTGGCATGGTGCTGGCCACCTCGCGAGCGGCGTCGATGATGGCCTTGGCTGGCAAGTCGGAGGCTGCCATTGTCAAACTGACTGCCATCGAACCCATCGCCTTTCGAACCGCCAACCCGCAAGCCCTGTGGAATTTTTATTCAGCACTTGGCAACGCGCAGCTGACCGTGGGCCGTTTCGAACTGGCGCTGGCAAGCGCTCTCAAGGGGCTGCAATTTGCCAAAGAGCACACCCAGGGCGAAACAGCTGCCCATATGCGCTCGCTGAATCTGATCGCCAATGTGTACATGGCCATGACCAATTGGGACAAGGCCTTGCAGGTGGTACAGGAAGGACTTGTGATTGCCACAGAAGTGGGTTCCGTCAAACTGGCGGGAACGTTCTACTTGAATCAGGGCGCCATCTTTACCAGCCTGGGGCGGGCCAAGCCCGCTTTGGAGTCTTATGAAAGAGCCCTCAAAATTGGGCAGCAGGCTGGTTTGGTGGGCTTGCAGGGCACGGCACTCAATAATATTGGCGACGGTTACCTGATTGCAAGGAATTACCCCAAGGCGGAAGTTTATGCCCGCCAGGCTTTGCTCAAGTTCCAGGAGGCCGGGGAAATGGGGGGTGTCGCCACCGCTCAAAGCAATGTCGGGTTTGCCTTGATCGGGCAGGGCAAGGTCAAGGAAGGTGTGAGCGAGGTCCGCGCTGCCATCGAGTTCAACCGCGAGGCCGGCGCCAAGGCCGATCAGGAGGAGATTCTGGGTGAGCTCGGGCGCATGTATGAAGCCGCTGGCATGTACCGCGAAGCCGTTGCCACGATCCGGGAGCAACAGGCATTAACGGCACAGCTGTTTCGTGCTGACCGTGAAAAATCGGTAGCAACGCTGCAAGAACAGTTTGATTCCGTGCAGCGCCAAAAGCAGATTGAATGGCTGGCTCGTGAAAACAGCCTGAAGGACGCCGAAATCAGCAACCAGCGCCTGCAAAAAATCGTGACGGCCCTGGGTGCGGTGGTCACCATCATGGGTGGCGTATTTATCTTTCTACTGTACCGGCGCGTCAAAAAAACCAATCAGAAACTGCGCGAGGCCAACCTGCAACTCGAATTTCACTCCGTGCGCGACCCTTTGACCGGGCTGTTCAACCGGCGCTCATTTCTGGATCTGATGGGGCGTCGCTCGATCGATTCCAAAACGGGGCGTCGCGGTGATGACAATCCGGATGGGTTGATGATTCTGGATGTTGACTTTTTCAAGAACATCAATGACACGCTGGGCCATGCCGGAGGGGACGTGGTCCTGGTCGAAATTGCAAAACGCCTGAACAGTACCGTGCGTGACACCGACATCGTCATGCGCTGGGGCGGCGAAGAGTTCCTGATTTACTCCCCCAAGGCCAACACCGAGCACCTCAAGAGTCTGGCGCATCGGGTGCTCAAGGTCATTGGAGAATCCCCCATGGAAGTGGCTGGCAAAAGTATGACCATCACGGTGACGGGTGGTTTTTTGTCCCTGCCGTTTTCCGGCTTGTCGGAGACCGACTGCAATTGGGAGAAGGCCATGCAGATCGCCGATATGGCCCTCTATCTGGGCAAGGTCAACGGGCGCAACCGTGCCTATGGGTTGAACCGGCTGCTGGCGCCTTTTGAACAGGTGATGCCGGTGCTGGAGCGGGATATTTCCGCGGCCCTGAAGGCAGGCATGGTCGAACTGGTCGAAGTACTTGGCCCCCAGACCGAGCCACAGATATAAGCTTTATTGATCTCCAGCCCTCGTGGAATATGCGTGAGGCGCTTCCAAAAATATAGTAAATGTTGTGCCATGGGCAGCTCGCTGGGCTTGGTGTTGGGCGCGGGACAGAAACTGT
>ERZ724527.537-NODE-537-length-18828-cov-4.293240_pt1 | contig 18828 bp, 13 predicted proteins | sample MGYA00376060_ERZ724527 | MGnify/ENA primary metagenome ERZ724527 (study PRJEB28724, sample SAMN07190886) | activated sludge metagenome | isolation source: activated sludge of sewage treatment plant in Hong Hong | place: USA: Christiansburg, Virginia | collected...
AAAAAGTATTGGATATATGATGTAGTCCAGGTAGCCGATTACAATATACTTCCAAAAAACTATGAGCAAATCTTGATTTTCTTACTATATGACTTGACATACAACCAGTTAAAGTAAATTTGAGATGAGTGGTAACAGCTGTAGTAGATGCTACCGATCGTGAAGCTTGTAAAAAATTGTTTGAAGAATATAATGTAGAAAAATTTGATTGTATTCTTTCTGATCTAGCACCAAATACCATTGGCTTCAAAGGTATAGATGCTATGAGATGTATTGCAGTACTTGAAGATACACTCTGGCTGTATGAAACTTATCTCAAAGAAGGAGGTAAATTTGCTATGAAAATATTTATGGGACCTTGATTTGATGAGTTCGTGAGTGATTGTAAAAAAACTCGATGAGCTACCAACATCAAGCTTATTAAACCCAAAGCATGTAGAGATTTGAGTAAAGAGATCTATATTGTGAAGTGGAGATAATTTCTTATTTCTTTTATTGATTCTTTTTTTGACTTTCTCCTCATCTATCATCATCCCTTACGAATCCTGAAACGCTTCATTGTACCTTGTCTAAGAATCCTGTAATAGAAGCTTCATCCTCAATAGTTTTGGAGCTTATTTTCTTAGTAAAGTCATTATTTTGGTATTCGTTAGTTGTGAGAGTTTTTGTGGCCATATCGTATATGGTATCTCTTCTGAATCCTTTATTATCAGTTTTAGTGGTTGCGATAATTCCTTTTGGTGCATTGCTGTTTTGATTGTGCCAATCATATTCTTCTTGGTCCGTTTTGAAAGTTCCTCGTTCGTGAATTTTTGTCTCATTACTATTATAAAATAATCTAAACTTTACAATAACCTCACCTGGATATTGTCTTGCACATCCTACTCAGTCAATATACTTATCACTAATAAGTGGATCTGCTATCTTTCCATCTTCTTTTTTAATAACTCCAAAATCATTATAAAATCTTTTGAAAACCTCAAAGCCTAATTTTTCTAGTGGGGTTTCGATACTTTCTTTCTTCTCAAAATTATCTTGAATATTCTCCTTTATATTTAAACCATAATCTTTCTCCTCCAATTTTTCTGATTTATTGTCATTCTTCTCTGGTGTTTTAAATTCCTGTTCATAAGTTTGTTGAGTAAGAGTAAGTAATTTCATATCAAAAAATAAGAATATAAAATATTCTGAATATGAAATTATTATAATTATTTAATCATATAACACAAGTTTATTTTAAGTTTTATATAAAATTACCTCTTATCTTACCTATTTAACTCATAGGAGATATATCATTTTATATATAATGTATAATCCGATTTGTTAAAGCAAAAAATGATAACAAGCTATACATAAATTTGCATTAATTGTGGCTGTTGAGTATCATAAGAGTATGCAAAAGGACGAACAAAATAGTTATGAATATATGCTCAATGATTCAGAGAAAAAAATAATAAATTCTCGAACACAGGGGTATGCACATGGTCTGGGTAAAGCTATCCAGATACAGTTTTTGAATGACTCACAAAATGATGCTATAGCTCGAGTAAAAGATGATGTGGGAGCTCATAAAGAATCACAAAAGTCTATTTTCATAAATTTACCGAGTTTGGCAAAAATTATTCATTCTCAAACTCAAAAGTATCCTACCCTCAATCAGCTTATTCAAATATCATTACATGAATTGTGACATCTGTATGAAAATGCTGAGCTAGAATATCGATGAAATAAAATTTCCAACTCTTTAGATTATTCACAACATTTCAAACATACACTTCCAAGTTTTGTTGCAAGATGATTCAATGCTCTTCCTGGAAATACTCTTTTGGATAAAAGAAAAAATCTCATTGCAGAGGAAAAACTATACCATACCTTCGAAAATCGAATGAGAGATGTGTATGTGAATAAACGCAGTGTAGATTACCAACAGTGAATATTTGCTCTTAGTCAAACTCTTGAGGATAATTATCGTGATTGGTGTTTTCCTGGAGACGATTGGACTAATCAAGAAGAGTTGGGAGGATTGATGCCTTTACATTTGCAGTTTGGGCAGGGTATTTTAAGACAAAAAATGACTCCTTGAAGTCCAGTAATTCTTGATCCTAAAGTACAGTCATTAATTGATTTATACAATCGTTCTAGAAGCGATATTATAGGCCACGCTACTGACACTTCTATCTCACTACCTGTGAGACTTCCTTATATCCTATTTTTATATCATAAATTTAAAGAACTCTACGAAGAAGATATTCAGAATAATACTACTAACAAGGATTCAAAAGATTCTACTCAACAGGATAAGTTACCATGAGAGCAGTGACAATGACAATGAGGAGAGGAATGAGAGCAATGAGAACAGGAAGGGGAAAATCAGTGAAAACCTGGTGAAGGAAAGCCACAAGGAACACAAGAAGGAGACCCTAGTCAATCTGCTTGAAATGATCAAAATGATAGTGAATTAGAAGATGATCCTTTTGCAAAGTGGTATGAAAAGATAAATGATATGCCTCATGTCTTGGAAGAAGAAGGATTGAAATCAGATGATATCCAAAAACTTCAAGAAGAAATAAATGAACTTATTGAGAAAAAATATGAAGAAGAGGCAAAATCTAACTCTACTAAAAAAGCTGAATCTCAACTCAGAAAAACAAAATATGCAGATCTAGAAAATTCCGATCCTCGTGAACGAGATAAGTTAGTCAAATTACTTGAAGAGTACAACGAAGATATCTTACCGAAAATAGAATCAGATTATAGTGGTGTTATTGATGTAATTCTTACTGATATTTTTGAGAATATAAAATCAAAAAGAACTAATCAAAGAATACGTAATAAATGACCAGTAGATAGTGATAGAGGAAATGGAGAACTTCATGATGGTGGAACAGTAGAGATTTATATAGATAATCTTTTGGGTAAAGATATCACAGAAACGCTTGCTCGACAAAAAGATTACCGTAAAATACTTGAACAACAACTCGTAACAGGTTTTCATTTTGTACTAGTCTGTGATGGAAGTGGAAGTATGCAAGGTATTAAAAATCATGACCAAAAGATTAATAGCCTCCTCATTATGCATGCGCTCAAGCTTCTTAGTGATAAGCTTCTGGATGCAACAGGATGACGAGATAATCAGATAGATAAAAATAAATTACCTGATATTTGGTCTCAAGGATTAATATTTGATGGAAGTTCTGAGATTCAGGAATGGAAATCAGCATCCAATGACTGGACAAGTGAAGATGTTATACATTCTTTGGAAGGGCTATCTATTGATGATGGGGGTACTAATATCGGTGGAGCACTTCAAAAAGTGTATGAAGATTTTGAATTATTGACTGAAGACTATAAGAAAAAAGTAGCCCAATGAAAAGAAAAATATATAATACTCGTGATGTCCGATGGTCAAACCTCTGATAAACAGCTTGCTGTAAATATGATTGCTCAATTACGTGCATTGGGAGTTATTACTTCTGGAATTGGTATCACAAGCGATGGGTCTCCTATGAAAGATCTTTTCGGCAAAGTTGACTCTGGTCAGGGATCTGGAATTATTTGTGAAAAACCTTCAGATCTTGGTTCTAAAATGCAAGAAGTACTTATCAATTGACTGAAACAAATTTAAATATATTTACCTTATTCTCTTCTCTAATGACTAATCACTCTCCTTCATCACTCTCTTTGGACCAACGTAAGTCCATACGTAAACACAAGCAACAAGTGGATGAACTTTGATCTACTTTACATACATCATCTCTTCAAGAGATTATTAATTCAGCAGATCTTGCTACTCTCACACAACATTCTTTCACAGATATCTATTTGGGTCAAACAAATACTGATTTTCCTATTTCTCCTGAACTTTCTCGTGAAATTACTAAGAGAAAACCACATCTTCAACTTCTTGAGAAGGGAGAAAAGAAATTGAGAAATCTTACTCCCATACCAGAAAAAGAATATACTGATCGATCCCTCATAGAAGCTGAAATACAAGAGAATGGTGAAGGAGCAATACAGAATTTAAAAAAAGCTGAATTCAATTCTCCCCATGCCAAGTCTATATTTGATTCTGTTGTGAGTCAATTGCAAAAATCTATCAAAAATCTCATTACTTTACATAATCGTAGTTCTTCTTTCCAATCTTCTATTGCTTCTCTACAACAACTTATTCTGGATATAGATCGATTTACCTATCACGATGAATTGAGTAGAATATCAAAACAGTCTTATCCACTCAAGTCAGCAAAAGAGTATCTCACTAATATTATTTCCATTCTTCAACAATCATTAGCAGAGCAAACAGAAAGCTATAAGGATACAAAACTTGCAGTATTGTATAGACAATTATGAAATATTCATAAACAACAGGCTACTAATGGATGATTAGTAGTAGAAGGTTTAGCAAGTAGAGAAAAAATCGTAGACAGTATTCTTCACAATATTTTAGACAGAAAAAATAGCGTGCTCACAGGTCCAGCGGGTACAGGGAAAACAGAACTTGCAAAGTATACGGTAAGAAAACTTCTCAATATGCTTATGAATCGTGAGCAAATTTCCAAAGAAGAATTTGAATTACTTTCACAAGATGTTCCAGCTTTATCTGGGCATCCTGATGCTACAAAAAATGAATTTTTAGGTAAAATTGTTCCTTTAACCAAACAATCACCTGATCAACTTTCACATGTTCGTGATCAAGCACAAGATAAACCCATGTTTGACTTCGCTATGAGCAAGTTAGAATTAGCTTGTAAAATGGGATTACCTATTATTATTGATGAATTCTTAAGATATCCTGAATCTGCACTTGCCTATCTCAAATTCTTCCGATCTCGTAAACCAGGAGAAAAATTAACGCTTAGTAATGGTGATCAGATAGATATTAAGTCTGTGAATTTTATTGGTACTACCAATCGATGAGAACAATATGGTCTTATTCCTGCAGATTATATAGCTCGTGAGTTTTCACCAATTCCTGTAGATTATATTGGGGGAGATGAACTCAAGCTTCTTGTTTCTGCAAAACTAATGTATAAACCATGATATATTCCTTATGTAGGAGCTTCTACCTTCAAGGAAAATGGCTTACTTGATAATCTGGTTAAAGTAATTCCCGAAGTTGAAGATTTGAGATTTGCGAGAAAAGAACAAACTTATTTTTCTTCAAAACTCAATTCAGCTGGAGATTTTATGGAAACAAAATGAACCCTCAATCAGGCTCTCCTTGATACTAAAAGATTTCTGGAACTACGAAATTGGGATGAAACTGAAAGATTACAAATTATACAAGATAGCAGTTATGATACTATTATCGCCCACAAAATTTGTGATTTTATTAGTAATCAAGCTGATATCAAAGATCAATGTATTTTACTCAGAGTTTTCTCTGCTAAAGGTTTGATTGATTCGCAGCACGAAGAGTATCTTACGACTAGATCAAAAGAGTTGGCTAAGAAAGATAAAAATAATATCACCCTTGCTAAACTCAACCTCGTTTCTACCTCAGATAAAGTGGTAAAATGAAATAAAGGAGCCTTACAAGTAACAGATATTACCCAACTTTTAATAGCTCTTTATCCTAGTATTAGTAAACTTCCCTTGAGTGATACGATTCATATGACTAAGAAAGAAAAAGAGATAAAAAAAATAATCTGACTTCTGATTGATGAATATGGAGGAGATGTGAGTATCTTAACTCTTCTTGATGTACTTGATAAACAGTCTCAATTTTCTGAAGAAGATATAAAAAAACTTATTGCTGTATGTCAGGATCAATTAAATTTGGATAGAGATCGATCATCGACTGATACTGCTATAAAAAATGATAATGCTCACTATCTGCAAGAGTATGATAATAATCCTGCATGGTGATTCTTTGAACAACTTAATAAATTACTCGAAGATACTAGTGAACAAGATAAAAATCAGAAAATCAAGGAGGAGCAAAAGCAAAAAGCAAAGGATATTTTTAAACAATATGAATATGAGGAGCATATTGAGGCTAATAATGTAGCAAAATCTAATGCTAATTTTTCCGAGCTTGAGCAACAACGTAAATCCCAAGCCTTCCAATTCCTCAAAGATAACAAGATGGAAACTCCAGCATATATAGCAATGATCAATAATGTACAGTTTACTAAGGAATCTATTACTATTGGAGGAATACCACGAGCACATGAAAATACTAAAGCCAGTGATTTTGGACTCACTTATACTGTAGATGATAAAGATAATCCAGCAGATTGAACCCAAGCTCATGTATTCAAAGGAGAAGGAGCTTATGCTGATGAAGATTACTTTAATTACGCAATGGTAGATAAAATAGTAAAAGAAAAACAAGCTAAAGTTCCTAGCTATCAAGATATGCGAAAAACTCTTACAGCTTTACCCGGAGGACCAACTGGAACTCCACCAAGTTCTCCAACTTCTACGGGTCGAGAGACAGGATCAGCAAAACTTATGAGCATTCTTCTTGGTACTGATATGTCAGGTTACCGTTACGGTGGTGGGCGAGAGTACTGTGGCTCGTATGGCTATCTGTGGTCGCGTTCTGAGTCTGGCTCTGACAGCGCGTGGGCGTGCAAATGGGTTGCATCGAAAGGTAGATTAGATGACTACTTTCGTGGGTGCGCTCGACCCTTGCGCTTGCTCGTTTAGGACTCCAAAACCTTCGCAAAGCGAAGATTCGTCACTTATGACAATTTTGGGCTCGCATGGATAAGGCTAGAGTAAGCCCCTCGGGTGTGCGAAAAATTTTTATTGAATAAAAATTTTTATTGAATTTTTTTACTAGTTAATTACTATATGACTATACCAGAATTTTGTAAATCTAAGGATTACAAAAGTGTGTAATTGGAGTTCAATCATACACTGACGATGGCTATCGGATAGCTCTCGTGAGTAGTAAAAGATCAGTAAGAATGAAATATGACTGACTGACAAAGGTTAAGTATGATTTTTAGTGTATGTTACCGTAACGGTGGTGAGCGAGAGAACTGTGGCTCGTATGGCTATCTGTGGTCACGTTCTGAGTCTGACTCTGACAACGCGTGGGCGTGCAAATGGGATGAATCAAAAGGTAAATTAGATGACTACAATCGTGAGTACGCTCGACCCTTGCGCTTGCTCGTTTAGCACTCCAAAGAATAACCAGTCAATATGACTGGTTTCCTTTTATATACTAAATAAATAGTATGCACGCATGACTACTTACTGATCTTTTTGTGGCTTACTATGATGCTCGTCGTAATAAGAGAAACTCTTTGAGTCAACTGGAATTTGAATTACATTATGAAAGTAACTTGATTACCTTATGTCAGGAACTTATAGACGGAACGTATACTATTAGTAAAAATATTTGTTTTTTGATTTGTGATACTGTTCCTAGAGAGGTTTTTGCTCCCGATTTTCGTGACAGAGTAGTACATCATCTGATTATTAATAAAATTTCTGATATTTGTGATACGTGATTCATTCATGATAGTTATAGCTGTAGAATTGGGAAATGAACTCATTATGGAGTAAAAAGACTTGATCATTTTGTAAGATCCTCTAGCGCTAACTATTCTCGTGATAGCCGAATCCTCAAACTTGATATCAAATGATTCTTTATGAATATAGATAAAGAAGTGTTACTTTACCTTATACGGCAAACCTTAGCATCCAAAAAATCTTTGATAAGCTGAGGAGGAATTGATGCAGAGGAGTACTTTATGCGATTATGGGATCTTATCAAAAAAGTTACTCTTCATGATCCTACGCAATTTTATCAGTTTATTGGCTCTAGAAAATTATATAAGCATATTCCTTCTGATAAATCTTTATTTACTTCTTCCCCCTGATGTGGTATTCCTATTGGTAATCTTACCAGTCAATTATTCGCTAATATTTATCTTCATCCTTTTGATCTACGAGTCAAACAAGTTCTTTGATGTGCATACTACGGAAGATATGTAGATGATTTTGTGATAGTACATCAGGATAAAAATTTTCTTACTTCTATTATTCCTTTGATTAAGAATTACTTAGCACAAGAGCTGGGACTTACCCTTCATCCTAAAAAAATATACCTTCAGCATTATACTAAAGGAGTTAAATTTCTTGGATCCTACCTTAAACCTTATAGAATTTATATCAATCGTAGGATTATTGGCAACGCACAAAGATCTTTTCGTAGCATAAGAAATAATTTTTGATCTTATACAAAATACGAGACATCTCAGGCTCATTCTACAATCCATTCTTATTTAGGGATGATGCAGCATTATAGAAATTTTAAACAAAGAAAAAAAATAACATCTCTTCTTCCAGAGAGCTATCCTATTTCTTCTCCTTTTACAAAACTTAATAATAAATAATGACTCTTGCACAACATCTTCCAGTTTATAAGGCAAGTTATGATCTCACTCTTTCTTTATTTTTAGTGATTAAAAAATTCCCCAAAGAATTTAAATATACTTTGGGTGAACAACTCAAAAAGGATTGTTTGATGTTGATATCTTCACTTTATAAAACTAATACTTTATTACATAAAAAAGAATCTCTTATAGAAACAAGAGCAACATTGGAAGGAATTAGAGTATTATTGAGATTATCAAAGGATCTTCATATCATAGCAGTAGAAAGATTTGTAGTTTTGAGTGAATCGATAGAAACTATATCAAAACAGTTGTTAGCTTGGGAAAGAAAGTCTCAATCGTGATATGAGGGGGGGGGTAGTACACTAAAAAACTCCACTCAGTTTATTCTTGATACTCGTTCAGATTATTTTCCCTACTCCAGCTTTGTTTCCCTCAAAAGTGAGTTGAACATAATTGCTTGGAGAAAATGATGAAGGAATTTGTTCAGGTTCTAGGTCGATATCTTGTTGGTTGATGTGATTGTGGACCTGTTTTTCGTTGAGGTGAATCTGATAGGAAGGTGCGAAATCGAAGATCAAACCCGCTCCGTGAGTAACTCTCCAGCTTGAAGGTTTATCTCCTTTGATAACCAATATTCATGGTTTATCTATTTTGAATTGATTGAGTTGAGCAAAATCGAGGGTATTGTGGGCGTAAATTTGGTTTTGAGACTTAGAAAATTGGATATATTCTGGAACTGATATTTGGAAATTATCCGAGAGTCGTTGTGTGATTGCTTTGTGATCACAGGCGATGAATTTTGGTTTCATCACTCATTTTCATTTTTGTTTGTAGACCGATTGGTTGAAGGTTTGCTCAATTGCAGAAGTTTTTTTCATCAAACACATGAAAAATCCTCAAGTGTGATGAAGATGAGGTCGTAGTCTTTTACTATATTTACTTACTTCTCCAAAACCTTCTAGACCAGCAGATAATCAGTCTATTTTTATTTCTTGAAGCTCCAATTTATCTCCATATTTATCGAGTAATAACTGCACGTTTACTTCATTTTCGAGGGGATTACTGGTACAGGTAGAATACAAAATACTTCCACCAACCTTACAAGCTTTGAAAGCAGAGATTAACAATTGTTGTTGCACTTTAGCGATAGATTCGACCTTTCTGATATCCCAAAACTTCGTCCCAAAATCAGATTTAAACCCAGTACCTTCCCCACTACAAGGCGCATCCAATAAGATACTATCAAAAAATTCAGGCACATGGTTTCAGAAATTACTTCCATCATGCTGTATAGTCACTACATTTTGCATACCCGTTCTCGTGAGGTTGCTCGCAAGAGGGATTATTCTTTTACTATCGGGTTCATTTGCTCGAATCACCGCTTTAGATCAGATTATTTTACATCTATCCGCCAATTGTGTCGTCTTTCCTCCTGGTGCAGCACACATGTCGAGGATATTTCATTCCATGGGCAGGGGAATAATGGATGCAGGAAGACTTGCAGCGGTTTCTTGGATATACAACTGACCCAAAATATGCTCAGGAGTTTTACCTAAAGCTATAGTTTTTTCGTCCTCTTCTTTATTTACCTTATAATTGAGGGGATTATAATCTGATTTCTGTACGCTAAATCATTGAGATTGGAGTCTTACTATCGTGGTCTGTACCGACCCGCGAGATTGTACACAAGAGAAAGACTTGAGAAGGGGAGTATTTATGCTTGCTGAAAACTCTTCAAATCCTCATACAGACTTGAAAAAAGGTGACATATAATCGAGATAATCTTGATGAGACATAAGGAAGAGAATATATAGATATTTACTTGCATTATATTTTGTTTTGAGTATACTATTTATACTATAGTGTTTAGTGTAAACTGTTTAGTGTAAATATACAATACTATACTATACAGTGTGTAGTGTACACATACCAAACTGATACTAAAGTATTTAATTGCTTTATAAAAACAATGAAATTTAGGAACTCTTCTTTGCAACAGGTGATCGATTGCTTTAAAGACGACTCAAGTCTTCAGCCTATCAATATCTCTTTGCAACTCAATAAATCTGCTGTACTAATACATAGGTATCTAAAAGAACTGGTAAGCCAAGGGGTTTTGGTCAAACAAGGATTGGGATCTCATGTGCGTTATCAATTGAGTCCTGAACAAATTAAGATATTCAAACAAGAAAACAAAACTTCAGATAAAGAATACGAAATTTCATCACAAGAGGAAAACCATCTTCCTTATTCACAGGTGAAAATCATGGAGGATAATTTTTTCAAATTTTCTGCGAGTGGTGAAATTCAAGAAGGAATAGAGTGATTTTATACATGGTGTAAGGATAGAAAGCTCAATCCTCAAGATAAAATAGGGGATTATATTTCTATCTATAATCATATTGAAAAAATTCGCAATAGCTGTGGAGTCATTGATGCAACGGATGCTTTTGATAGTATTTCAGGAGATTCGTATTTTGATCATATTTTTTATGCAGATCAATATAAGTGGATGGATTTTGGAAGGGGAAAACTTGCGGAACTTACTTTTTATGCAAAACAATCACAGAAACTTTCACTTATCAATACTTCTGTAGACATGATTATTCATAAGATTCGCTGTCTTGTAGGAAAGTACAAGATTGATCATATTGCTATAGTGCCACCGAGTATTCATCGTAAAAATCAGCTTCTCAAGATTCTCAAGAAAAAACTAGAAATATTAGAGCTTCCCTTCTTGTCGGTAGTGAAAGATTTTCCGAATGATATTCCTGTTCCTCAAAAATCTCTCAAAAATCGTGAACAAAGGCTAGAAAATGCTAAAAAAACAATTATAGTAAAGGAAGACACTATACCCAAAAATTACACAATTCTTTTGATTGATGACTTCGTAGGTTCAGGATCTACACTCAATCAAACTGCCAAAAAACTCAAAGATAAAGGCGCAGGCAAGATTATCGGATTTGCTTTTGTAGGAAATACCAACCTCACGTATGAAGTTATCAACGAAATTTAAACTTAAACTCTCCCAATTACTTATGAACATTCAACTCCCAGAACAATACATCGGAAGCCGTATCGATAAAGCTCTATCAGATCATTTTTTTTTATCAAGAAATTTTTTCCATCAGTTATTTGAGAGAAAACTCATTGAGATGATTAAAAATGATAAGCAGAATGTGGTAAAAAAATCTTATACGCTCGAAGGGAGGGAGGAGTTTATCTTGCCTGATTTACAAAGATATGAAGATAATCAGATATTGAAAGAGAGTCCCAAACTTGATTTGGAAGTCAAACTAGAAACTCCAGATTATATGGTTATCTATAAGCCAAAAGGAATTCTGAGTCATCCCAAGACCTTGTTTGACGTAAGTGAACCTTCAGTGGTAGGTTTTCTCTATCATAGATTCTGAGAGCTACCAGACGCAGGGAATCTCATCAAAGCAGGACTTATTCATAGGCTTGATAAAGACACGGATGGGTTGATGATTATTGCAAAATCAGAAAAAGGATTGCAGTATTTCAAAAGACTTTTTGATGATAAATCTCACAATGCTGTAGAGTGAAATACCACAGAGCCTGTACCACTCCACAAATACTACAGAGCTGTGTGTGAACTTACTAAGCATGGTGAAACCTGGCTTCATTTACACCCTCAAGCTCATACACTTGAGTCAATGATTCATCCCAAAGTCAATGTTTTTGGCTACCCTAAACTCTGAATATCTACTATCCTCAATCATAAGATTACAGCCAAAGAATGATCTCATTATAGTGATATTCCCACAGTAACTATTGAGCTCGAGATTCTTACGGGAAGAACACATCAAATTAGGTACCAGCTCAGTGAAATAGGTCTCCCACTCATCGGAGATTACCTGTATCATCCATCTTCTCCAAAAGATTCTCCACTTATGCTGACTGCTTTTAAGTTGGAATTTACCGATTGCGATAACAAAAAACAATGTATCGAGATTGATACATTGAATGAGGTTTAAAACACTGATAGGTAAATTATGGAGTAGCGTTGCTAATTGATAAGTTTGTTACTTCATTAGTATTTGAAATAATCTGCGCGCTACCAAGAAGAATATCTTCAGATTTCCCGTTATGTGTAAACGTTGCGATACTTTCACCAGCTTTCACACTTGATTGTGGTATGCTATATTTTGTCATGCTTGGTCCTAGTTTTTCGATTGTTACTTTATTATTTGGAGTTTTGAGAGTAACTTCGATTTCTGGACTATGACTGATCATAATTTCAATGCTTTTGATATTGTCTTTGCTAATATTGCTAGTAACTATAAGTTTGGACGAACTTGCGCTATAACCAATATCACCACTAATGCGATTTGTAGAAATATTTCCTGTAATATCTGAAAATAATCACACTCTTACACTTGGATTAAATATCAAAAAAGCAGAAAATCCAAATAATAATCAGATTATTCACGCTATAACTGTATGTTTATAGGTTGCGCTATGAACATAGTTTTTGAGTAGTTTCTTCATAAGAGATGAATAAGTCATTAAAGAATCTTGTATGACGTTATTATACTCCGTATGATACAAAAAAGCAAGTATTTACACGAATTTTTTCTCCACAATGGTGAAAATCTTACTCTTTTCGAGATCTTTGATTACAAAGTTGAGTTTACCAGGATTTCCTATATCGATGGTGATATTTCCTATCGTCATATCTCCTGTAGATTCCAAGAAAGATATATTTTTGATATTCAGATTATAGTTCGTTAATAATTCAAGAATCTTATGTAAAATCCCTGGTTCATTATTGAGCTCCAGAGTCAGAGAAAAGTGATAGATTGAAGGATCTTCATCTTTGTAATGTGCTGAGATGAGTTTTTCGTAGCTTACAGTGCGCAGAGCCTTACAGCCGATGTGATGTATCTTCAGTCCATTTCTTCCAGACTTAGCAATAATCTGAGGGTTTGTACTATTTATGCATTCTGGACAGAGTACAAAATCCAAATCGTTTTGTTCATCAATGATAATATTGTGTTTTTCAGCAGTTTTGAGATCGCTTACATCGACTGGTTTAGCTGTATGCTTTTGACTTATCTTGTAGAAGATATTGATGAAGCTTCCATAACCTCCTTTATCAAGCATTTCAATAAGTTTTCCTTCTAGTTCTTCTTCTTTCTTCTCATATTTTTTCCAGATTAAACAGTCTGCACTTTTGAAAAGTGGAAGTTTTTCTTCTACCAATCTTGCATTCAGATTATCAATGCTTTGCGTGAGCAATTTGTCTCTAATCTTCGTCTTGAGAAACTTACTTACTTGGTTTCTTGCTCCTGCAGTCTGGAGAAGATAAATTCGTGATTGGGTAGCACTATATTGATTTTTTCGAGTAGTAATATTTACAATATCTCCTGTTTTGAGCTGAAAATCGAGAGGAACAATAGAACCATTTACCAGACCTGCTCTATATCTAAGTCCTACCTCGCTATGAATTCTAAACGCAAAATCCAAGATTGTAGAACCTTTTTTGAGTTCAATAATATCACCTTTTGGAGTATAGGTAAAGATAGTATCATCCAGTAATTCGATCTTCATTTCTTGCTTAAATCCTTCATTATCATCTTGGTATTCTTTTACAATTTCTTGTAGTTTCCCTACCCACTGAGTTTGTCTACTATCTGCTCTAAAACTCTGCATCTTCTGCTTATCATATCCTACTTCCTTATAGGCGAAGTGAGCAGCGACACCAAATTCAGCATATTGATCCATTTCCTCAGTTCTGATCTGGATTTCTACTGGAAAGGCAAAAAGTCCCAAAATAATACTATGAATAGACTGATAACCATTTGGCTTGGGAACTACGATATAATCTTTGATCTTGTGGACGAGGGGAGTATACATATTGTGTAAAATTCCCATCGCGAGGTAACAGCTCGGGACAGTATCTACAATAATTCTAAACCCTACCAAATCATTGATTCCAGCGATACTTGAGATATCAGCACTACCATGTTTTTGTGTAAGCTTCTTGAATACACTTCGAGGAGATTTCACTCTTCCTTTGACTTCAAAATCCTTCATTCCTTCTTTTTCTAGTACTTTGGTGATTATTCATACTCATTTTTCACTTGCTTTATTGTAGATAGGTTTGCTGAGATAATCTATAACCTGAGTGCATTCTTGAGGATGAGAAATGTGGAAACATCAGTTTTCGAGGAGATATTGATAGGCAGTAAGTCATAGTTTTTCGGCGATAGGAACATAGATTTCCAGTGTTTCATTCACAATTCTCATTTGTTTCTCTACCTTGGGATGAAAATGCAGAGTCTGGATATTATGAACTCTATCTGCAAGTTTGATAAAAATTACTCTGAGATCTTCCGACATTGCAAAAAATGTTTTCTTGATCGTTTCGATCTGTCTTTCTTCTCCACGATATTTGATCGTACTTACTTTGGTTACTCCCTCACATAGTTTCCTTACTACGGGACCAAATTCTTTCTCGATCTCGTCCGCGCTGATATCACAGTCTTCAATCACATCATGCAACAAACATCCTTTGATTGTTTCCAAATCAGGACGTATGATCATCAAAAATCTTGTTGCCTGTACGATATGAGAAATATAATATTCCCCTGATTGTCTGATCTGACCTTCATGGGCCTTTCTAGCATATTCATAAGTGGTCTGAACCTGCGCTAATTCGTCCGCATTGAGGTATTCTCCTGCAGTTTTTTTGATCTGATCAACTACAAACTGAGGATTGGGATCCGTGATTGCTTGATAGTTGAAAAATGATTTTAAGTTGTTTATAGACATGCGCAGATAGTAGTAATATTCACTTTTTTTGCAAAACAAAATGAACTTTTAGCTTATAAATAAAAAATAATCTGATTTTGAAGCGTGAAAAAACACCGCCCAGAAATACTGGACGGTGTTTTGTAATTTTGTAATTTTAACTAATTATGGTCATATTAGGGCCAATATTAGGAAAATTATCTTTCTTTTGGACTTCATGTGTCATTTCATTCATTACATTTTTTCTTTCTTCTTCCATTTTATCTTTCGAAGTTTTAGCGAAGAAATATCCCAAAGCAAAAGCAATTATAGGTATAATGATAATCGTACCAATAAAATAGCTGTCAGTAAATTCAAACTCAAATCCAAATTTGCCACTCCTATTCAAAGTACGTGCTAAAGATACTAGTACAATGCAAAAGTGTAAACCAAAAGACCACACTGCTCTCAAAGAAGTTTCAAGATTTTTAAAGCCAAACAATATTTTTTCTTTTCGAAAAAACAAATATTGATTTAATAATACTAATATGCTTATTAGTGCAAATAAGAATAGAAAAACGAAAGGAATTTTATCATTTAGTGCTATGCCTAATTCTAAAGCTATTAAAAGTGCAGAAACACCGAATAATATTATTGGAGGATAAGGTTTTGAATCTAATCTCACATCTCTTCCGATTATTAAAAAGATTACTAATAGGGTTAGATACAGAGCCATAATTGCCCATGCGGGTTTAGCCTTATCAGTTCGTTCCCATGTACTTTTTTCATGGAAGATTTGTCCCTCAGGAAGAAACACAGTTGTGTTTTTATAGTGTTCCTTAGTGACCCAGATTCCCCACTTAGAGTATACTTTATTTTGAGTATCTTTAATTCTAAATACAGTTCTTGGATCATTCATTGCTCTGAGTTTCTCTTCATTAGTGCCAGGAGATCGTGAGAATTCCTGATACAGTTCTTGAGACAAAGAAGTTTTTGAAAATAGTCGTGCTTTGTTATCCTGAATAGATAGTTGTAACACCCTTATATTACCATCAGATTCTTGTATGTACAGAGCTTGAGTCTGACCCCATACAGAGTTCATACCCAGTAAGAGTGTAAAAACACTCATGATTTTAAAAATTTGTAACTTCTTCATAGTTTTTTTGATTTTCTTGTTTTAGATTATTTTCTTTTTGTATCGTGCTGAGATGATCAGATCTACAGCGTATTGCGTAAATTTATCCATCTTGCATTGCGGATGAGCAACAGCATCAATCAACTGAAGTGCATAGTGCACAACACCAATTGGTACACTAAGGCAAAAGAGATGACTTTTAGCAAACTCCATACTTTTTTCAGCGTCATACAAAGCTGAATCAGAATGAATTACATCATAATAATAAAGCGTAATGAGAAATGCATCCCAATGTTTTACCCTGTCTTTGAGCAAAGCAAATTTTAGAATAACTTCTTCAATATGATTTATCTTGTAGTTGATGTCTCTGTAATTAGCCTTGTAGTGGAATAGTATTTTATTCCATTTCTTGTAGATAAGATTCTTATCTAAACAATATTTTGACATAAGATCAAAATACGTTTTCCTTGCTAAATCATAGTTATCATGATAACTACGAATAATTTTTTCTTTGTAAATGTACTTCTTTTTCATTGTTTGTAATTTTGGTTTATTGTTTATTTTATTTTGATTGTGCTCAAAAACATTTCTTTTACTGTTTTTTAAAGCAATTAAACTGTTAATGAACGACATATGAGAAAAAACTCATATCATTACAATAAATTATATAGAGCATAAGTCAATAGTATAATACAGATTATTGAATATTCGAGTAGTAGGGAAATTAACACTCACAATCGATGTATTCCTCTTTTTGACTGCTAAGATGTTTCCAGTCGATGTTTGCTAACCTTGAATTATAAAAATTCTTGAGAATAGTTTGATATTCTGAAATACTATCGGGATTTACTTTGATATCATCTCTAATACGTTGATAATCTCGTTTATCAAAATTGGCATTTTTTACTCTAAAATCTTCTTGAGCTTTGCTATAACAGTCTTTGCAACAAAAACCTAAATGTCTGCGATATTCAGTGGGTTTACAGATAATGCGAGCATTACAGGGACCATATCTACAGTTTTCAATATTGTCTGTAAGTTCATCCGTGTAAATACAGACTCCGATAGTCGTATGAGTTTTGCTGTCTCCCACCTGCGTGCTTATTCTTCCGTCAAAAGTGTACAGATTACCAAGCCAGTTCCCATCATTTTCGCTATTGATATATTTTACAATTCCTCCATCTATACTATAAAAATTTGGTAGTCCACCCTTATGAAGCATGACCGCTAACTTTTCACATCTAATTCCCCCAGTACAATACATAATTACATATTTTCCTGCAAACTTTTTCTTATATTCTTCCACAAATTTTCCCATCTCACGAAAATTAACCGTTCATGAAGGGATTGCATGTTTGTAATGTCCAAGCTTATACTCGTAACTATTACGCATATCAAGTAAGATCACATGTTCACTTGGTTTTCCGTGAATTTTCACATCATTTCCTGCATGACCAATAATGAAATCAATTTCTGTATCTCGATTATCTATGATGGATTTTACTTGCTGGATACTGGCTTCTTGTTTGTATTTTTCTACTTCTGCTGGCGTAACAGGGTAGTTGAGGGCTACAATTTCCTTGCGGTATTTCACAATCATGCGATCAAAATAATACTCATCCACTTTTGTAGATTTGATATCAATATCAGCTATATTATGGTAGTAGGGTTTGGAATTGAGGTATAATTTATAAGCAGAAACCTGTCACGCATTTCCTGTAAGCGTAGCACTAATTCCTTCTTCTCCAATATAAATTCTTCCTTTTAGTCCTACATCAGTAGTAAATTGTAAATGTTCTTTGATGTGGTCTTGAATATCAGGAATATCTACAAATTTGTAAAAGGTCAATAAAATAAGATTATTTTTTTTCATGTCAGGCGTTATGGAAATAAGAAATTTTGAATATTTAGATTGTTTTTCACTATAAGCATCTTTGCAAAATTTACAAGAAATTTTAGATAATTATCTTTTTCAGAAAATATAAAATACTATTGCATTACAATGTTTTTTCCTTTTAATACTAATACTTAAATCGTTAATTTTGATTTAAAATAGTCAAACTCTATGAAAAAAATTAAAATTGGTTGAAAGCAATTTAAGTAATAAAATCCAATGTTTACATTGGTATAAATCGCGGCTCTAAAAGTAGAGAAGCGATTTTTTTCATTTCAGTTTATCTTGCAATTTTAATGAGTTTCAATAATTATATTGTTACATAGGTGGTTCTATGCTAAAATCCAATGCTTTCATTGGTATAATCGTTCTCTAAAAGTAGAGAGCGATTTTTTTATTTTATTCTAAGCCAAGGGAGAAACTATTTCTTAGGAAACCTATCATCTGTATCATCATAATTATCATCGTCTTCGCTTTCATAATCCTTTGTAAAATGAAGTGCCTCAGTAACATGATTTTGAAAATAAGCATATTTATGTAGTAGTTCAAAAATTTTATTAGAATCTGTAGCAAGTAAATACTTAAAGCTAAAATTTCCATGAGTTTCAAACGAGTTATTTTTTTTTTTTTTTCTAGTCCAAAATACTCACATGGTATCGTTGTATGTAATAGATATTCCTACTCAG
>ERZ724527.538-NODE-538-length-18807-cov-9.552474_pt1 | contig 18807 bp, 15 predicted proteins | sample MGYA00376060_ERZ724527 | MGnify/ENA primary metagenome ERZ724527 (study PRJEB28724, sample SAMN07190886) | activated sludge metagenome | isolation source: activated sludge of sewage treatment plant in Hong Hong | place: USA: Christiansburg, Virginia | collected...
TACATAAGTAGGAATGGTTTCTACAGCATCCTCATATAAAAAAGTGGGAATTAAATAAACAGTTCCTTTATTCATTTATGCAAGGTAAGTGTAATTGTTTTTCATAAAAAAAAGACCTGCTTCATCAGCAGGTCTGTAAGAAAAAAATTGTATAATTATTTAACTGAAAAATTAAAAGGAACAATAATTTTTGCACTAAAATTTCGTCCCATATTAAATACACCCATTCTATTGGTAACAACGTTTTCAGCAGTATATTTTAATCGGCTTAAATGGTTTTGATAAGCAACATTTGTGGCATTATTTAACGCTAAATAAATACTAAATATTTTTTTGCTTTTTACTTTAAAATTTGTACCAGCTCCAATATTTAATAAAGTATAACCATTGGTAATTGTTTCGGTATTGTAGGTTGAGAAAATGTTGTTTTGTGTACTTACTTTATCCATCTCAATTTTAAAATACATATTGGATAAATGTTTCCCCAGTTGTTTAAAATCGGCTCTTAATTCACTTTGCCATCTTGGTGCAGGAATAAAAGGTATATTGTTATTGCCCTGAATATCTGTAGCAAATCTTCCCATTACCAAAGAAAAAGTATTTTCAAAATGCAACCAATCCAATGGATGTGGATGAACATCAAACTTTGCTTCAAAGCCATATAAAGTGGCATTCGATTGGCTAAATTTAAAAGCCATAGCATCGCCGTTAGGCGTTGCAACCATTGAATCTCCACCATTTACAGATTCCAGTTTTCTGTAAAAAATATAGTTGTGAATATTGTTATAAAATACACTTGTGTTAAATGAAAAATGCTCGTTATCAAATTCTAAGCCTGCATCAATTTGAAACGATGATTCTGTTTTTAAATTATTGTTGCCAAACTCATATCTATTTGTTCCTTCATGAATTCCATTGCTAGCAATTTCTGCAACAGAAGGGGCTCTGTAACCTCTTGCAACATTCAATTTAAATACTACGTTTTTATTGGCTTCATAGGCAAAACCTAAACTTCCACTAAAGTTGGAAAATTGTTTATTCAAATTGCTAAATTTTAATTCTGTGCCTTCATAATATTCTTTTGTATTCAGCTTTCTATAATCAATTCTTAAACCCCCACTTAACGAAAACTGCTGAATTGTTTTTTTAGAAAATACAAAAATACCTGCATCAAATTGATTGTATTCTGGTATTAAAACTTCAGTTGCTTTGTTCAAATTTTGTTGTTGCATTCCATTAACACCAATTGCCGTTTTCCAACCTCTTTTTATTGGGAAATGATATTGCAGATTGTAGCTAATGGTGCTTAAATCAAAATATAAATCGGGTGTTGTTGGTGCTAAATAATCCCCAAATTCTAAACGCTTATTTTTTTGATATGCAAGGTTAAGCGTTAATCTACCTTTCTTTAAATTAAACGAATTATCGCTTGCTATTTTAAAATGCTGAATGTGCTGATATGGAGTAAATAAATCTCTACTATTTAGCTCAGTATTGGTTGCTTCTCTTTCATCAATTGTTCCTGCAAAAACTAAAAATTTGCCAGTAATAGCATCTCTTTCACCTTCAACTAAACCTGTTTTTTGATTAAACGAACTCATTAATAAATGTGTGTAGCCCCAAGCTTTATTTAAGCCAATATAACCACCAAAATTCTGTTCAGTAAATCGGCTGTTGAACACTTTTCCATCGTATTTATTTTCATAATCTTTGGCAGATTTAGAAGTGCCATATACGTTGAAATTAAAACCCGATTTTAAATGTCCTGCAATATTTGCACTAGCATTGTGCATGCCATTATTGTCTAGAAAATGATAACTTAAATTTCCCTGAATAGTTTTTTGTTCAACAGGAACATTGGTAATTAAATTTAAAACACCAGCCAAAGCATCGCTGCCATACATTAAGGAAGCTGGTCCTTTTATAACTTCTGCTTTTTTTACACTATTGTCATCAATTTCAATTCCATGCTCATCGCCCCATTGTTGTCCTTCTTGCTTAATACCATCATTAATCACAACAACTCTATTGTATCCTAAACCTCGTATAACGGGTTTAGAAATTGCTGGTCCAGTGCTTAGAGCTGAAAATCCTGGTACTTTTTTGCCAATGGCATCAATAATATTGGTAGAAGTAATTTCTAACAATTCTGATTTTCTGAGAACAGAAACTGGTTGAGCAGATTGCTTTATTTTAATCGCCGAAGCAACACCAGTTACAGTAACTGCATCATGCTCGGCAACAGATTCTTGTAGTATAAATTTTCGTTGAACCGAGTTGCTTAAATCAATGGTTTCAATAATACTTGCAAAACCTAGATGACTTATTTCTACTAAATATTTTCCTGAAGTAAAATTGGGTGTAACAAATCCACCATTTTTTTTGCTTACTGCCGATACTTTAATGTCGTGTATAAAAATATAAGCTCCTTCAATTGGTTGATTTTGATGATCCACAATTGAACCTTCTAATAACACAAGTTTGTTCTCGATTTTTTGATCTGCTGATTTTGCAGGAATTGTAAAACTTGATTGTGCTACAACAGTGAATTGAATTGAAAGAAAAAGGAAAAATGTAATTGACTTCATGATTTGCTATTTGCTACTATGTTGCAAAAATAATAAAAGGAATTATATAAATACAACAATGTTGCAAATAATTTCTAAATAAAGTAATGAATATTAAGAAAATGAATGAACATGCAGCAAATGTAATCTTCCATTGTCTTATATTTATAGGGCAAAAACGTTCCCAAAATGATAGAACAATCTTTAATTGCTGGATGCTTAGAAAAAGATGCTGCAGCTCAACGAGAGTTGTACAATCGATTTAGCCCCAAAATGCTAAGTGTATGTTATCGATTTGCACACAATAGGGAAGATGCTGAAGACATGCTTCAGGAAGGATTTATTAAAGTATTTACTCAAATACACACTTTTCAAAATAAAGGTGTTTTTGAAGGCTGGATAAGAAGAATCATTGTACACACATGCATTAACTTTTTAAAGAAACATAAAAAATTTAGCGACACTGTAGAGTTAGATTATGCCAATACAATTTATGTAAAAGAAGAAAGTTTGCCTAGCTTAATGCAAGCAAAACAAGTTGTAGAATCAATAAGATTGTTGCCCATAGGATATAGAACGGTATTGAACTTATATGCTATTGAAGGATATAGCCATAAAGAAATTGGAGAAATGTTAGACATTCAAGAAAGTACAAGTAGAAGTCAATTTACAAGGGCTAAAGTAATGTTAGAACAAGTGCTTATTAAGAAAAGAATTATTAGTAACCCTAAAGACGATTTTGGTTGGACAGCCAGTTTAAATAAATTATAGCTACTAACTTACTATGGAAGACCATTTTAACGATACTGAATTTAATCAATTTTTACAAAACGAAACAGAGAAACACAAAATGTTTCCATCTGATAAGATTTGGAGAAATATACAGCATGAAATGCATGGCAAAAAAAAGTGGCCAGCATTAACTGTAATTGCATTTTTAATGATCACTGCGTTAACAGTTTCTACCATTGTTTATGATCATCCATCAAAACCATCATTTCAAACAGTTTCAATAGCAGCAATTTCAGAGAACAGAAACTCAAATCCAAAAAACACCAAAACTCAATATTCTAATTCAACAAAAGACAATACTAAAAGCAGCAATCTTGAAGATAAAGAAACTAGCAAGCATCAAGCGATGCTGATTAATTCAATTGTTAACAAAGACTTAGTTGATTTAAATATACCTGCAACTACACAAACTCCAGAAGTTAATGTGTTACCTGTAGTAATTACAGAAAAAGAATTAACTGTAGCTCAAAACATCAATAAAAAAGAGGGCGTTAAAAAAGAAATTGCTATAAATGATGATGCAAATACTTCTGCCATAACTATTTCATCTAATCAAAATCAAGTAACTATTGTTCAAAAAAATAGCATGAACAATGCCAACAATTTAGTTAATGAAAATACTTATACAAAGTCTTCAAATTTTGCACTATTAAATAATTTGCAAAACAGCAATCCCTTATTTAATCAAGAAACTGAATCAGATGTTTTTGTAAACGAATTTGGTTATGCTAGTAAAATACCAGTAATTGCAAAACGTAAAAAAACAAGATTTGAGTTACAATTTTATGCAACACCAAGTGTTAGTTATAGGAAATTGGTAGATGATAAAACTCGAAATAAATTTGATCCATCAGGTGCAGCAAATGGACCTTTTTCTCCAAGATATTCAGTTGATGTAAATGATGTTGTACGCCACAAACCAGCAATGGGTACAGAAATTGGGTTGGGCATTTTGTATAAAATAAATCATCGTTTAAAGCTAAAAACGGGCTTACAATATAATGTACGTAAATACTATATTGATACTTATAAAAGTGGCTTAAACATTGCTAGCATTGCAATTATTAGAAACAATAGATTGGATACAATTAATCAATTTTCTACTTTAAGTGCAAACAATGGTTATGCTGAATCACAAATAAATAGTAAGCTTTTACAAATTTCTGTACCTGTAGGTATTGAATATAATTTAGTACAAGCCAAAAAATTTGGAATTAATGTTGCTGCAACCATACAGCCTACATTAACACTCAATAAAAATGTGTACTTAATTTCTACAGATTATAAATATTATACCGACGGAACTTCATTCTTTAGAAAATGGAACATCAATTCAAGTTTTGAATTGAACTTAACTTATCAAGTTGGAAATTTCAATTGGTTTTTAGGCACTCAAGCAAGATTTCAACATTTGCCAACTTACAACGAAAAATATCCAATCAAAGAGTATAGAATGGATTATGGACTTAAATTTGGATTTAGTAAACAACTTTTTAAATAGAAATCATCATCCAATCTAATAAATAAAAAAACTGTTGTACAACAACAGTTTTTTTATTTATAGTATTCAAATACTTTCGCAGCATGAAAAGAATTTTGCTCTTAGTTCCATTTTCAATTGTTATATTTTTTAGCTGTAAAAACAGCAATAAAAATTCAAAAAATAAGCCTGGAAAATATGTAGATACCATTCAGTTTTACAGTTATTTATCTAAAATAAATTCGGAATTAGATAGTTTGGTTAAAAACAATATTCCCTTGCAACTTGTTGTAACCGATAGCAGTAAAAAAGAAAAAAAGCAAGCTTTAGAAGTAGAACAATTTAAATTATTGGTAAGTAATTTTTTATTGAAAGACATTACTACAATGCCTGTAAAACAATTTTATAAAGAAAGTATTTTTACAGATTTAACTACTTCTAGTATTGTAATAAATTATACTACAACAATGGATAGTTTGCCTATAAAAAATGTTGATATTTTATTGTCTGATAACAATGGAAATGAAATAAAAAGAATGGATATGAAAGTGATGTTTGCAAAAACAGATTCTACCATAACCGAAAATTATGCTTGGATTTTTGGTAAATCATTTTATATAAATCGTTATGCAGAAGCAAACGGAAAAGGCATATCTACAAGTAATAGAGTAAACTGGGGCAAGCAATAAATTTCAAAAATGACTTCAGAAGCATTTCAACAAATTGCACATACCATTCCACATCAACCAGGCATTTATAAATATTTTGATGCTCAAAACGAATTGTTGTATGTAGGTAAAGCCAAAGACTTACGCAAAAGAGTAAGTAGCTATTTTACCAAAACATTTACTAGTTACAAAACCCACGAACTGGTTAAAAGAATTCATCACTTAGAATTTACAATAGTAAATAGTGAGCAAGATGCTTTTTTATTGGAAAATTCACTCATTAAAAATTTTAAGCCAAAGTACAATATTGATTTAAAAGATGATAAAACTTATCCTTACATCGTTATAAAAAAAGAGCCTTTTTCTCGAATATTTTTAACAAGAAAAAAAATACAAGATGGATCGGAATATTTAGGCCCATTTACTTCTGCAGGAAAAGTAAGAGAGTTAATTGATTTTATTAAACAGTACATTCCCTTACGTACTTGCAAATTAAATCTTACCAAAACCAATATTCAAAAAGGAAAGTTTAAAGTTTGTTTAGAATATCATTTAGGCAATTGTAAAGGGCCATGTGAAGGCCTACAAAGTTTAGAAGATTACAATGAAGGATTGCAACAAATTAAGAATATTTTAAAAGGAAATTTAACCTCGGTAATTCAACATTTTAAAACAGAAATGAATGAGTTGGCTGCAGATTTAAAGTTTGAACAAGCAGCATTGGTAAAAGGTAAAATTGACCATTTAGAAAACTATCAAGCTAAATCTGTAATAGTAAGTAAACATTTATCCAATATCGATGTGTTCTCAATACTAAGAGACAATGACATCGCTTTTGTAAATTATTTAATGGTACAAAATGGAACCATTGTACAAACACATACTGTTCAATTAAAAATTCAATTAGAAGAAAATAACCAAGAAGTTCTGGCTTTTGCAATAGCAAATTTAAGAGCCGATTTTAACAGCTTGTCACATGAAATAGTAGTGCCTTTTGATATTGATTATCCCGATGAAACTGTAACAATTACAGTACCTAAAGCTGGCGACAAAAAGCAGTTGTTGGACTTGTCGTTAAAAAACGTAAACTATTTTACACTTGAACTTAAAAAGAAAAAAGTATTGCATTTAGAAGGCAAATCAGATATGGAAAAAAAGCAAGTTTTGTATCAACTACAACAATATTTGCATTTGCAAGAGTTGCCAATTCATATTGAATGTTTCGATAACTCAAATTTTCAAGGAAGTTTTCCAGTAAGTGCCATGGTTTGTTTTAAAGATGGTATGCCAAGCAAAAATGATTATAGGCGTTTTAATGTAAAAACTGTTGAAGGGATTAATGATTTTGCAACAATGTCGGAAGTTGTATATCGACGTTATAAACGCTTAGTTGATGAAGAAAAAGAATTGCCACAATTGGTAATTATTGATGGAGGAAAAGGGCAATTGGGTGCAGCCATGCAAAGCATTCATCAACTTAATTTGGTAGGTAAAATTACTGTTGTTGGTTTAGCTAAAAATGAAGAAGAAATTTTCTTTCCTGGCGATTCAGAAAGTTTAAAGCTTCCATGGGATAGTGATAGCCTTAAACTTATTAGATTTATTAGAGATGAAGTACACCGCTTTGGTATTACTTTTCATAGAAATAAACGCAGTAAAGGAACTTTCAAAAACGAATTGGAATCAATTAAAGGCATTGGAAAACAAACTGCTACAGATTTATTGAAGTATTTTAAATCTGTTAAAAATATTAAAACCCAATCAGTAGAGCAATTGGCAGCAATTGTTGGTCAACAAAAAGCAATACTTATTGCTCAACATTTTATTGAGCATTAATTAAAAGTTAGAATTAATAATTTTTTTTATCTCCTTCATGTTTTTATTTTAGATTTGTCTAAAAATAATTTTACGTGTCAGCTAATTTTTCCACAACAGAAGAAAATTACATAAAAGCCATTTTTCATTTACAACATGCAGATGGCAATGTAACTACCAACGAGGTTGCTGCAGAATTAAATACTAAAGCAGCATCTGTAACAGATATGCTAAAGAAACTGAAGCAAAAGAAAATTTTAAACTATGAAAAGTACAAAGGCTTTCGTTTAAGTGGCGAAGGCAAAAAAATTGCTTTGAATATTGTACGAAAACATAGACTGTGGGAATTTTTTTTAGTTGAAAAGTTAGATTTTGGTTGGGATGAAGTGCATGAAATGGCAGAAGAATTAGAACACTTAACAAGTACTAAACTAATTGATAAATTAGATGCTTTTTTAGGCTTCCCAAAATTTGATCCTCATGGCGATCCTATTCCAGATATAAATGGTAAAATGACAACCAAAAAGCAAATCAATTTAATTGATTTACCCTTACTTCAAAAAGCAGAAATTTCGGCAGTAGCCAGTCAAAATTCTGAGTTGTTAGAGCTTTTGAAGCACAAAAAAATTGCTATTGGTACCAAAATTACTGTTGTGCAAAAATTTTCTTTCGATCATTCATTGGATATTAAAATTGAAAAGCAAGTGCCTTTTACAATTAGCCAACAATTGGCACAAACATTAATGGTTAAAGTGATAGAATAAAAGAGTGTGTAAAATGGCAAAACAACATTTCGAAAATTCCCTAAGCGATGTGCATGAGACAGTTGATACCACTATTAAACGCAAAGGTGTAAAACGATTTTTGGCTTATGCAGGTCCTGCATATTTGGTAAGTGTGGGTTATATGGATCCAGGAAATTGGGCTACCGATTTACAAGGTGGTGCTAAGTTTGGCTATCAACTTATTTGGGTTTTATTAATGAGCAATTTAATGGCTTTGTTGTTACAAAGTTTAAGTGCAAGATTGGGAATTGTAAGACGTAAAGATTTAGCACAAGCCAATAGAGAAGCTTATCCACCAATCGTAAATTTTTGTTTATACATTTTAGCAGAAATAGCAATAGCAGCTTGCGATTTAGCCGAAGTTTTGGGTATGGCTTTAGGCATTTATTTACTAACAGGTTTACCATTAATTTGGGGTGTTGGTATTACTGTTTTAGATACATTTTTATTGCTTTGGTTACAACGTTATGGAATTAGAAAATTGGAGGCTTTTATTATTGCATTGGTGGTAATAATTGGTGCATCTTTTTTTATACAAGTTTATTGGGCTGCTCCCAATGTTGGTGAAATGGCAAAAGGTTTAATACCTACTAAATTAAACGAAGAAGCCTTATACATTGCTGTTGGTATAATTGGTGCAACTGTAATGCCTCACAATTTATATTTACACAGTGCATTGGTACAAACAAGGAAAATTGGAACGGATGATCAAAGTATAAAAAAAGCCATTCGATATAATTTTATTGATAGTACAATTGCTTTAAATGCTGCATTTTTTGTGAATGCTGGAATTTTAGTTTTAGCTGCAACCGTTTTTTTCAATACCGGTAATACTCATGTTGCAAAAATTGAAGATGCACATCAATTATTAAAACCTTTATTGGGTTCTGCAGCTCCAGTTTTATTTGCAATTGCATTAATAGCTGCAGGTCAAAGTAGCACAGTTACTGGTACTTTAGCAGGTCAAATAATAATGGAAGGTTATTTAAAAATTAGAATAAATCCATTGTTACGAAGGTTAATTACTCGTTTAATTGCAATTGTTCCAGCGGTATTGGTCATTCTAATTTATGGCGAAGGTGAACTTGAAACTTTATTGGTATTAAGCCAAGTTATACTAAGTGTTCAATTGGCTTTTGCTGTAATTCCCTTAATACATTTTGTAAGCGATAAAAGTACAATGGGCAAATTTGCCATTCGACCAATTACTAAAATTTTGGCTTGGTTAATTGCTTTTATCTTGGTTACATTAAATGTAAAAATGGTAATAGACCAAAGTCTTATTTTCTTTGAAACCAATCATTCAATTATTCCTAGAATAATTATTGCTTTATTGTCAATTGCTTTTATTTGGTTATTTGGTATGATGACTTTTTTACCAATTATACAAAAACGAAAACGTAAAAATTCTGTTCGCATTCACAATAATGAACAAGCTTTAGTAAACCTTTCTGTGCAACCTGTAAAAACAATTGCCATTGCATTAGACTTTAGCAATGGCGATGAAAAATTAATTGCTCATGCAATAGCACAAGGCAGCAACAATGTTCAATATGTTTTAATTCATATAATTGAAAGTGCAACTGCTAAATATTTGGGAAAAGATGTGGATGATGATGAAACACGAGCAGACAAAGAACGTTTAGAAAGTTACGCCATACAACTACAACAAATGGGCTATATTGTTACTTGCTATGTTGGTTATAGAAGTAGGGTAAAAGAAATTATTAGATTGGTACAAAATTCCAATGCAGATATGTTAGTTATGGGAGCTCATAGACATTCAGGATTGAAAGATTATTTATTTGGAGAAACCATTGAATCTGTTAGACATGGCGTTGATATTCCTGTTCTTATAGTTAATGTTTAAACAGAAAAAAGCAGTTAAATCATGAGTGATTTTTTATTTTTTTCAAAAAAAATATTCACATTTGTACTACAATGCACGATATAGAACCATTTTACAATTGGAGGCATATTTATATTGCCGATGAGGATAAAAAAAGCCCATTTTATAGAAGAACTTATAGCGAATTTGAATTCACACAAACTGTGTATAATTATTACATTCATCCTCAGTGGGACGATTTTGGTAGCAGAACTTTATACCTGAAAATTATTTATGTAGATTATGAATTGAACTTTGCAATTATTGAATTAATAGGAGAGTGGAATGATGCAATTGAAAACGATATCATGCAATTGAAACGTGATGTAATAGATCAATTATTGCACGAAAAAATTTTCAAGTATATTTTAATTACAGAAAATGTGCTCAATTTTCATAGCAGTGATAAAGAGTATTATGAAGAATGGTTTGAACAAGTTACCGATGAAGAAGGTTGGATTGTAGCATTGAATATGCCTGAAGCAACTCAGTATGATTTTAAAAGAAAAAAATTAAATTATTTTATTGAATTGATGCAACTAGAAAATTGGAGAGTGTATAAACCATATCATTTATTTAGAAAAATTGATGATGAATTATCAAAACGCATTCAATAATTTAAAACTGAACTGCCAATTGTACAGGTTCATAATCGTGTAGTTTGTCAATATCTAAAATAGTGGTTTTGTTCATTTCGTCTGCATGATACATTGGCGAAAACTTAGCACCAAAAACAAACTCATCGGCTATATACGAGTTTCTAGAAATTACAGTGTTTGCAAAGCTTTCATCAAATCCTTGTACAAAAACTAGAACTTCTGCTTTAGAGTTTTCAATATCCTCTTTAGTAAATTGGTACAATGGACTATTCTCATCAATAACATGTACTAAAGTCCAATTACTGGTTAAAGTATTGGCTTTTGCAATTTCTAAATTCATGTTATAAAACTTATTTTTCTGTACTTCGTTTTCAACAACTCTTAATGCTAAGGTTAGTTTAACTTCTACGTTTACTAAATAATTTTTTGTATAAGGCACCATTCTAAACATAAGAGCTACGCCATCTTTAAAAGGAGAAACTAAAATATTTTTACTGTATTGTATAAATGGTCTTGGTTTTGCAAATCTTCCATAGAGCAAACCTGTTGCAATAGCAAAACTTAACAATCCGATTAATGCTTCTAACGATGCAGTAAAACTTGCCAAAAAGCCAATTGGGTTAATTCTTCCATAACCAACTGTAGTAAATGTTTGAGCAGAAAAAAAGAAAGATTCTCCAAATTTTTCGATTGAAGTCTTGGCTACTAAACCACCTAAATGTTCTAAACCAATTAGTAAATAAATGCTTGCAAAAATTACATTTATGCCAATAAAAAAAAGCATAATTACCAAAATAAATTTCCATCTGTTCATAAGCAATAAACTATGATAAATATTGAGTCTATCCAAAAAACGCAATCCTCTTACTTGCATATTCGGTGTGCCATTTTTATTAAAAAATCGGCCACCTACTAAATTTGCATTGGTACTTAAACCTGTTTCATTTTCTGTTTTAGCTCTTCTGTTTAACCTACTTCTAAATGCCATAATTGAGTTATTGCTTATTTTCAAAAATACAGTAATAAAACTATCGTATTTTTAGCCCAATTAAAAGAAAGGTTGGTAATGACGTTTGAAAAATTATTGCAACAAAGTTTAGTATGGCGAGGTTTTTACTTCATTACAGTTTTATTGGTGAACATTGTATTAAGTAGATTTTTGCAGGCCGATGGTGCTGGCTGGATTTATTATATCACCAATTTTTTCTCACTTATTTTATTGGTTGCAAGCCTAAGCATGGAAAGTGGTTACACTTATTTTTCATCAAACAATACCATTAGTAAACACAAGTTGGCCTGGTTTTCTATCATATGGACAGTATTGGTTGCATTGCTTACGCTGTTATTGGTAGGATATTATTTTTTAAAAATTAAACATTTAAGTGCAAGTATTACAAATCAATATATTTTATATTCAATAACTTATATCTGTGGTATATTATTGATGAACTTTTTTACAGTATTGTTCTATGCACAAAGCAATTTCTTTTTGCCTAATTTAATTATGGGCATTTTAAATTTAGGCTTGTGTGGATTTATTTATATTTCAGCAACCGATATAAATGTGTACAATAAAATTGTAGATGCTTACTTTATTGTAATGTTGTTACAAGGCATTTTACTGGCTTTGGCATTTGTTGTAAAGAATAAAAGTTACACTTCATTTGCATTGCCGAATAAAAGTGAAGTGAAACAATTATTAAAATATTCGTTGGTTGCATTAGCAGGAAATTTAGTTTTCTTTTTTGTATATAGAATAGATTATTGGTTTGTTCGATACAATACCAACAGTTGTACTTCTGAAGATTTGGGCAATTACATTCAAGCATCTAAAATGGGGCAATTGTTATTGGTTATTCCACAAATAATGGCTAGTGCAATATTTCCACAAACAGCAAGTGGTGCATTTAGAGGCGATGTAAATAAATCTATTTTAGTATTGTTTAGATTGTTTTTAATTGTGTTTGCAGTAGCAATGTTGGTGGTTGCATTGTTGGGTAATTGGTTGTTTACATTTGTATTTGGCAATAGTTTTAACAATGTAACCATTCCCTTAATACTCTTATTGCCAGGCATCTTTGGTATTGCAGTATTAGTATTATTGTCTGCTTATTTTTCTGGAAAAGGAAAAGTGAGTATCAATGTAAAGGGAGCAGCATTGGCATTAATTGTGGTAGTAATTGGCGATATCATTTTTATACCAAAATATGGAATTTATGCAGCAGCATTTGTTAGTGCAATTGCATATTTGGTAAATTTAAGTTATGCCTTATGGCATTTTTTTAGAGATTATCAATTAACTTTTTTTCAACTGTTTAACTTTAGCAAACAAGATTGGTTTTGGGCAAAAAACATGTTATTCAATAAAAAATAAATTGCATGAAAGTATTGTGGTTGGCTAGTTGGTATCCAAATCCATACGAACCTGTAAATGGAGATTTTGTTCAACGTCATGCACAAGCAGTTGCTGAATATTTACCAATAGACGTTATACATGTTGTTCAATTGGGTAAAGATGCGAATGTTAAACCATTGCAAGTAAAACATGAACAACAACAATTGAACGAATTTATCTATGCGTTTAAATTTAAAAAAATTGGAATTGAATGGTTAGATAAGATTAGATACAATTTAGCTTATCAGCATTTTTATAAAAAAATTATAGAACAATACATTCAAGAAAATGGGAAGCCTAATTTAATTCATGTGCATGTTCCCATGAAGGCAGGCTTAGTTGCGTTATCTTTTAAACGAAAATATCAAATACCTTTTATCGTTTCAGAGCAAGCATCGTATTATGAAAGTGCTTCACCTGATAACTTTAATAAACGAAGCTTTTTTTTTAGAAAAAACACCCAAACAATTTTTCAGCAAGCAATTACTGCAACCAATGTTTCTGCAACCATTGCAAATGTTATTCAACAAAAATTTGGCTTAGCAAAAGTTCATTGTGTACACAATGTTGTTGATGTTGATTTATTTCAATTCAAAAAAAATGAACAAAAAAATGTATTTCGTTGGGTGCATGTATCAACCCTTGGTGAGCAAAAAAATATTACGGGTTTGTTAGAAGCATTTGCAATTGTAAAACAAGAGTGTAACATACAATGGCAATTAACTTTAGTTGGTCCCAATGTTCAACCACATATTTCAACTCTTCAAAGTTTACAGTTACAAGAAAAAGTATTTTTTGTTGGAGAAGCCAAACATAAAGATGTACCCAATTATTTGCAACAAGCAAATGCGTTTGTGTTGTTTAGCAGACACGAAAATTTTCCATGTGTAATACCTGAAGCTTTGTGTTGTGGATTGCCAGTTGTTGCAAGCAATGTTGGAGGAGTGGCAGAAGCAATTAATAAAACTAATGGAATTGTGGTAGCATCCAACAATATTGCTGAATTGGCCAAAGCAATAATATCTGTTATGGAAAATTATCAACAATATCAACAAGATATTATTTCAAAAGCAGCAGCAGAAAAATATTCAATGAAAAGTATTGGTAAGCAGTTTTTTTCTTTGTACCAACAAGTGCTATCCTAGTAAACTATGTGTTTTTAGTAATAACAGTTACAATTATTACTAGTATCAAAATAATATAAACATAATAATTTAAAAAATTATTCCAACGCATGAATGAAATGCGTTTCTTATTGCTGCTCATATTAATTTCATCGGTATTGTACAATCTAAAAAAGCTAAAAAAAACTTCAGCCAAATCAAAATTTTTTACCCTTGATACCCAATAGCCTTTTATTAGGAATGCCCCTAGAATTGTTAAAATAAATATAGGAATACCATTTTTTATGGTAGTAATTATAAAATCCATTTGGTGCTTTACTTTTTAAAATGAAATCCAGTTTAAAAAAAGGGGGTACAACAAATATAAATGAATAATTTTTATCACTCCATTATCTTTGCAGCCGTTATGAAAAATATTAGAAATTTTTGCATTATTGCTCACATAGATCATGGTAAAAGTACATTAGCAGATAGACTCTTAGAGGACACAAAAACCATTGGTGCAAGAGATATGCAAGCACAAGTTTTAGATGATATGGATTTGGAGCGTGAAAAAGGAATTACGATTAAAAGTCATGCCATTCAAATTAATTATCCTTACAAAGGCGAAGAATATGTTTTTAACTTAATTGATACCCCTGGACACGTTGATTTTAGTTACGAAGTAAGCCGTGCTTTAGCTGCTTGTGAAGGTGCATTGTTATTGGTTGATGCAAGTCAGGGAATTCAAGCACAAACTATTAGCAATTTATACTTGGCAATTGATAATAATTTAGAAATTATTCCTGTTATCAATAAAATTGATATGGATGGTGCAATGATACCAGAAGTTACCGATCAAATTGTAGATTTAATTGGCTGTAAACCCGAAGAAATTTTATTGGCAAGTGGTAAAAGTGGTATTGGTATTCAAGAAATTTTAGCTGCTATTATTGAAAGAATCCCTGCTCCGAAAGGCGATCCTCAAGCTCCACTGCAAGCACTTATTTTTGATAGTGTTTTCAATAGTTTTAGAGGTATTATCATTTATTATAGAATAATGAATGGCACTATTACTAAAGGGCAAAAAGTTAAGTTTATTGCAACTGGTCAAGAATATGATGCAACTGAAATTGGCACTTTGAAGTTTGGGATGGAAGCTAAGAACCACGTTGGTTGTGGCGATGTTGGATACATTATTACAGGCATTAAAAATGCTAAAGAAGTTAAGGTTGGAGATACGCTAACTCAAAGTGGTAGTACTGCAGAAAGAATCAATGGTTTTGAAGAAGTGAAACCAATGGTTTTTGCTGGTATTTTTCCAGTAGAAACAGATGCATTTGAAGAATTAAGGGATTGTATGGAAAAACTACAATTGAATGACGCTTCATTAACTTTTGAATTGGAAACATCGCAAGCTTTGGGCTTTGGGTTTAGATGTGGTTTCCTGGGTTTATTACACATGGAAATTATTCAGGAAAGATTAGAACGTGAGTTTAATCAAACTGTTATTACCACAGTTCCTAACGTTAGCTTTATCGCTTACACTACAAAGAAAGAAAGAATTGATGTAAACAATCCTGCTGAAATGCCTGATGCTACTAAGCTTGACAGGATTGAAGAACCCTATATAAAAGCTCAAATTATTACACAAAGTGAATACATTGGTAATATTATGACATTGTGTTTGGGTAAAAGAGGCATATTATTGGGACAATCTTATTTAACTGCAACTCGTGTAGAGCTTACGTTTGAAATGCCTTTAACTGAAATTGTATTTGACTTTTACGATAAATTAAAATCACAAACTCGTGGTTATGCAAGTTTCGATTATCATCCAATTGGCTATAGAGATGCAGATATTGTGAGAATGGATATTTTGTTAAATGCTGAAAAAGTGGATGCTTTGGGTTGCTTAATACACAGAAGTAGGGCTCAAGATTTTGGTAGAAAGTTATGTGAAAAATTGAAGGAGTTATTAACAAAACAACAGTTTCAAATTTCCATTCAGGCTGCTATTGGTGCAAAAGTAATTGCCCGTGAAAACATTAGTGCTATGCGTAAAGATGTAACAGCAAAATGTTATGGTGGAGATATTAGCAGAAAACGTAAACTACTCGAAAAACAAAAAGAAGGTAAAAAACGTATGCGTCAAATAGGAAATGTAGAAATACCCCAAGAAGCTTTTTTAGCAGTTTTAAAACTAGATTAAACTTTACGCTTTTTTGTATAAAAATAGCCCTGCTGAAAAGTTGGGCTATTTTGTTTTATGGATACATCAGTTCACTTGCTTTACACAAATTAATAATATTTATAGGTCTGTTATTCTCTTGTACTTTTTTTTGAAAAGCATTTTTTGTTAAAACTAAAAAATTAGTTGTATAACTAAAAAAATAGTTTATATATTTGTATAACTAAAAAATTAGTTAATAAATGAGTAAGCCATTAACAAAAGCAGAAGAACAAGTAATGCAAGTTATTTGGAAATTAGAAAATGCATATTTAAAAGATGTTTTAGACAATATGCCAGAACCTAAGCCCCACAGCAATACTGTTGCAACAATTTTGAAAATTTTGTTAGAAAAGGGTTTTGTAAATTTTGAAATACATGGAAGAGTTCATTGCTATCATGCAATTGTAAGCAAAGATGAATATTCATCTAGCTCAATTAAAAGTTTAGTAAATGGATATTTTGAAGGATCATTTACCGATGTAGTTTCTTTTATGGTTGAGCAAAAAAATTTAAAAGTGAAAGATTTAGAACTGCTTTTACAACAATTAAAAACTAAAAAATAATTGCCATGCTATCCACAGCTTACTATTTTTTACAAGTAATTATTTGTAGTGGAATATTACTGCTTTATTATTGGTTTTTTTTACGCAACAAACAATTTCATCAATACAATCGATTTTATTTGTTGAGTGTTGGTTTACTTTCATGGTTTATTCCACTCATTAAAATTCCTGTAAATTACTCTTCAATTAATCAACCAACACCTGTTATACAACTTGTAAACTTAGTTGCTAGCAACAATTCAGAAATTGAATCTGTTGTTTTACAAGAAGCCAGTTTATTTACTTGGGAAAGGCTACTTACAAGTATTTATATAGTTGTTTCAGCTATTTTATTGTTGAGTTTAATAGTTGCTTGTACAAAAATTTATAAACTACTTAAAACGAACTCTGGTAGAACGTTGGGAGATGTTTTTTTAATTATCACCAATGCAAAAGGCACACCTTTTTCTTTTTTCAAATACATTTTTTTACATGAAGCAATTGATCTGCATTCTGCAACGGGTAAACAAATAATTCAACACGAGTTGGTACATGTAAAAGAAAAGCACAGTGCCGATAAACTGTTTATGCAACTTGTAATTATTGTTGGATGGATGAATCCCTTTTTCTGGATTTGCAAAAAAGAATTGAGTATGATTCATGAGTTTGTTGCCGATGATCAATCTATTCAAAATGGCGATACTAAAGCATTGGCAGAAATGTTATTAATATCTGCTTACCCACAACAAAAATTTTTATTAACCAATCCATTTTTCTTTTCACCAATTAAACGAAGATTAACTATGTTAACACAAAAAAATAATCCTAAATTATCTTATTTAAGAAGATTAATTGCATTGCCTTTATTGGCTATACTTGTTACTTTATTTGCATTCAGAAAAAAAGAAACAACCTCAACTTTAAACAATGATTTTAATAAAGTTTATACTGTTGTAATTGATGCAGGACATGGTGGAGAAGATAAAGGTGCAATTGCATTAGATGGAAAATATGAGAAAGACTTTGCACTTTTACTGTTACAAACTTTAAAAGAGGTAAACACCAACAAACATATCAATTTGGTATTTACTAGGCATACAGATGTTTTTCAAAAAGTAACAGACAAAGCAGATTTTGTAAATGAACATAAGGCTGATTTATTTATTTCGTTGCACTTAAATAGTGAATTAGATAAACAAAAAAATGGTTTCGAAATTATTGTTCCAAATAATGCAGAAAGAAAAAATTTAGCAGCAAGTAAATTATTGGGTGCAGCAATCAATCAATCTCTGCAAAAAGATTTTGTTTCAAATGGAGTTACTACAAAAGAAAAAGGCATTTGGATTTTAAAAGCAACAGAATGCCCTGCAGTACTTTTAGAATGTGGTTATTTAACCAATGCAAAAGATTTAAGTCTATTAAATAGTAAAGCACAACGTATAAAAATGGGTCAACTAATTTTGGAAGGTGTTGAACAATATCTTAAAAATATTGAAGCAGGTGTAATGAACAATACCAAAAGTATACACGACAAAAAAAGTGCTATTTCAGGAAATGTAGAAGGATCTTTTACCAATGAAAATGATACAATTAAGTTTAACGCAACAGATGTTTCGATTAATGCAGAAAGCAATTCACTAATGTTCAAAAAACCTCAGGTAACAATTCAGCAAAAAAATGAAAAGTATAGTTTACAAGCAGATACTCTTACGCTACCAAATACGCCCAATAGTTTAAAAAGCTTAGACAAAGCCTTGATAATAATAAATGGAGAAAAGTCTACAATAAATGTATTAAAGTCTTTATCACCAAATGCTATTCAAAAAATGGATGTTTTGAGTGTAGATACTGGAATGAATTTATATGGGGAAAATGGAAAAAATGGTGTAATTAAAGTGGTAACTAAAAATATTGTTGTACCAATTAGTAAAGCTTAATAA
>ERZ724527.540-NODE-540-length-18787-cov-4.125187_pt1 | contig 18787 bp, 12 predicted proteins | sample MGYA00376060_ERZ724527 | MGnify/ENA primary metagenome ERZ724527 (study PRJEB28724, sample SAMN07190886) | activated sludge metagenome | isolation source: activated sludge of sewage treatment plant in Hong Hong | place: USA: Christiansburg, Virginia | collected...
GAAGATAGGAAGTATCAGACCTGTGGTCGTCCGTCAGTGAACCTTATTCTAATTAATCCTACACCCCGACTCTCACTAATAGCCAGAGCCTTTTTCTAATTTGAATGCTGACCGTCAGTCAGTGGTCATCCCGCGAGAAATCCCTCCAATAAAATACATTTTTCCATCAGCAGTAATCATCAACCATGAAGAAGCAGGTGTTCTTTTCAGTCGAAGAAACCAACAGTGTCAAGCTCATTGGTCTGGATCCTGAACCCACTAACTTTACGTCAAGCCTACGCCGACCAATAAACGGTCACAAACAATTTGCGTGCGAGAACCCGGCATGTTCGGAAGAATGTGAGGTGTGCAAGGGAGCCGGCTATCTTACTGGCAACAACAACTTTGTCAGGTTCATCGAGTCCATTGTCGAGTTCAAGCTAGGCGCCACCAATCCCGACCGTGAATTCTTCGCTCCGATCATGAAAGCGAGTGAGCTACGCTTTAGTAGCATGGTGATGGGTTGTTCAAGGTAATGGCAGGCACAGCCACCCGCTCGCAAGTCAATGGTACCGCTGCGTAGCTCCTATCAAGTTGAGCCTCGAAGCTGCATTCACAATGGAATCGAGTGTGATGGCTGCAAGTAGTATCCTATTCGCGGAAAGAGGTACGTGTGTCGTAGTTGCGATGACTATGACCTCTGCGAAAGCTGCTATCTGGAGCAACGGCACGAGCACAAGAATTTCGAGGTAGTGGTGCAATCCAAGAGTGAAATCAACAAGGAACGACTGAAGAACTGGGCAGTGAAGTAACAGTCAGTCGCTTCCAGCCGCCTTTCGCACATCATCATGAAAATGGGGCAGCTCTCCTCGTGAAATTAGTGCTACCACCCCACTGATCGTTCCTAAGCAACTCAATGGGTATTCTCAACATTTGAGGGATGATGGGTTCAGTCAGTACTTCACGATTTTGGGAGTTGATATTTGGTCTGCAGTTGCCAAACGAATAATAGTATTTACCCCAGGGAACATGGGCGACCGCACTCGATATTTCTCACTCATGGGCGATATGGAGCAAGCTGACTACAAACTCAAGATCGATCGCAACAGAGGAATCGTGCTTACGGGTCCTTCGAAGGTGGGCAAGACTACCTTTCTCTATCACCTTCTCGAGAAGGAGCTGGCAATGCGCAAGTATACTGGAGAAGATGTCTTCTAGCCCAAGGAAGTCGTCGGGGATGCGAGGGTAACACATGAATCACTTTCCTGCACAATCCTCCCAAACATTTTTTAGTACCCTGGCTCAGACTTCTGTTTGGTGGACCTGCCAGGTTTTGAGGATGCGAAGGCTGGTGCCCGTATTGCCAACAGCTACTACATCCACGAAGCAATGAAGCGCTTTAAGGAAATCAGTTTTGTGTTCGTAGTGGAAAGCGACTCAGCATTTATGGTCAACAGATAACCCCGGACCTTCATTAACAGTCTCAACACCTTCACAGCGATGTTCAGTGACAACGTCATCCAAAGCGTAGTGGACCACGTGACGCTATGCGTGAGCAAGTGCAGCAAAAGCGATAATATTGAACTGCTCATCGAGCGAATTTCAAAGCAGTTGATGCCTCAGCTCGCCTCCAACACGAAATCGCAGCTCTTGCTGCAAGAAGTCATCAAAAAGCGACGAATTCTGTTTTTCATGAAACCCACTCTCAAGACCGTGCCTGGCAGGGAGATGGTGGGACAGTGCAGCACCAAGTTCTGGAAGGTCGATCAGAAGGAGATCAACTACCACGTGCTGATGAGTGAAGAGCAGCTCCCGAGCGAGTAAGGCAACGTGGGAGACTATCTGGGAATGGCCAAGAAGTACCTTGAGTACAGTGAAAAGTAGCTGTACAAGATGGTGGTACAGATAAGCGAGGCAACAGAATAAATAATAAAAAAGGCAGCAGCCTCGGAGAAGGATAAGAAGTACATCTTTGTGAATAAGTGGGTGACGACGTTGAGCGACGTCAACTGCGAGTGGAAGGACGAGGAGAAGATTCACAAAGTGTACAACCTCCACAGGTTCGACAAGAAGGAAGCCAAGTTCGAGCACTTCTCGGAATTCAAATTCATTCAGAAATACGAGCGTGCAGTTTTGCAACAGAAGAAGGACGAAAAAGATGGCAAATCCTCAGCAGCGCCAACTGAGGAGCTTCTTGAGGACATCTACAGGCGAGGCAGGCTCAACGTCGATGAGCTGCGGATCTGGTCCGAGTTTTCTTATGTGTTCAAAAGAAAGCGCATTGAATACCGCTTCTTTGTGTTCCTGACTGAAGGAGAGCAAGACAAATTCCTCAAGGATGAACGCATTCGGTTCGAGTCAGCCTACGAAAAAAGTTTTAGGCTGATTGCAGAAAGCATGCCGTTGAGGTTCTAGCTCAGTGATGAAGGACACTTCGTAACTGCTTTAGACTTACTCAACAGTCTTGACTTCAAGAGCGAAGATGAGAGTATCAAGGACCCAGATGAAAACATTAGGAAAATCAAATCTTTGAAATCTAAATGTTACTCACGGCTTGGAGAGCTCGCTCATGACAGAAGAAGAGCCGTTGACTACTTCGGAAAGAGCTTGTAATTGAAGAGGGAGATCCGTAACGCAGCCAACAGAAAGACAATCATCATCGAGGAGGCAGCGATTTGTTCCAAAATTGGCAAGGTGCTATATGAGGCAGAGATGTACACCGAAGCACTGGAGTTTTTCAAGGTGTGCAACAACTGTACGATGATATACAAGTGTGTCACTGCCCAGCCCTCCAATTTCAGCACCCTAGTTGAAACTGGCGACTATTTTGCCAGCATTTTGGAATTCGAGAGGGCAAAGCAGATGTACCAGCAGGCCTTCGATGAAAGCGAAAGCGAGGAGAAGAAGACTGCAGCTTGGCAATACAAGCTACGGGTGAGCAATGATCAAGAGAAACATATACGAAGCTTTGCAGAGAGACTGTCCTAGAAACAGCTGGTCAATGAGCTGGAGAACCCAAAAGAGGCCTTCGAGCGAGTGGAAAAAGCCTTTAAATTCTTAGCAACTAGCCGCGATCTTTCACAGTCGAATGTTCAAACATTAGGCGAGATGTTGGATGACATCGAAAAGCGAATCCGAGCCAAGAACATGCAGTGATGTGGCTAGTTTGAATATTACTCATAGTTCCCACAGCTGTTGCTCATTTCATAGATTATTCCATTCGCAGAAGGTAATGCTGCGCTTTTCGCAATCCGACCGCAACCTGTTCCATCTCGAAAGTATTGCGCCCCCGGTTGGGCATTACAAACTTGCTGGAGACCTCCTCAACAAAAAAGGGAAGTCGTTCGGAAAGCGATCGGACAGTCGAAATGTTAGAATGGAAAATGCTCCTGGACCTGGCCACTACTTTAAACCAGTCAAACGCTCTCCGATTGAACCTGTGAAGGGAGAACTCTACAAGCATAGTAACCGTGAGAACAACATCAGCAGCATTCCGTCTATTCCAGCCAGAGACTCCTATGTCTATCAGGACGTTGGCAATGGCATCATAGTCTCAGTGAGGATGCCACCGATAAGATAGATCCCTCCTCAATCAAAGGGAGCATTACTACGAAGGATAACCCCACCTCGCAGAGTCATACTACACGAGCAGAATAATAATTCGAAAGTAGAAGAGGTGTAGGAAGAGATTGGGCTCGTCTGGGGTTCAGCAATGCTTCCAACCAGACAGCAACATCCTTTACAACCATTCGAAGGTGAGAAGAACGAACCATACCACAACTAGTCAACCAAGATGGACAGTGATGTGTCGCGAGAAATCACCAACCTTCAACACCAATCAGTCTTGTTGAACGAGCTTGAAGATTCGGTGTTGGATGGAAGCCTGAGCATTGAAAGGCTAGGTGAAATCAGTCGACTTGCGTATGGGAAAATGCAGCCGGGTCCAGGGCAATACACAATTGCATCTGCCTTTGAAAAGAAGTAAAAGGGAGCTGTATGGGGTCGATGTACACGCTTTGCTGAGTAACAGGAGGCCACGCCAGAAGACTCACCAGGTCCAGCAGCCTACCAACTGAATTCGCCATTGGCAAGTACAGTCCATTCTTGATTCAGACCATTGCGCTGTACTTGGGCATGCGAATCGCTTTGACCACGATGGAGCGGGGAATATTCCTGGTCCAGGCTCATACAAGCTTCCATCTCTCATCAAGCGGGGTAGATAGAAACTTGAACTTCAGTACGGATCGGTCTTTGGCAGCGGAACCAAACGCTTCTATAGCGTCTAGCCAACTAATGTACATGATTGATAAAATACAGGCTACTCCCGGGCCGGCGTCTTACCAAACAGTTCAGCTGAATCGAAAGAAGAAGAAAAGAAATGTGTTCGAACTCAAAATCCCAGAGGAACTAATGACCTCGAAAGAGCCTGAAGACGATCTTGCTTGGCAACAATAGAATTTAACGAAGCCTCAGTGCTACCTCCCACCTGCAAAGCTACACAGTACAATTCCTTGGTAATACAGACACCAGCTCATTCAGCTCAGTACCGAGATTCCGTCCTACAGATGATCCTACTGACGGTTACCTAGGGCCTGGCTACTACGATCTAAAACCGCAACGGGAGAACTTTAATCGGAAACATAACTTCTTCGGTCGGGCACATCGATGAATGATCGAATATTAAAGGTTATAAATTGACACTCAAAGTTTTGGCTTTTTTTACTGCAAGAACCGTTTGGCGGTTAGCTCGTCGAACTTTCCTTCTTTGCTCATGAATCTGAAATAAGTAAAGTCTGTACCGGCAGGCCTCATCGATGAGCGTGTTGGGGACACCAGCCTTGACTGCAATGCTGCGCGCATGCAGGATCATGTGGCCTTTCTGGATTCCTTCGATAGCTAAGGCACGTAAAGCTGCAAAGTTTTGGGCCAAGCCAACAGTTACCAACACTTCGCTGAATTCCTTGGTGTCGGGGTTGCCGAGGATCTATAGGCATTGTTTGTAGATTGGGTTCTTCTACAAAGCACCGCCGACAGTGCCTACGGAGATGGGCAGCTCAAGAGTTCCCTTAAAGTATTGCTCACCCTTCCTCTCAACGATCTAGTAGCGCGTCAGAGGTTGATAGTGACCTGAGCGAGAGGCATAAACGTGGCTGGCACTTTCAACCGCACGCCAGTCCTGGCCAGTAGCCAAACAGACACCGTCAATGCCATTTAAAATACCCTTGTTGTGAGTGGCAGCGCGATGCTTGTCCACCTTCGCAAATTCATAAGCCTCGAGCACCTTTTGAGCAACTTCGCTTCCCTCATGCCCCTTCCATTCCATATCCTTGAGTGGAATTTCGAAAGTGCTCATTGCCAACCTCTCAGTGCAGTAGTTGGTAAGCACCGCAATACCGCACTTGATGCCGTACTGGGTGATCTCGTTCTTGAAGCGCTCGCAAAGAGTGTTGACGATGTTAGCTCCCATAGCTTCACAGACTCCAACGATGAGTTCCGCCACACTGTTTTTCTCGTTAATTCGACGGATTCTCATGTCCTCAACTCCTCCTCCTCGCTTCTGTAATGACTCGACAGTAGCGTTCAGTGAGTTAATGATCTTCTTCTTGTTATTCAGAAGGAGATGCACCTCCGCAGACTCAATTTCAGGAAGGTGCACTTGACCAATCATGATGCTCGGAGTTGAGGAAGTCGTGAAGGAGTATGGAGCAATCATCTTGGCAATGCTGCTCGAAGCAGCCACCACTGATGGCTCTTCGATGCACATCGGAACAATATAGGATTTACGATTGATGACGAAGTTAGGAGCAATAGCCAATGGCAGAGTGACTCTTCCAACAACATTCTCAATCATGGTATCGGCCTTCGAGAGAGTGAGGCCACCACTTTGAAGCAATTCGGAGTTGAGTTGGGGTACTCTCTGAAGCAGCTTGTCCATACGCTTATCGACAGATAGCTTGTAGAGACCACTGAAGTGCTCATCCGCAGTAATGTTGTGATCGAGATTTTATATTCTCTGCATAGCAGTGTTTGAGATCTCTTTCTTTGAGATCACGGTGGGCTCGGGAGGACGGTACTGCTGATACTTCCTTCGCATCTTATCGTCGACTTCGACGAGGTAGTAGCTGCCGTCTTCTAATAGTTCTGGAATCAGCTTGACTTTTCCTACGGCCTTTCCATATCGGTTCTCTTTCTCCTGGAGAATGTCCTCGAACTCTTGAGGTGGAACACCCACTCGACGGGTCAGTCTTCCCTCGAAATCAATCGCCTTGCGTAATCCCTGTAGATCATCTCGAACGTTGATACTGAACAGGCTTGACATGAGCCCACTTCCATAGGAGAACATCAGCACTTTCTTCCCGGTCATATTGGGTTGAAGCATGAGACTGATCAGACCAGTGTATAGACTTCCCGTGTAAATGTTTCCAAGAGTCTTTGAAAGGTATAGGCATGGATGCACCTTCTTAGTGAATAGATCCTTGACTTATTTTTCGCTTCGAACGGTAGTCTTGTCCAGTTCCATGAGCTTTGCGAAGGCCTTCTGAACCATTTTGTAGAATGGACTGTGGAAGCAGAGGTAGTCAAAATCAAAAGCAGAAACTTATTTGTTTTGTTGGGTCTTGTACTTTTTCTGCAGAAGTTTGTAGCATTCCTCTAAGGCTCCCAAATATGCGTTGATTGAGAGTGAACCGTCGACTACTGGATACTCCGATGCCAAATTTGGTTTGTAAAAGTCGTACTGATGGTCGATGAATGTAGAGCGGATAGGATCGATGACCAAGCGGGCATTGGGGCCGATGAGCATCGCCACAGCACCAGCGCCACCTGCAGGCCTAGCAGGTCCCTTCTCGTAGACTGCGATGTCACAGGCCACAACTATGGCCAAACGACCATCCCAGTAGTCACTTCGAACCCAGTTGATGGCATTGAAAAGTGCATTTGTAGCTCCATAGCAGGCGTTGATGCTGGTGGCTCCTTCGATATCGTGATTTCCCTTGAATAGAGTCATCAACACCGTCTTCGTGGACTTCGATTTATCCAACATAGTCTCAGTGCCGATCTCCAACCTACCAACCCTGGCCGGATCGATGTTGTAGTTGCGCAGCAGCCTGTCGACCACCGTCAATGACATGGAATTGACATCTTCGAATTCGTAAGCGAAAGCCATGCGGTCTTGTCCAAGCCCCACGGTGTATTTCCCACGGCCGACCTTGTTGTGCTCCTCGAGCTGTGCCTGATCAACATAGGTTCGGGGGAAATGAATCTCCATCGCTACGATTCCAACATGTTGTGCCATTGTAGTTAATTTATCACGCTGGTGAAGTCAGGCGAATCATTTAAATACGGTTTATGGTTAATTACGATGGAAGGTTACGGAGAATTGTCTATTCGCCCACCCGATTTGTCTGAGAGATATCCCCAGCAAAAACTGCGAGTAGCATGACCCACTTCGGAGATTATGTGTTGTGCTCCTAATATTTTGTCTATTGCCATTGATGCTACAATATCAGTACATCCCACTGAAACTACGGAAGCGTCGCACACTTCCTTCGAAGTATGCTCGATGCAGCTTGTATGCGAAGTCGAGCCGTGGAGCCTGTAACAGGAGCAGTCCTATCATCTTGAGGGTGTAGTAATGTGGTAAGAAGAACAGTAGTTGGCTCAGTGGGCGATCGAAACCAACTAGCAGAGCAAATAAAAGCCAATAAGTAAGCCAACGTCGATTGTGTTGTTAGTCGTTAAGATGCAGTCCCTAAGTTATACTCGTGGGATACCTTGAAGCTCATGTAGATTGGATAGAGAGCAGAGAGTAGTGTCACTGTGTAGTAGTTGTAGAGACCCAGCACTCCGAACACTAATAAGCATACCAACAGTATCAGGACGACTTCGCCAGGTTGGAGGCTAGTGGCGACTGCGAGCCGCTCCAAAGGAGTACAGTCTTTGACGCCTTTGCTAAGTGCTAGCACCACCTTTTGGTATGGGTTAGTAGCGACTCCTGGCATTTCTTCGGAAGTATTAAAATATGGGGATGGACCGTCACAGCGGCAGCAGTCGCCACCGTGTCAACAACCACCGCTACTACAAGCATCTACTGTTGGCGCTGTTGCGAAGGGTCGATGGGCTGATCGTGGAGACTTACTTGAGATGCACGCTGCGCATCATTATCGTCAATCTCAGTAGCCTCCGATCGAGAAGGATGCTGCTTCAGTTACGGTCGCATTTGGAGTCGTCTGATTACTATGGCAATCAACCACTCAAAAAACTGATTAGGGAACTTGTGCAGTTGAAGTGTGATCAGGACATCTCCAATGTTATTGGCCGGGCTCGCTTCTCTGAGTTCCTATCGAAGCGTGAGCTACGCAACCTGGGAATTGATTATGCTGGGACGCTTGAATAACGTCTCTTAGAACTTAGCAATCAAGAACAATCTGAGGAAGAGCTCCGTACACCCTTCTTGGAACCCATCGAGCCACAGTTGGAGCAGCCAGCCTCTCCATAACTAATCAGCGACACTGTATCCGTACAACAATCGGAGATAGAATTGATCGTCACTTAATAAGTTTTCCAGCCCGAGACACTGATAGATCTCAGTCAAACCGCCTACTTATTCCCACCTGTGGAACTAACCGAGCCGCTCATCACCTTCCATTCTCTCAGTGATAGCTTTTTGGGGAATATGAACGAACAACAACAGGCAGACCCTGCTTTGCAGCAGCAGTGACAATGAATACACGAATGATTTTCAATATGCTATCACTCACTGTGGTTGGTCGCGGTTGTAGCGGTAGGTGCTCTGATAGCCGCCAGGAGCTGGGCCGGTAGCTCCTGAGGTTGATGAGGAATAGCGGCTGCTGGCTCCTCCGAGGGTTCCGCTGGTGGAAGTGGTGCCAAGGCCGGAAGTTCCAGTGACGTTGGTCGCACCGGTCAGTCCAGTGGCTCCGGTGGTTCCGTAAGCTCCATAGGTGGTAGCACCTCCGACGTTGGTCGATCCATAGCCAGCACCAGTGCCTCCAGTGACATTGCCTGCAGTTCCGTAGCTGCCAGAAGAAGTTCCGTAGTTGCCGGTAGCTCCATAGGATGAAGACACAGATGAAGTAGCTCCTTGTTGTGCGCCGTATTGTCCAGTGGCGTAGTTGCCTGCAGTGCCGGTGGTGCCAGTAGCTCCATAAGTGGAAGAGCTGCCAGTACCGTAGCTTCCAGTGGAACTATATCCACCGGTACCAGTGGCACCATAAGTGCTTGGTCGCTGTTCAGTGCTGCCGCTATAGCTGGCCTGACCGCGGGATCCGCTGCTGGTGAGGTTAGAAGCAAGACCGCTGACTCCTCCTCCTGGAGTAGGTTGGACACTGCTGCGGTTGCCAGCAGACTCTCCAGGCCTGTAAGTGCTCTCAACCATCTTGATATCGGGGCTGGTCATCTTGTTCATGGGGCTCGTGTAGTTGGGTGAAACCACATTGGAGGAGGCTCCTCCGAGGGTGCTAGATAGGGCAGTAGCACCGCTTCTGTTGAATTTAGCATCGTTATCGGTGCGGTTCTTGTCGGGAGTGTTCTCGGTAGCGTTGTAGCTGTGAACTCCGCTCTTGTCCAGTCGGATTTGGAGTTGTTCAACTTCTCCCTTGCTGAAGTTCAGGCGCACCTCATACTCGTTCTTGAGGTTGCGAAGTTGAGTGGTCAAATCGCTCTTTTCCTGTTCCAATTGTAGGATCTTGTCATTGAGGCCCTTGATATTGACCTGGTAGCTGGCATAGACGTTGGGATCGCCGGCCTTGCTTCGCAACTGGCTCAGCTCGTTCTTGAGCTGGGTGTTCTCAGTCTTCAAAGCGAGAATGGTGCGCTCGTTGTGTTCACCGCCTGTAGTGGTGATTCGGGCTTTTTCAAGCGCAACCAATCGTTCCTTGAGCTTAAGAATTTCACTGTCTTTCTCCCTGATAAGGCTGTTGATTCGCTGGTCGGTAACGTTAACGCTGTCCAGGAGCCTCAATGGCTCGCCTTGGTTCAGGGTTGACACGATGAACTTATCGTAGTCGCGGAGGGTTCCCTCGAGGGTGATTGAAATGTCCTTGAGTTCGGGATTGCTCTTGGTGAACACCAGAATCTTGGGCAGAGATTCATTGATAGTCTTCATGTAGGTCTCGAAGGCAAGCTTTTCGTTCTTGTATCGTCTGAGTCCCTCCAATCGCTTCTCACTGATCTGTCGGCTCTTTTCGATTTCAAGGTTGGCATTCTTGACGATGTTAGCCATCACGAATCGCTCCTGCAGGAAGGAGTTAAGCATAAGCTGGTGGTCAGTGGTCCAGTCTCCAAGGGAGTGGAACTTGCGATAAATGGCATCGCTGAAGGCCTTCAATTGTCCATTGATGTCCTCATTGACAACGGTGGTGCCTCGGTTGTCGAACTCTCCGAAGAAGATGAATCGGACGTCATCTTCCAAGCTCAGTTCAAGGTTGGGGTTCTGACGCTTGAGGCGCTTGAGCTCAACAATGAGTTTTTCGACGAGGAGTGAAAGAGTTAGCTCCATCTTCAAAGATCGTTCGTCTTGAGTAGGAACTCGCACGATTCTGTCAACCTCGACGGTCTTCTCGACGATCTTCTCGACTGGGACCTGCACAATCTTGGGGAACAGGATAAACTTGTCAAGCTCGGTAAGGAACTTCTCGATAAGCTCAATTTGGACTCGGAGGCCGGGGTTAGAAGTTTTAAGCTTTCTGATCTCGATCAGGATGAGATCAAGGCTTCCCTTAAGATCCTTCACCAAGATCTTGTAACGCTGTTCGTGGGTCATCACATCAACACCAACGGCAATGCCGAGTTCCTCAGTCTCGATGACTTCATGGACGTACTTGAGCACCTCAACGATCTGTGGCATAATCACGATCTTCTCCACAATCTTTTCAAGGATATGAGGCACCTCAACCAATCGCTCTTCACGGGTAAGGATCTCGACGGGTGTTTGTTCATAGCGGTCGACGATCTGAAGCACCTGCTCAATGTAGTTGATGTTTCGCACGACTTCCTTGAACTTCTCCATGATGACGGCCTTTTCAACGATCTTCTCAACTTCAATGATCTTGGGCACTTCGGTAGTGATGGTCACGACCTTCTCCTTCTCCCTGGTGACTTCGAGAATCTTTTCGATGATGATGGGCACCTCAACAATCTTCTCAACGAGGTTCTGCACGTAGTTATTCACTCGGACGAGGGTGGGCACCAAAGTCTCGATTTCAACGATCTTGGGCACCTCAACCAGCTTCTCGACAAGGCGCTCAACTTCGTAGACCTTGGGAACCTGAACGGTCCTCTCGACGATCTTCTCGACGATCTGCTGAGCAGTGACGATCTCCTGGACAATGCTTGTAACTGGCACGATCTTTTCGCGGATGGTGGGAACTTCCTTGATGCGTTCCTGGATAATGATGCGGTCCTGTGGCACCTCAACAAACTTGGTGTCGACGACAACGTCATGGGTAACCTGGGTCACCTCGTGGATACGGACGTCATCAACTCGAACCTCAACGATCTTCTCGACGATTTGAGGAACTTGAACGATCTTCTCAACAGTCTCGTAGACGGGCACCAACTTCTCAATGATGCGGTCAGTGGGAACTGGAATCTCCACGGGCACCACAATGGGCTTTTCGATCTCAACGATCTTTTCCTTCTCGATGTACAGGTTGACAATTCGCTCCACTTCAATTTCTCTGGGTACCTCCCTAACAACCTCCACGACCTTCTCTTGGATGACTTCGTGGATGGTTGGGATCTCTTCACGCTGGTGAACTTCGACGAGCTTGTCTACAATTCGATCAACGACCTTCTCGACCTCAACGTAGACGTTCTTGATGACCTCGACTTCGACGATCTTCTCTTGGATGACGGGGACTTGAACAATCCTCTCGACTTCCTTAATTCGTTCCTGGATAATGATGCGGTCGACTGGCACCTCAATGATCTGAGGTACTTCAATGATCTTTTCGATGACTCGTGGCACAACGACGATCTTTTCGATAATCTTTTCGACTTCCACGACCTTGGGAACTTCGACCATCTTCTCAATGATCTTTTCGACAATGACTCGAACTTCCTTGATCTTCTCGATATGGCGTGGTACTTCAACGATCTTCTCTTCAATGTGCTTGACAATGCGTGGCACGTCAATGTAGTGGTTGACGAACTTCTCGACTTCCATGATGAATGGCTGCTTGACGATCAGTGGATCGCGGATGAACACTTCCTTGACAATGGTGTTTTCAATGCGCTGGATGATGGTCTTGGTGACAATCTCTGGAACAGTCACGACACGCTCCACAATGACTGGAATCTCAACGCGCTTCTCGACAATCTTCTCGACCTCGCGGATGAGTGGCACAGGCTTTTCGACGATCCTCTCGATTTCCTTAATGCGGTCCTGAATGACGATCTTTTCCTTGATGATTTCAACTTCCTTAAGCTCCTGAACGGTGTTGGTCACCTGAACAATCTTCTCAACGATCTGAGGAACCTGCACAATCTTCTCCTCCTTCTGGATGATGGGGATGGGTTTCTCAATGATTCGATCGACGATGCGGGTCTCGATTTGCACGTAGGGAATCATTTCCTTTTCGATCTTGTAGTCAACACGCTCGACAATCTTCTCCACAATCTTTTCGACTTCAATAATCTGTGGAACCTGCACGACCTTCTCAACAATCTTCTCGATGAAAGTTGGAACCTCAACGATCTTCTCCACAATCTTTTCGACGGGTACGAGCTTCTCGACAATGACCTGCACTTCCTTGATCTCTGGAACGAAGTGGTTGACTTGCTCCCTGACGTTGATGACCTTGTCGACTTCAACGACCTTCTCGACGATCCTCTCGACCTCAACGATCTTGGGGAATTCACGCCTGACCTCGACGATCTTTTCGGTAATGGTGGGAACTTCCACAACTCGCTCGATAATCTGCTCAATGGGCACGATCTTCTCAACGATGTTGTTCACGACGGTGGGTACCTCAATCGGTACGTTCACGATCCTCTCGACTTCCTTGATCTTTTCGACTTCGATGATCTTCTCAACGACCTTTTCGATAGGCACAACTTCAGGCACCTCGACGATACGGTCAACGATCTTCTCGACAATTTTCTCCACTTCGACTATCTTGGGCACAACTCGGAACACCTTTAGCACATCGTCGACATCGACAACTCCCATGATCTCCTGGTTGATCATAGCAATAATTCCCTCATCGATCTCGAGGACGGCACCGGTGCGGCGCTTGAGCTTCTCGAGCTCCTCGAGCAGGGCCTTGATGAGAATCCTCAAGTGGAATTCCACCTTCTTGCTCTTCTCACTGGAATAAGCGTAGACGTTCTCAACCTTGACGACCTGAGGCACGTACTTGACGATTTCGATGACGCGATCAACCTCGTCGACTTCGATAATATCGATAATCTCCTGTTGGAAGAACTCGGTGAGACGAGCGTCCATCTCCAGAAGAATCTTGGGGTACTTCAGCGACAACTTCTTGAGCTGGCTGGCGAGCAAGTGCAACAAATGCTTGGTACGGGCATCCTGAACTGGAACCTCAACGGTTCGTTCAGTGAAACGCTCGAGGTGGATGACTCCACCGTCAACTCGCTCGACATTGATCCTCTCGTTTTGCAGAAGGTCGAACAATCCACGATCGACTTCAATGCGCAGGCTTGGGTTCTGCTGTTTGAGCTTGTCGATGGCGAGCTTGTACATACCAGCAGCAACACCGAACTGGGCCTTGATCCTCTCGTAGTCTTCGGTAAGCTTCTTCCTCTCAAGTACTTGGCTAGTGAGGTCACGCAGACGAGTTCCATTCAATCCAAGGATGAAGCCTTCCAAAAGTCGTTCAATTGAGTCGTCAGTGATTCCTTCGGTGTTACCCAATCGTTCGAATTCACGGAACAGAGCGACCAGCTGAGTACGGTACTTTTGAGAGCTGGTCTGGCCTTGATAGGCGGTGGAACGAGCTGAAGAGCCATCCTTCACAAGGACGTCAGCTCGGATATCGAGTCCTTCGGGGATCACGAGGCCGTCGTAAATGGAGGTGTATGTTCCACCGAGTTGGCTGCGGTTTTGGTCGAGTCTCTGCCTGATCTTGGCAAAAGCATCGCGGAATAGGTTGCTAGCGGCAACTTCAGCCAATACTTGGTCGTTCTTGAGTCTGATGATATCATCCTTGCGACGGAGATCGGCAGTCAGAGCAATGATGTGGTTCTCCAGTTCAGTTTCGCGCTGTCCGCTCCTCCTGAGCCTCTCCTCGAGGTTGTTGATTTTCTTCTCGAGCTCAATGATTTGGTTCTCCTTCTCATTGAGAATATTGGTGTAGTCAAGGAACCTGGTTCCACCTTCTTGATCCTTGATGGAGTAGTTGATGCGTCGCTTCATGAGTCCTTCGATTTCGCTTTCGAGCAGAATGAGCCTACGGTTGAAGTCATCGCGGCGTTCACCAGTGATGACGATGTGGCCTGGGCCCTCAATGGAACCAGCACCGAACTCCTCTCGCAAAGCCAACAAGATGTTCTTGAATCGGTTAAGGGTCGATGCATCGCTGGAACTGTTGATGACAATTTGCTCGCCCTCAGGTAGCTCAGACCAGCGGAGGCTAGCTCCGTAGTCGGCAACAACATCGTACACCTCTCCTTCGAAGTCTCGGTTGAGGTCGCGACCGATGGTGGCAGTCAATCGACTGGCTCCTCCAAGGTTGCCACTTGTCGTAACGCTACCGGCAAGACCGCCGGCGACGCTGTACCCACTGGCACCGATACCTCCGGCAACGCCGCCGAGGTTGGTGGGCTGTGCGAGCCCACGGTTGGTAGGCTGGCCAGGCTGGCCTGGTTGTCCGAGGCCGCTTGTTCCTCTGTTGTAGCCGCTCATTATCTACGCTTTGAAAAATAAAATTATTGATGGGGGACGGATCCTCAGTGGTTTATAGCCTCAATAAATTTTATTAGCAAAATTGCTGGCCTGCAGCGGACCTTCAATCGTATCCATGCCCCCAACAGTCTCCCCTTGCATGGGCTTAAGGTCTTCAAACGATCGGAACTAAATTGCTTTTCAAGGAAACGGTTTTCGAGGCTAGTCCAGTCATTGTTTGACTGCACTGATACTAATCGATTGCTGTTGCTGGAGGTTTGCAGTTAGCTAATGGCTTAATTCTGCAAGCCTGAATGCATCCACATCCATCACTCTTTCTCAGGACAGTTCTGCTCTGGCGTATCCTCCCAAACTTGTTGCGTCCGTTTAGCTGAAGATTTATAAATTATTGCTTGGCGAAGTGGCAACGGCAAGGAGAAGTGGTCGCTTACCTCAAACCCATGCTGGTTTGCATGGTTGCTGCTGTAGTTCTGAAATCGCAGGAGAATTAGCAACATTCTCCAAAAATCGTCAAGCGGTTCGTCCCTGAATAGCAATCCCAAAGGCAGGCTGTACCCTCGTAATGGTGACTGATGCCACAACATCCTCCTACCGTAGGCAGTTCGAATAGCGTTCAACTGCACCCGCAAAACCGCATTTTCTGGCAGTCGATGTATGTTTGGGAATGTTAGTAACAGTCCTTAGGCACAGTCGCATCTAGGTGAAGTCTGCGACTGCCATCAGCAGTTTCTAGCCGAGCTTTCGGTCTGTTGAACCTGCGTTTATATTTAATGTGAAGGTCCTCCGCTTTCCAACACAATCTGATCAGGCTTGTGAAAGAAACCATAAATCGCGAGTCCAATAAGAGAGTTCGAAGAAGCGGAATGGCTAATTGTGGAGAGAATAGAATCTCACATACTGTTCGCCATTCTACAAAATGTACGGAAATTTCGTTTGGTTTTCAATCTATTTGGGTTGCTTCCACAAGAAACACATCAAGGACGTCGGGAATGGGTAGCTGTAAGCGATTAGTATCGATAGTAGCCATAAAAGATTAGGAAAAGTTATTGTTTTGTGCATTACTGAATTTTACTTCTAAGATATTGCGAGGATTCTGCATCGGCGTGGCTTGACAGCTGATCTCTCATGGAGTCTCCATGAATGAGCGCATGCAGCTCCTTATCTCACATTTTAAAGTGTTCGAAGTGGTACCCAACTGGTCCAGATTCTATGAGCGGCTGGATCAAACAGCAGTCATCGCAGGTCTTAAATCAGAAAGATCGGTCGGTACAACCTAACCTGGATAGTATACAATCAACGGCTAGCCCTTACAGCCGGTTCCAACATGCGCTATCTTTTCGTGGAATTAAAAACGGTTGGCTCGAGCTTCCGTTTATGCTACGTTTGTAGTTTACCAACTTATATCCAAGAACTTCCATTTCCATAATCAAGCATTGTGCATGAGCATACACAAGACATTCTCACCGGATTTGCGGCAGCTACTAGTGAGTTCTAGCAGTGAGTGCATGCTGCTAAACGGTGTGCTCCAGCCTGCCAAATCAACGGAGACAATCGAGGTCGACATACCATATCGACCGCTTGACAAGAACAATCCAGCACATCTAAGAGCAGCCACCAGTAACGCTCCTGTTCGTGACTAACGCAGTATTGTAGTCAAGGAGGCACCAGAGCTTGCTCGACACATTCGTGAACGGCATAGATAGATCAAGTCGCACTTCCGCGAAATTAAGAAGCTAGTTGAAGAACCGATGGGAAGCTGGTCGCAGAGCAGAACACTATCTCACTTTCGAGATCAACGTAGCATCAAGAAGACGGAGCTCACAGCTAATGAAGTATTCACAGAGAAGGATCTAGAGAGGCTTGATCAGAGGGAGGCAGCTTAAGCAAAACCAGTAACATTGATGGGTCATAAGCGCTTAAATGACAAGCCAGAGGAAATGAGAAAGGAAATTCACAAATTCATGGAGTGGGCGAACCAACCTGTGCAAATTAAGCAATATCGCAAGCCGGTTGATTCAGGCTATCGTCGATTTCATACTCGCGAGCAGAAGGATAACCAGTTGCGAAACTCGGACATTCTTCCCTACTGGACAAAGCAGCACAGATAATAAGCGAAATCTTCTTGTAAGTAGAGGCAAAGTCAGCGATAAAATTTGTACGCATCGGCACAGAAACAGCTCGAAGAGCAGGTGGAGCAAGTCAGCAGAAAGGTACTGAACGAAAATCGCAACTTTTTCTGTCGAAGTACAAACAAGCACAGTAACCAAGCCACCCAATACCGAATTCAAGGGCTATACGAGGCAAGGATGATGAAGCTCGCACATCGGCTCCTCGACAAATAAAACCTGCCTTTCAAACTTGTCTTCGGTGAGTAAGAGCAGTCACCTGCCCCCGATAGTAACCCCTTCCTCAACGATGACAGTCCTAAACAGAAAAAGTTTGGCTTGGAACGCTACCGCCAATGGTTGCGCTAAGAGAAGAAGCGTTTGAAATAGACCCTATGATAATTTTCGTGCTATACTGCTATGCTCCCAAAGTAGCTTCTGAAATCGCTGAACCTCACCGGCGAGAAGGACTTGAAGATGGCTGAGAACATGTGGAAGATGCTGGATGAGATGGCTGAAAATCGGCCGTAGGACTACCAGCAGTTCGTCAGCAAGAACGTCAAGGAGGGACTGTAGTCCATGCAGAATGACCGCAAAAAGAAAGAGGAGCAGCTAATGGTGCTTCCATAGCCAGGCTTCCTCCTGAAGATGCGAGCAACTCTGCAGTAACGTCAGCTCACGGATACTGTGCGCAACGACAAGTTCAATCTGAAGTTGCAACAGATGCAGCCTTGGTAGCAGATACGCGTAAAGTTCACACCAACAATCAAGGTGTACCTGAACGTGTGTCACACGGACAGAGTGTTACTCCCGTTGGACGCCAACAAAAATGAAGTCGCAACATTTACGAACGCAACCATCAAGACCATCGTGAGCATCCCACATTCACTTCAGCAGCCAGTCGTGAAGGTCAACACCGAGCAGGATAAGGTATACTACTATACCCTTGTCCTCAACAGCAAGGTGTTCAGGAGTTTGATGGATGTGAATCCGCCATACCTGATGAATCTAGCAACGAGTCTCTTCCAGGAAAGGATCAGCAGTAACCTCAATCCACTGCTGAAGGAGTACAACCCAAACGATTACGGTCGGCTGGCTTGGTATTCGATTGACAAAGCCACTATCCAGCGACACAAGAACAAGAACTACAAGGTAGTCAAGCAATCTGAGCCGACCAAAGTGCTCCTAGAAGCAGGTGCCGACAAACAGCAAAGTCGAGATGTAAATAAGAAGCAACCTGAGCCGAAGGTTGAATTCAAGACAGCTGAGAAAGTCGAGGAAGTGCAATAGCTAAAGCTTCCATAGCTAAACCCTCAGAAGTAGCAACCTCTACCCACGAAAAGTACTTTTCTTTCAAATTCAGACCTGATTGTGGAGGTGAATGAAGAAGAACAGCCAGACACAAAGATTCCCTTTACAATGAAATCGAGTGATAAGGAATGCACGCTGGAGTTCTTGGTGCCTGGCGTGCAGTCTATCAGCGAGCTGGAATTGGACATTAGCGAAGTATGTGTCCGGTTGAAGATTACCAGCAGCCAGCGCTGTGTACAGATAGACCTCCAACATCGAGCCAATGTTGATCAGACTCGAGCAAAGCTTCTAAAGAAGGAACAGAAGCTGCGTGTGAGTCTCCCTTACTGCTGACTTTAGTAGCTTGCAATAATCTTATCATGGGTGCTAAAATTTTGTCTGAATGTAAAAGCTGCTGCTCCCCCGAAGTACCTGTGGTAAAGTTGCCATAGGTAGACCCCGGACCATACTAGCTTGACCTCATCAATCTCGAAGAGGTTGAGGTCCCGACCCTCTGGGAGACCCAGAG
>ERZ724527.543-NODE-543-length-18749-cov-6.293945_pt1 | contig 18749 bp, 14 predicted proteins | sample MGYA00376060_ERZ724527 | MGnify/ENA primary metagenome ERZ724527 (study PRJEB28724, sample SAMN07190886) | activated sludge metagenome | isolation source: activated sludge of sewage treatment plant in Hong Hong | place: USA: Christiansburg, Virginia | collected...
CGAATACAAAACATGCTCCATGGCATATTATTCCAACAGATGACAAGTGGTACAAAGTTTATCTTGTTGCCAAAACTATTCGTGATACACTCAAAGATCTTGATCTCCAATGGCCAGAACTCAGTGATGCGGTATAAAACTCCCAAAGGGGAGTTTTATTTTTTGGAGATAGAATAAATTATAACTCTCACTACATTTAGGAAAAGGAGTAGATCCTCGACTTGTTTTAATTTATTCCCCCTCGTTGAGGGGGTTTGGGTGATTTGTGTATCGCTCTATGCTACTTTTAAGTCTTGTGTAACAACATCTTTTTTAAGCTTTGCAGAATAAATTGGGGTCAGTATATCCTTCGTGAGGTCTTTTGCTTGAGGGTCGATATTGGATGACTCATGATTCACTCTCTTTGCAATCTTTGGATGAAGCTCTATATATCAAGATTGAAGCGTACCAAAAAGAGAGGCAGTCATATTCTCTTCTTGAGATGCCATAGAACACCAATTTCCATTTTTTAATTTCCGAAATATCCAACCCTCGGTGATTCATGCATTTTTTTTGTAGACTCCCACATATTCTTGCTTGATGGTTATTCTCTTTATGCGATCTTCAGGTCTCTCATTTGCTATGATGATTTTTTCCTGTCGTCGATCGATAGTACTGGTATAAGCCCGGTCACTAATATAGTATGTGATGTCATCAATATTATACTTTTCCTTTGGCGTGAGCCAATCTTTTTGAAGCATGCTATTCGTTGTGGCAGATGATTCGTCTTGCACGAGTTCTCACTGGAGCATATATGTTTCCAGATCTGCAAGTGAAATTGCCTCATTTGTGTTCCTGATTTGGAGAAGTATTGATCATCAAGAGCTGGATATTACCTTTGCAAATCCTGTATAATTATTCATCTTTACGAATAGTTTTGTTCCAGATGGATAGTGTTTCTTTTTTATATTTTTTATTTCTCACAATGCTTTTTTATCACCAAGTGTGTCATCACGATAGGTAGGAGCAAAACATTGTTGATAGAATATTTTTAATTTTCTTAGAGCATCAATTTGTGGTTTATCAAGCATATTTTTCTGAAGGGCGGAACTCATATTCTGCATAAGTACTCCTAAAGCATGATACACTTCGCCCCAGCTTTCTTTGAGAATTCACTTATCGGAATATGTCTTGATAAGACTTGATCGTACAAGTTGATAATCTTGTTCAAAATCAGGTCATATATCTTTTATGATTTCATCAAATCTTGTGATAGCCTCTCGAAGTTTGAGGTATTCACGAGAATCTTCTGGTGTTTCGGCTTTTTTGGTAATGGGTACTACATTTTTTGGCTCATTTGTGCTCGGTTCATCTTGAGTTGTTCCATCTTTGTTTTCTCAATCTCTTGTTTCATTTCGCTCCTCCTGATTTGCGGTGACAGGAGGATTTACTCATTCCTGATCATCTGATTTTTTCAAGCGATCGAGAGCATTTCCTGCTGAATTCTCTTGAGGAGATGAATATCTTTTTCCTGATGAATATCTCGCTGTTTCACGTGCAACAATGATAGGTTCTGTATTTCTTTTTTCACGTGTTTCATGAATTTCTGCAATATTTTCTTTAAGTCGTTCTGTTGCATCTGACGCGGTTCATTGCGCTGTTCATCTCTTAGAGAGCAAACCTTTGATCCAGCTCGTAGCCTTTATAGCTCATTTTTTGAGAGATCCACCCAGCGATTTGATTTTCTTTCTCATTCAAAAAATACCAGCTCATACAATGAGTCCTATAGGAAGGATCGGTACTGATATTTCTCATTGCCATGTCTGTTGTATTTGTGTTGTCTTTTCAATACTTACCCCACGCTTCTTCGCGAAATTATCATTGAGAAATCTATCTATTTCTGGAGAAAAATGTGTTCATCTATTGTATTGGCGTATGAGATCATTGGTAGTTATGCTGAGACCTTTTGCGTAGCTCTCGAGCTGAAGAGTATCGTTGTTACTGAGGTTATATACTGATGGGTGTATCTCTCATGTATGTCCGGTCGCTGCAGCAACAATCTGACCGCGCTCCTTGCTTAATTCAATATTATCATTGGTTTGTCATTCTCATGAAGCACTTCCACGATAGGTATAGGATGTATTTTCTGATTTTTGTATCACTTTTGTACCGAGCATTTGCTCGAACCAAGATGTTTTATATGATCATGATTTTATAGCTTCATTGAGTTTTTGATCTGATTGGATCTCGAACTTTTGGATTTGAGGCATGATCTTCGACTGTATCTCTGTGGAATTTTTGTATGAGTAATTACGAGCATGAGGCATAGCAATAAAACCCTCTTCTACGGATTTGATACTATCCTCTACAACTTGTGTATGATAGTTGATTGTCGATGAGATGATTTCTCGAAGATTATCGATACTTCCCCCTTGTGCATCACTGAGACTCCATCATGATGGTGATTGTTTTTGAGGGCTTGCATGATCTTCTTGTTCGAGGGCATTTGCTCAGCCTGCCATCATTCCTATAGCCAAGAGGGCACGAGCATTCTTGAGAGTTGAACGTACAATGCTTTGCGTCTTTTGTTGTAACTTTCCAAAGAAAGACGAAACCACCGAATTTTCGACGTAGTCGCTCTTATTTTTTCTCAGTATCATAATATTTTTAGGACTCAAAATATAGTTGATAATGAGTTTTTGTCAATGTTCTCGACTATTTTCTAGACAAACAATATTATTGTTACTTGACTTGCTGTACCTTTTTTCTATGATATCGGTCCCTTCCATTGAGAATAAAAAAGGAGCTCAATATGAGCGTTGTATTTACAGTCGCAACAACCGGGATTTCCCAAGAGGACGCCGAGGAAGTTCTCAGGGAGTTCCACCAGACAATTAGTTCCTATGTTCAGTCTCTGGTTGTAGGCTCTACAGTTGTAATCAAGGGGCTTCGTTTTCAGCGTATAGGTGAACTGCAGCTGTCACCGATTCACTTGCTTCGGTCTTCTTCGTTTTTTTCACAAGATTCATCTTGTGAAAATCCTATCATGATGAATCTTGATTTGCAAATTATGGCTGAGACATTCCGGGAAATTCTTGTTTATCACCATGCACTCGGTGGTGGCTGGATCAAGATTGTAGCACAGCAACCATTTCAAAAAGATGGTGGTTGGCTTCTCTATGAATCATCACCATCCGCTTGAGTTTGAGTTATTCTCGCACACTAAAATCCCACCGCAATCGGTGGGATTTTTCTTGGTTTTCACTATAATGAATGCATAAACCTTACCTTCCTTCTCTATGGCAAAAACATTCCTCCCATACGCATATCTCCGTTGAGCATTCCTCCCATTCCAAGATGCAAATATTTCTATTGCTACCCATGCACTTCATTATGGTACTGCCGCATTTTGAGGAATACGCGTGACAGTTACTGATGAATGAAACGCACTCTTTTTCCGACTCGATGATCACGCAAAGCGACTCTCTCGCAGTGCACACTATCTTGGCTATGAGATTGCACCAGAATTTATACGATCTCGATTGATCGAATTTGTAGAGATGAACAAACCAAAGACTTCTATCTATATTCGGCCTCTCGTCTACACGAGTGATCTCGATATTAGCCCACGACTTCATGAGATCGAGAAAGATTTTCTCATCTATGGTATCGAGCTTGGTGACTACCTTGCAGCTGATGGGGTGAGTGCAACGATCAGCTCGTGGGTACGACAAAGTGATGCATCATTTCCACTGCGTGCCAAGATCTCTGGTGGTTATATTACGAGCGCCCTTGCCAAGAGTGAAGCGGTCGAGCGATGATTCGATGAGGCACTCATGATGAACTCAGCTGGCAAACTCTCAGAATGAAGTGGTATGAATGTATTTCTGGTTCGTGATGGTACTATTATTACTCCTGGGGTTACTGAGGATATTCTTGAGGGTATCACTCGATCGAGTGTTATCAGTATTGCACGACATCTTGGGTATGAGGTGATCGAGCGAAGTGTGGACAAGAGTGAGCTCTTCATAGCAGATGAGGTATTTCTCACTGGCACAGCAGCACGCATCACACCTGTCAAGAAGATTGAACAATACATTCTTCCAGCTGATCGCCCGGTATTCTCAGTGCTCAAGTCTTATATGAATACTATTTTCAGTAGAGAGGCAACTCCATTCTCTCATTGGATTGAAGAAGTGAAACTCTAGAAATAATCCACTCTCTTGGTATTCCCAGGTAGATGGGTGACCGAAGGAAATGTAGCGAAGTACACCGTCGCACTGAGTCGCGAATCTTCTCGATAGGCGGATGGAGAGATCCCCGCCTCCGCGAGGATGACAGATATTAATAACTCCCCTTGCTCGTAAACTTGTTACCCCGATTCATCGCGTCTGTGTGATTCGCTGGACTGCTAAGCTGACCATCAACGAAATAGCTGATTCTTGGTGGAATGGTTTTTGCATTGTTTCCCCTCGTTGAAGGGAGGGAGATCAAGGAGAAGTTGTATCAATTCTCATCTTGAGGGGTGGCGCGTAGTGACGGGGTGGATTTGTATTGTTCCCCCTCGTTGAGGGTCAGGTTCACCAATCCAGGGAGCGACACAGTCGTCGCGAGTCGGAGGTTAGGGGGAGTTGCATAAGCCATGGTGGCTTATACTCTTGTATGAGATTCAGTGCATCCGTTGTACTTCACTGTATTGTTGATGAGATAATCATACAAGAAAAGTGGATCCTAAATCAAGTCCAGGATGAAAGTACTTCATGATCTTGAAAGAATGAAAAAGTCTATTGTGTTATTGCTATTCTACTTTGTCATTCCCGTGTAGACGGGAATCTACTTTTCTTGTATTCCCTGAAAGCGACTTTAGTTCCAAAAAAAGTTGTAGATTCCCGATCGGAGTCGGGGATGACAGAATCAATGCAAATCACCCTTGGTCCACGACTCAGCACTTCTATGTGCTTCGCTGTACTGGTAAACCTTGCCCATCAATGAGGAAAAAAATAAGTTTACGAGTAAGGGAGAGTTGTATTGATTCTGACCCCTATTAAAACACCCACTTTTGCTTCATATACAATCCTTGACATCTCCATACCTATTGACGCTTTCGATCTCATTATTACACTGATGAGTAATTCCAAAGTATATCCCCTCCACGAGAGGGGATATACACAATACTCTCAAAGAGTTTAAAACAAAAAAATGCCAAATATACGCAAGAAATTGAAAACATAAAAAAATAATTAAAAATTACCTTGACGACTGCATAATATTGTACTATACTTTGCGAGTTTAGTCACTTCTTTATCATGTCCGTATATGGCATCATGGAATCCCTTCAAGCGTGAAGCAGAAACTCTTAAATCTATTAGTCAGGAGATTCAAAGATCAGAGGCTCCAACGTGAGCTATTGGAAAGTTGAGTACTAAGGTTCGTAGCATGATTGATGCGGTTGCATCCCGTATTCGTAGTGTTGTTGGTGGATCGAGCGATGTAGCAAAAGCTGCTGTGCTTGCTGCTGCCGCTGGTGCCACCCAGATGCCTGCTCATGCTGGACAGGATTTTCAGCCAAATCAGAATATTGGTAATAATTTTACCACAACTCAATCGATTGAACGAGATAAGGGAAGTCCTCTTATAGTAACTGGTGGAATGGTACAAGATGGTGATCAACTCGGTGGAGCTTTTCAGCTTCGAACGGAAAATGCTGATAATTCAGCGGGTGTATCTTTCAGAGCAATCGAAGATCACGCTCAATTGAGTGTGGGCGCCGCACGAAATTTTGGACACAAAGAGTGAGGCGCTTATACGACGACAGCAGGCGCACAGATTTTGATAGATAGAAGGGATGCACAATCTGTCTTTGGTTCGAATGTAGATGGTTCACTTCAGGGTATACAGGCACGTGCACAATCCGGTACGACTTTTAACAATGGAAAAACAACACTTGATGTATGACTTTGATATAAAAAGACTCTCGATGTGAATCTCGGAAGTAGTGTAAGTACTACATCAACCCAATCGACATCCGACACAGGCGCAACTATTGATACGATTCAGACGGATACAATAACAACTACGCAGACTGTCTATAAATGAAAAGGTGTTTCTGATATATCTCTTGGAGGTACGCAGTATTTTGATAACAATCACCAAGCATTCTCACTCAGCACCAAGTATCGTCGTACGGATGGTGAACCATCTGAGCTCGGTAGTAATGTACGCTATCAGATTATTGGAAAGGGTTTTGGTGAGGAGGGGCGCAATCGATTCAGTGCACAACTCTCAGCAAGTGATCTTGGTATGAAAAATCCAACTTACGGCGTTAATCTTTCGCATGCCGTAGGTCCTCATGGATCCATTGGTATATGAGTAGATAAGGCTGAGGGAAGTGAGCCATCTGTTAGAGCGACCTATTCGTATTCGTTCGATGGAAATAGGGCAGGTAATTTTTCTCTCCCAATCAGCACACAACAAACACCAGGAAATATGGTTGCTGATATGAACAACGAAGGACAAAATCCAAATATTTTTCCATATCGACAGCTCGGCAATCTTCATAATACCACAACCGTCAACCAAGTGAGTAAGATGGTGAGCTCAATCACAAAAACTGTCATTACTTCAACTATTTCTTCGATCTCTCTCAAGGCAGGCGAGACAAAAGATATAGAGATATCTGTTCAAGGTGATGCTCAACCATTCGTCACGACCGATGGTGGTGTTATCGCTGAACTTATTCCTGTTGCAACAACTCAACCATCAGAAGTCGCTGTTGGTGTGATGACAGTTTCCACACAAGATGTTGGAGCAAAGAAATTTATTGTTCGTATTACTGCGCCGGTTGATGCATCTCGAACGAATGCAACCGTAACTGTGAGTGCTGGTAATACGAAGGTAGATATTCCAGCAAAGATCACAGGAATTATCAATCAAGCACCAGTAGCAAGCAGTGATACGGCAACAACCGATAGTAATAATTCTGTTGAGATTGCAGTACTCAAGAATGACAAGGATCCTGAAGGTCAACCTCTCTCGATTGTGAGCGCAACGGTTTCTCCTGATGAGGGTAGTGTTCTTGTTACCGCGAATAATACCATATCGTTCACACCGAAGCCTGGATTTGTCGGAACGGCAGTTATTTCTTATACGGCCAAAGATAGTCAGGGTGCGCTCTCAAATCCCACTTTTGTGAGTGTGAAAGTGAATGCAGTGATTGATCCAAATGCGTTTAGCGTAGCAGTATCTAAGCCAGAGGTTATTCTCGAACCAAATAGTGAGGCAAACATTGGTTTCATTACGAATGCTCGTATCCTGAGTGTGACTCCTTTCAAGCTCCCAAGTGGAATCATGGTAAGCTTTACCCCTGATACTTCATCAATAGCAACGTTTTCATTAATCGATGAAGCAGCAATTACTACCATGACTAAATCAGTCATTACTGAGACTCCAGATCAATCTATACAAGTAATGACGGGTGATGATGTTACTCCTGGTACTCATACGATTCGAATGACGGTCGTATCTGAGAATGGAGATTCAAAAATTGTAACAATGAATGTTGTAGTTCCGGAGAAGCTAGACACTCTCGCTCCAGTACTCACTCTCAATGGTGCGGCTGATGTACAATTAACGGTGGGAGACGTCTACATAGAACTCGGTGCGAAAGCTCTTGATGATAAAGATGGTGATATCTCATCATCTGTTCAGACGAGCGGATTAGTCGATACAAAGACCCCAGGAACGTATACTATCACCTACACAGGAAAAGATAAAGCTGGTAATGCATCCGAGATCACTCGTACGGTTGTCATTCAGGAGAAGCAAGTAGATCAGGCAATACAATATACTAAGATCGTTGGTGGAATGACAGATGCATCGTCTTTTGTTATCACGAGTCCAGGTGTCAATGATCCTGATGGTTACATCGCAACTCTGATCTATACCGCAAAAAATAAAAACACCGGTGAGATAGTCGTGAACTCTGATGGTCGATTCCTCAATAGATCACCTGGTGAATGGGAAGTAAGAATAGCAGGTACAACGATACATAATACGACAGGGGTAATGAGTTCAATTCAGCAGACTGATGTTGCTATTTATACCATTGAGGCTCCAGACACTCTCGCTCCAGTACTCACCCTCAATGGTGCTGCTGATGTACAATTAACGGTGGGAGACACCTATACAGAGCTCGGTGCAAATGCTGTTGATGATAAAGATGGTGATATCTCTTCATCCGTTCAGGTGAGCGGATCAGTCGATACCAACACCCCAGGAACGCACACTATCATCTACACAGGAAAAGATAAAGCTGGTAATGCAACATCAGCAACTCGTAGTGTCACGGTATTAGCACCAAAAGTAAATAAGCCTACTGAGCATGAGGAGCCTGTTCTTGATATCAATCAGGACACGAATACAGTATCTATCAAGAATATGGGTGACCTTGTGAAGGATCTTGATGGAGTGAAAGATGTGACCGTCTATCTCGAGGCAAATGGTGTGCGTATCGGAAATAGTCAAGGTCTCTATGCGAATGTACTCACAAGTACATCAGCAGATGTTGCCTATACGATCAGCGCGGACTATCTCACGAAGAATGGTGTGACAGGACAATACGAACCTGGTACACACAAATTCACGACAAAAGCAGTCCTTTATAAAGAAGTACCAGCTGATACAACCCCACCAAGTAAGGTGAGTGAGGATTTGATTGATATGGGTGGTGCATGATATACTGGAGTTGGAAGTGTGACTTTATCAGAAGATATTGCAAGCGTGACAGCTATAAGATATCTCGATTTTTATGGAAATAGTTTGATTTGAGTATTGGGTTGAGCAATATCTGCCACGATTAATCCGTCCAATCATAGTCAAATTTTGATTAACTATACTGTTCCAGCTGCTGGTTCTCCAGATCCAACTCATATTGAGATTGACGTAGTTGATTTTGTCTGAAATAAAGCTACAATTTTGAGTAATTGATATGATGTTAACTAGAAATTAAATAACCCCGTATAATACGGGGTTATTTAATTTCTTAGTATTTGGATATTGCTAATCTCTCAATCCCATAATAAATAGTTTGTTCAGGAGAGCACGTCATTTATTTTCCCAACAAAGAGTGTTTGAATAGGATTAGAAAATGTTATAGGAAATGCAGTACCTGGGTTTTGAGTGGTTAAAGAACTTCCATCTCCATCTAGAACATTCATAGTATATTGAGTTCCAACTTTTTTGAGGGTGATTGTTATCTTTGAGACTCATGTTAGGTCAAATTTTGGGGCTGATGATATAGCTCATGTCAGAAACATAAGCGCACTTCCCGATAGATATACTCTTATATAATCAGTGCCACTTCCAATATTAATGAGGTGTTGCTTGCTTCCATTGGGTATTACAGTTGCAGTCATACTTATCTTCCAGCTACTTGTAGCCGCATTGATTGTACCATTGTTTGCAGCAAGATCCCCAATTTTAAGTCATTCATTTGTACCTTTTGCACGAAATCCAATATTCTTCACTTTGAGTCCTTTGATCTTGTAGTCCCCAGTGTGTTGTCTGTGACGTTCAATACCCGCTATGATGGTTGAATCAAAACAATCAGAGCTCTCGAGGATTTCATTATTTCTTTCTACTGTTATATATGCATTACTATTGTTCGTTGAATCGCCACCCGCAAGAGCCAATCAAACAAAAGGTGTTCATTCTGTAGCACAAATTCTTGTTGATTCAAGTGAACCAGCCGGTTCGGTTCTGGCTACTTCTAGAACAATTTTATCAGTCGGATCTGCAGTATTATATATGATTCCATTTCTAGCACTCTGTGCGATAGCTCCACTCCAAATGTCATTGGTTTTGAGCCAACTACCTGTCATTGCTATGGTCGGAAGATTCCCTACACCAACCTTGAGTGCATCAAAGTCAGCAAGATCAGTCAGTGTTGCTATACGAACAAAGATGAGTTTCGGATCATTATAGACAGTACTTCCTGTAGAAACATTGTTGGTGGTAATACTTGCGATATCAGAGCTCGTGCTTTTTGTGACAACTACTTGTGCGAGACGCAAATCCGTAGCGTAGCTTGCACCTTTTGGATAGAGCTTGGCAGCTACCGTCCCAGCTGTAATTGGCTCGACTGGTAACCCGGAGTCCATCGCAAAAGTCGTTGTTTCTTTGGTTGCTTTATTTCGTTTTACATACAGAGATGTTCCACGTACGCCGACAGAAGATTCATCGGTGGATACGTTGAAATACGAATCATCGGTGATCGGCTTGAAGACACGTGCCCAGAGTTCGCCCTCTGAGAGAGTTACGTCAGTAGATCCACTCCCTCCAGCCGTTCATGCAGACCTGAGCGCGAGCACCGTACTCGGAGCAAGACGGACGATGCTATGATCGATGAAGTAGAGTGAAGCCATTGCACAAAGTGGGGTAGTCGTGATCGTATCACTTTCGTAGATATCGACAGGATCTGAGTTATTTGGACTGTAGGTACTACCACTTGCATTGGTAACAGTCACTTGACCGTAGCAAGACGAATCAAGATCTCGTATGGTTGCGAGGATAGGTCGGAGGATCGTGCTACCATTTGCAATTTGATCTGCACATACGAGACTACCATCGCTTTTGATCTGTTTGATAAGGCCACTACCACCTTTTGCACCTAATGTGGTAACTAATGAAGAATTAGTACATATTTTATCAGACGGAGTTCATTGAATATAGTAGTTAGCTGCAATTCCACCAAGCTGCGATGTATTAAGTACAGACGATACTGTTTCCCAATTTATTCCCATCATAGCTTTGAGTGCACCCCCAAGTGTTCCTCAATCGTCGGGAATATCTTTAGTAGGAGAGAGAGCAAATCAAAGAATAACCCCAATGGTAAGTATGGAGGTTATTCCTCAAATGATAGAAGCAATTCGAGATGAAACTCGGTTTTTGTGTGAGGTTCTTGAGGACATATGATGAAAATTATTGTGCAACAACAGATACACATGTTATCGTTCCATCTGCTTGGATACGATTGATTGCTTGGCCCGAAGGACAACCATTATTGTTCTTGATTTTCAAGAAATTATTTGCACTTGTACCACTGAGCGCAAGAGCATTCTTGACGGTGCCATCACCAGGTGATTGCCAGGTGTTTCCATTCGCAAGTATTAAGTCAATGGCTGCTCCGAACTTACCACCAGTTGGACCAGCTGCAAATGCAATACTACTGATTACGATTGCACCGATACCGACACTGAGACCAGCACCGAAGATAATTCCTCGAGTGAAGTCGCGAGAGAGTTCCTTGATATGAGACATAGAGAGAGATGAAAATATATCACGATTTATTATGACATATAATTCCTTGTGGGACAATTTTTGATGACAATTTTTAGTTGACGAGCGATGATTGATTGTTTTGGTATAAAATACACACATTGCATTATTCCCCTCTTGAGGGGTGCCGAAGGCGGGGTGGTTTGTATTATTGGTAGATCCCCACCTCCACGAGGATGACATAAAGGCAAGATCCCCACCTCCGCGAGGATGACAGAATCAATAGAGCGCCCCCTAGTCTCAGACTCATCGCGTCTGTGCGATTCGCTGGAATGATACATCTGACCCTCGACAAGGGGGAACGAGATAGATATCTTATGAATAGAGGATGACAAATATTTGTTTTTTGAGAAGAATCTGCTATAATACCACCGATCTCGAAAGAGATATAAAATCGTAGAGGAGTTAAATCTCCCAAAGAAAAGACCCCATGCTCGGGGTCTTTTCTTATTTTCGCAAATCCTGCAAGAGTTTCTTGCGGATCCTGCCCTGCACTCTTCGGGTGCTGATCTCGTAGCCAAGAATGGCAATGAGATACTTGAGGAGATTCCTCATAAAATCGTAGAGGTTAGTAAATAAACCCCCCACTCCCAAGAGAATGGGAGTGAGCTGATTGTATAAAAAGAGATGAACAATACAAGAAAGAGTATATCTCCGACTCATCTCAACAATCGGAACTCGCTGGACTGCTAAAGCTTGCCATCAACGAGGGGGAACAAGCAAATTCCCCTCTTGAGGGGTGCTGAAAGCGGGGTGGATTGTATTGTTGTATTCGTCATTGTGTCAAAATAACAAATACAGAAGTTGGTAGATCCTGAATTGTTTTCAGGATGACGAGTTTGATAAGATTCCCACCTCCACGAGGATGACATAAAGGCAAGATCCCCACCTCCGCGAGGATGACAGAATCAATACAGCTCCCCGCATCCGCGAGAATGACAAACAATTGATAAAAATATTCCCCCTCGTTGAGGGGGCAAAGTTCGCCAGTACAGTGAAGCACATAGAAGTGCTGAGTCGTGGACCAAGGGGGAGTTTGTATTCCGTGCTCTTTTAGTTCTTGAGATTGCTAATGTGACTGAGTGGAGGCGTTTCCAAAAGTTTTGTCTTCTGAGAAAAATCTGCTATAATGTATCCGATCTCGAAAGAGATATACATTGCCGAGACTAAACCTCTCATAGAAAAAGACCCGTTCGAGCGGGTCTTTTTCTTATCTTCGAAGATTTCGCAAGATTTTCTTGCGATCTCGTCCCATCACTCTACGAGTGATAATCTCATAACCCATAAGGGCAGCGAGATATCTGAGGAAATTCCCCATACATTGCGAAGGTTACTACTAAACCTCCCACTCCCAAAAGAATGGGAGCGAGCTGATTGTATAAAAAGAGATGAACAATACAAGGAAAAGTAGATCTCCGACTCGCGACAACTGTGTCGCTCCCTGGACTGGTGAACCTTGTCCGACTCTCCTAACAATAGGAACTCGCTGGACTAGTAAAACTGGCCGGACTCGCCTAACAATAGGAAAATCGCTTGATTAATAAATCTGACTCGAATCTGCAAAGACTATCCATAATTTGATGAGAAAAGAAGATCCTGAATCGAGTTCAGGATGACGCTTTGTTGTATATTTTATCTGTCATTCCTGTGCAGACAGGAATCTTATGAATGGATGATATATTCAAGAATGATAATAGTAGATCCCCGCCTGCGCGAGGATGACATGAAACTGATGAAAATATTCCCCCTCGTTGAGGGCCAGCTTCGGCAGTCCAGCGAAGTGCATAGTCGCACTGAGTCGGGGGCTAGGGGGAGTTGCATTCTGCACTCTTCATTTTCTTGCAAAGATATCATATTGATATACAATCTATGAAATAACTCAATAAAATATGAATACTTCACTCCTTGTGCGTGTTAATAAAGATATTAAGGAACAATTTGAAGCCCAAGCGAAGAATCAAGGTGTTTCAATGACATTTCTTCTTAAGACTTTTATGGAGACGTATATAGAGAATCCTCAGATTGTCCGATCATGTATAGATGAAGAACTGCTCGATGAAGTCTGGAATTCCAAGAAAGTTCAAGATTCCGTGAGACAACTATCTTCTACTCTGCAAGCAAAATGATTGTAATTACGAGAACTTTTTCAAAATCTCTTTGAACCTTTCATATTCATATCTCCGAGGAAATTATTGCACTTCTCTCTAAGCATCATCGTTGACTTGCAAATAATCTTTTTGAGATCAAAGAATATGAGTGAATGATTATTCTCAAGGGGTATCTCAATGGTAAAAGAGTAAGGATTGTTGTTGCAAAGACAAAGAATGGAAATTATGTTCCGCTTGAGATATTGAAAAAAGAGTCACGAAATGGATATAATATTTCATCAGATTATGATGTGTTCAACTTTATTGATCGGATGAAGTGGATATTGCCAATGATCAATATAAGATTTGGGAATTTGAGTAAATACCGTTTGTAAAAAGAGAAGAATACAAAAGATCCCCGCCTCCGCGAGGACGACAAACACTCGTCATTTCGACCATCGGGAGAAATCCCTTACACTTCTTTCTCAGTGAAAAGTATCTTCTATAAGTCGAGATGACACCTACAGAAAGACAAAGAATGGAAGATCTCCGACTCATCACGTCATTGCGACTCCCTGGGCTGCTGAAGCTTGCCGAATCAAGTTCAAGATGACAAGTTTGATGAGATTTCCGACTCATCCCAACTATGGGAACTCGCTGGATTGGTAAACCTGACCCGTGCCTCCGCGAGGATGACAGAATCAATACAGCTCCCCCTAGCCCCCGACTCAGTGCGACTATGTACTTCGCTGGACTGCCGAAACTGGCCCTCAACGAGGGAGAACAAGACAAAAATACAAGATGACGTTGGGTGTTTGTATTTGTATGAAAAGAGGAAAGATCCTGAATCAAGTTCAGAATGACGCTCGTTGTATATTTCATCTGTCATTCCCGTGCAGACGGGAATCTACTTTTTATTGTATTTCTTCAATGTAACTTTCAGTTTCAAGAAATAATAGTAGATCCCCGACTCGTCTCAAGAATAGGAACTCGCTGGACTGCGAGATCCCCGCCTGCGCGAGGATGACATACAATTGATAAAAATATTCCCCCTCGTTGAGGGGGCTAGGGGGAGTTTGCATTCCGCACTCTTCAGTTCTTGAAATATATCCAAAGGACGTGACTATATCTCACTGATTACTTCGTATTTGAGGTCAAGATTCCCGATAAGAGCAAGGCCGACAACATACTTCGCAATTCCTCGTGTCTTAAGTTTGTTTGCAGTTATATCGAGCGTTGCACCTGATCAGACAAAATCATCAAGCAGAAGAACTCGATTGTACGATGGAGTATCGAGCGATATTTGTATTGTACTTTTAGCATTTTGCTCGCGTTGTTCTTTAGTTTTGAGAGTTTTTTGTGCGATTGGAATGGAGTTGGGAAAGTATTTGTAGAGTGAGACAAATGGAATCTGCATAGGCTTGAGCCTTGCACGAATGATCTCAAGGAGCTGATATTTTCGATCGATACTTGGGGGGATGAAGGCTATTGCATCTATTTTTTTCTGATGAATCAGAGCCATAATCGGCTCCATAATTCTATCAATAAGTTCTTGTATGAGTTTTTTATTCTGTGAAAGCTTTGCATAAAAAGCAAGCTCTGCAAGCGGTCATCGACCGAATTCTCCATATATGTATTGATCAATATAAAAAAGTTCATCGATCGCTTTGGATTTTCGTCATTGTTGAAAGTCTTGTGTAGCATTGAGGACTCATATATCGTCTCTGAGCGTATCAATATGGTGAGCAATAGAGGCAAATCTTTGAAGTGTTGTGAGCTGATCGATTCATCGCTGTTGTGCCCATTTCTGAAGTCCTTCTTTTCCGGTAAGAAGCGAACCATCTGGAAGATATTTATAAAATGATTCTATATATTTTTTGTCTTTGTATGATGTGAGTATAAATCATGAATCTGTCCTAGGAGTTCATGTATCTTCTCGTTCTATAATGTATTCCTGCTGCGTCTTGTGGCTGATACTATAGGTGGTATGTGGTGCTAGACCATGCTTGTCTATATATCATTTATTTGTAAGAATCTTGATATACGCATGCATACTGCTACGATCATAGTCGATCTTCTCCGCATAAAATCCTGCTTTTTGATGAGGAAATTCTCTGATGATATTGAGAATTTTTATGAGTTTTTCTTGTTGTTTCATATTTACTGTAAGTAATTTACTGTAGAAAACTTACAGTAAATATATCATATTATGTAAAAAATGCAAAGAATGGGAGAATATCTTTATAAAATGGGGTATCAAAAAGAGAGAATAAATACTGTCAATGCTTCTTTTCGACATGAGAGAAGTCTTGTGATAGAATAAGTATAATTATTCGAATACCTATGTCAGTTCGTACACATTGGGACAATCTCCGATCAAAAATAGAACCTCATATGAAATGGGTGATTTTTTTCGTTTCTTCCATCGTCTCTGTTATTTTCTTATTCTCGCTTCTTTTTACAGAGAAGGGCTGGCAGTATCCAATTGAAGTGTTATCTCTCTATCAATGAAATGGGCAAGTAACGCAGGGAAATATTGCTATTGTGAGTATCGATAGTCGCACTCTTGATAGTTTTTCTCGGGGTGATATTGGATTTCTCCAATTATGACCAGATCATGAGAATGTCATAGCCAAGACACTTGAGAATCTAGAGAGTTATGGAGTATCAAAAATAGCGGTTGATATCGTCTTTGCGAATACGTATAAGGACTCTACGAATCCTATAGCTGCAGTTATCGATAAGTACAAGAATATTATTATTGCTATGAGGGCTGGTGTTGGACCAATGGCGAGCGGTCATTATTCCACTGCACAAGCTGACTGTTCATCCAAACCAAAGAAAGAACAGAAAATCATAGCATGAGTAATTATTGAGGTATTAACATGATCTACGACTCAATGTGATACATCGTCTCTCTCAAGCGGAAGTATCGCAAATATTGATCGTGTTCATCCACATGCAGCTTATAGCGGGCAATTGTGGTGATTTATCAATCAAGCAAGACAAAATTGATATGCTTTATTTCGCCCAAGGTGGTTATCAGATGGTGATACTTTAGATACTGCAAAATTATACCCATCCTTAGGCTACTGATTGTGGTCATTATCTTGATCGTATACATCTTCTTCATTATCAGGGGTTGATAGATTTTCATATTTTACGAAGTTAGATGGATCGAGCGCTTATCCAATTTATAGTTTTATTGATGTTTATGAATGACGCTTGGATAGATCTTTATTGCAAGGAAAGGTTATATTTATTGGTGAATCGTGAGAATTATTGCATGATGAAGTGAAGTCACCAATTACCGATAATTATAATATCACATGAGTTGAGACCCATGCACATTACTATGAGAGTCTTGAGCGTGGACTCATGATTTATGAGATGTCTCGTGCTGAGTCGATCATGCTCAGTCTTGGTATTATAGTTATGATTACGGTGTGTTTTCTCTTTTTGCCTTCGATCTCTCTCTCATGGTGAGTGACGGTTCTTCTTGGATGATTTTTGATTCTCTTGGGTCGCTATCTTCTCTGAGCACACCAGATACTCATTCCTATTGCTATACTCCTCTCTGTCATTCTCTTCTCGAGTTTCATAGCATTTCTCCTCAAGTATATATTCATCGAACGTCAGAAGAACGCTATCCGCAAGGCATTCGGAAGATACCTCGATGATCGTGTTGTTCGAGATATTGAGCGACATGGTGGACTTGACCTTGGTAGCAAGGAGGTCAATATTGCAGTCATATTCTCAGATATTGAGAATTTTAGCTCCTATTCAGAGAAGCTCTGAACACAAAAAATATTCGCCCTCATGTCCATGTATCTCTCGAAGATGACGGAGATACTTCAGTCACATGGTGCAACATTGGACAAATATATTGGTGATGCAGTTATGGGATTTGTCGGTGCACCGCTCGAGATGAGTCGCGAGGAGGTGTGTGCTCGAGCGTTCGATATTGTGAATGAATGGCAATCAGCACTCCCAAGTCTCAATGAAGAGCTTATGAAGAGATGACTTCTGACAGCTATAGACGGTACCATCCTTCCACCGATCCGATTTCGTGCTGGTATTTCCTATGGTCGTGCTATTGTAGGAAATATTGGATCAGAAGACCGTGTGAGCTATACCGCTATGGGTGATACGGTGAATCTCGCATCACGACTGGAAGCAATCAACAAATATTATGGCACCTATCTCTGTATTGCTGATACCGCCCATGAATGACTCTCAGGAGAATATCGGAGCAAGTGTATGATCCTCGATCGTATCAAGGTAAAAGGAAAAAACGAAGGAGTGAATATCTATGAAATACTCACATCTACGAGTGATATGACGACACGAGCAACGTATCGTGAAGCAATGAACAAATATTTTGCACATGCACATTCGGAGTCCAAGATTCTCCTCGAATCTATCGAGTCAAAATTTATAGCAGCAGGATTTATCCTCAAGCGATATCGTGAAACAGAGTATCAGAGTCGGGTAGGGGAGGATGGAACATTCGAATTCCACGAAAAGTAAGATGACTCTCACTAGTCACCGACTCAGCGCATTTATGCGATTCGCTGGATTGATACATCTGACCTTCAACAAGGGGGAATAGGACAAAGATAAGTTCTACCTCATGGAGTTTTCTTGGAATGTTTTTTCTTCCTCTCTTGAGGGGTGCTTTAGGCAGAAAAATCAAGGAAGATACTGAATCGAGTTCAGTATGACATATTTTAAGAACAAAAAATCATCAAATCGCACAGATGCGATGAGTAAATATTCTGTCATTCCCGTGTAGACGGGAATCTGCTTCTCAAATTACCATTTATTCACAAGATCCCCGCCTCCGCGGAGATGACAAATAATGATGTGAGTGGATGATGAGGCTTCTGTCATCCTGAACTTGATTCAGGATCTTGTATTCCTGTATTGTTCCCCCTCGTTGATGGCAAGCTTCAGCAGTCCAGGGAGCGACACAGTTCGTCGCGAGTCGGGCAAGCTTCAGCAGTCCAGCGAGTTCTCATTGTTGAGACGAGTCGGAGGGCTAGGGGGAGTTGAACTCATACAACAATTCTGTCATTCCTATGTAGAAAGGAACCTACCGTTCTCATCCTCTTCCAATCCCCCTAGAAATACATATGATACTTCGGTATTTCTTACTCCCTCCTATGATCCCATTTTTCCATGTATTAGCTGCTTATATAGGTGGTCTGGCCACCTTTCTTGTTCTTGATGGTATTATGATTTCACAGGTGATATTGCCACTTTTTCGTAAGCATGTGGGCTATCTTGTTGGTGATATGGATATCGCTGCCGCAGTAATATTCTATCTTGCCTATATTCTCATCGGGT
>ERZ724527.548-NODE-548-length-18665-cov-14.857174_pt1 | contig 18665 bp, 14 predicted proteins | sample MGYA00376060_ERZ724527 | MGnify/ENA primary metagenome ERZ724527 (study PRJEB28724, sample SAMN07190886) | activated sludge metagenome | isolation source: activated sludge of sewage treatment plant in Hong Hong | place: USA: Christiansburg, Virginia | collected...
TGATCAAGCCAACAGAGACCTGATTGTTTTCGTGGTGATACATCCACCAGCCACCGGACTCACCGTTTTCTGCCAGTGGCCAGCCAGCACCGTGCATGACCAGGCCTGGCTGGTGCTTGGCTGGATCAATGTCCCACAATTCTTTGATACCAAGACCGTAGTGTTGTGGATCAGCATCCTTGTCGAGGTCGAACTTTTTGATCAGTTCCTTACCCAAACTGCCGCGGCAGCCTTCGGCAAAGAGGGTGTACTTGGCATGGAGCTCATAACCACGGGTGTAGCTATGCTTATGTGTGCCATCACGGGCAACGCCCATGTCACCGGTGGCAATCCCCTTCACAGCGCCGTCTTCATTAAACAGCACTTCGGAGGCAGCAAAGCCTGGGAACAGGTTGACTTCCAGTTCCTCGGCCTTAGTAGCCAACCAGCGCACCAGATTGCCAAGGCTGATAACGTAGTTACCTTCGTTGTGCATGGACTTAGGCACAGCCCAGCCCGGGGTCAGCACGCTACGTGTGCCACTCAGCAAGAAATACACTTCGTCACGGATGACCGGCGTATTCAGCGGAGCACCTTCTTCCTTCCAGTTGGGGAAGAGCTCAGTCAGGGCACGCGGCTCAAAGCAGGCGCCAGACAGTATGTGGGCACCGAACTCGGAGCCTTTTTCCACGACACACACAGAGATCTCGTGGCCTGATTCAATACTCAGTTGACGCAAACGGATGGCGGCAGATAGCCCGGCCGGGCCACCACCAACGATTACAACGTCAAACTCCATTGCTTCTCTTTCCACGAGAGACTCCTCAAGACAGGGCTGGATAGGGTTGGCAAGGTATACTCGGTAAATTACCCAAATACTCGTGCCAACTCGATTTCATAGCGGCGCGTAGTATAAAAGGACTCCTACCAAAGGCCAACAAAGTCGCATATCTTTTGTCCGACAACATTAACCTGTTTTTGACTGGATACGGGCATGACAGACAATACAGCTTCCCAACTTCAAAGCGATCCGCTGGCTATTGCTCGTTTGTTAAAGAATGCCGACGGCACAGAGCCTAAAGGGTTGCCGCCGGTTCATCTCTGGAATCCGCCGTATTGTGGTGAGATTGACATGGAAATTCGACAGAACGGGCAGTGGTTCTATCTAGGAACCCCTATTGAGCGTCTGCCACTGGTTAAGCTGTTTAGTTCTGTTCTACGGCACGATGATGACGGCTACTACTACTTAGTGACACCCGTTGAGAGGGTGCGTATCCGGGTTGAGGATGCCCCTTTTGTGGCGATAACGGTAGAACGGCATCAGGAATCCGGTGTGGAGTATCTGCGCTTTACCACTCAAACCGGCGATGTGATCGTGGCAGGGAAAGAGCACCCATTGCGGGTTGATTACCGCAACGATGAGCCCCGACCGTACCTGCATGTGCGAGATCGTCTAGAGGCGTTGGTGTCCCGAAATGTGTATTACCAGCTGGTTGAGTGGGGGGAGGCTCAAGTCACGGAGGAGGGGCAGCAGTTAATGGTGTCGAGCGCTGGTCAGCTTTTTGAGATTGGACGTTTCTGAGTTTGTGTGAGCAGCCGTGACTCATAAGACACCTTAAGAAAACGGCGGCTTAGACTGATTGCCTCATGACAATGGCGCGAGCGGTATTGTTGGCTAATCTAATTACAATACAACTGTCCCAAGTCTTTGAGGGCTTGAATGTCGATTACACGCAGCCGATTGCGGGCACACGCCATTGAGTGGCATGTAGCACCAACCCCTGAGGTTGATGCTCGGCATCGTTTGCATTTTCTGGAGTTACAGCGGCGTTGCAATAACGAGCTGTGTCGGCATGAGGCATTAACCTGTAATGCCTGGCTGGATAGGCTCGAGTCAAAGCGAGTTTCTCAGCGCGATCTTCTTATTTCCGTTATGCAATTCGGTATTTTTTTACGCCAGATTTTTCTGGCACGTCAACATCATGCTTTACGTTTGATGGAACACTTACCTGCACCTGAGATGGATGGAGGGTCGGCAGTGGTGGTTTGTTTTGATGCCGTGGGTGAGCCGTGGTGCCCCTCATTGCCCAATATGGGAATCGGTGACCCTTACCGAATGAGTGATCGTTTGCACGATTGGTGGCAGGCTTGGCAGCGGCAGTTTGCGGCATTGGGGGGGAAGGACTGGGGTATTGCGGCGGGATGGGCCCCTACGCAGGATATCTGTGAGCATATTGAGCATCATTACAACGCCATGGACCCTGCTGTGTGCTTAGGCGTCATCGTGGCACTGGAAAATGCATTGAGTACTGATTTCTGGCTACGCTTGACGCGTGCACTTCAGGAACAATGCGCGGAAGAGAATCTGGCACTGCCCGATGGTGGGTTTTTCATTGATGCTGAAACTGATGCTCGCCTGCAAGCTCGTCACGGTCTTTATCTGCTTGAAAGCGCTAGCGTGCATGACATGCTGGACGACGCTGTATTTTTTCAATCGGCACATCGTACGCTGACAATTCTGACGCGATTTTGGAGTGCGTTGGCTAATGCCGGACAAATGCGGCATTAGCCATTTCCCATGCTTAAGCGATTACTCTTAGCCAGCGACGATGACGCGAACGGCATGAGCTACTGCACGTAGATCCTCGAGTGCGGCTTCTCCCATCAGCAGGCGCTGCTCCAATGCACGAATTTCGGCAGGACGTATGGCAGGATTTACGGCAGCAAGCGCCTTCAGTCGCGAAATTTCCGCATGGTTCTGTTGCTGCCAATGTTGCAACGCCGTTGCCCGCACAGCAGGAACTTGTGACTCTGCTTCCTTGGCCGCTTTTTCGAGCAGCTTTTCCAGAATTCCCTGTTGCGACTTCACCACCTGACGTGCAACGCCTCGCTCCAGTGACTGCAACTGTTTAACCAGCACATCGTGAGCCACACGAGCCGACAGGTCACGGCCATCCTGGTCTAGCAGAATGCGAAGTGTCTGCGAGGGCAGGGAGGCGTCTACGCCAAGTCCTTTGGGTGCAATAGTCTCCATGCGGAAGAATAGCTCCAGAAGCATAGTGCCAGGCTTGATGCCTTTGTTACGGATTAAAGCAACGTTGGCGTTGCCATACTCTTGCGAACGAAACAGATCCAGCAGGCCTTGTGCCATGGGGTGTTCCCACGTCAGGAAGTGCACATCTTCACGTGACAGTGTGTAGTCGCGATCCAGCGAGACCGTCATGCCATCTGGATCAAGACCCGGAAAGCCGTCCAATAGTTGGTGGTCTCCAGGTCGCAAAATATGAAGGTGGGCTTCTTGCTGTTCTTCCTGATCGACACCAAATGCAGACCATGAGCGTTCAAGGAAGTTGGCCAAGGCAGGATCCGCATCCTGTGCGTCGATGGCTTTGATCAAACTTGCAGCAACATCAGTACGGCAAGAGTTCAGCTCAATCAGGCGATCACGACCTTTCTCCAGTTCAGCGACGAGTTCGTTGCGCAGCTCTCGTGCTTCTGACAGCAGGCTTTCAAACTTATCACCACCGTGGCGCAACGCATCAGGCAAGCGCGATCGTTGTGCCTCAAGAATGGTGCGCGCGGTGGGACTAATGCTTTCAAAAGCATCAAGGCCCTCGTGGTACCAGCGGAACAATCTTTCTTGTGCTGTACCCGCAAAGTATGGCACATGCAGCTTGATGGTTTCGCGTTGCCCAATGCGGTCGAGTCGACCAATACGCTGTTCAAGTAGCTCAGGATCAGCCGGCAGGTCAAACAACACCAGATGATGCGCAAACTGAAAGTTACGGCCTTCAGAGCCAATTTCTGAGCAAATCAGAATCTGAGCACCATAGTCTTCATCCGCAAAGTAAGCGGCAGCACGGTCACGCTCAAGCAGGCTCATGGCTTCATGGAAGACCGAGGTGCGAATGCCTTCCTTCAAGCGCAGATGATCTTCCAGTGCCAGTGCGACAGGGCTAGAGCGGCAGATGAGAAGAACTTTTTCACGCTTGAGCGATTTCAACAGAGTAATTAGCCACTCGACACGGGCATCACCTTCGCACCAGTCCTCATCGCCATGCATTTCCGGATAAAGGGCTATACGCAATTCGTTCGTCGCTGCATTTTCAGGCGCTGGCAAAGGAGCGGGCAGGCAGCGGCGTTCGGGAAAGCCGCCAATGGCTTCGCGAGTATTACGAAACAGTACACGGCCAACACCATGCCGATCGAGCAGAGCCGTAAGCGCAGCTTGGCGGCCTTCTTCAGTATCCAGATTGGACAGCAGGTCGGCTGGTAATTTTTCTTCGAGAACTTCAAGCGTCACATCGTCTATGGCTTTACCACACATCAATGCATCGGCAGCAATTGCGACACTGGCGAAGGCTTCTTCTTCGGCAATGAATTGCTCGAGGTCATGGTAGCGGGCAGGATCAAGCAGGCGCAGACGGGCAAAGTGGCTGGCAACACCGAGATGTTCGGGGGTCGCGGTGAGCAGCAGAACGCCAGGGATCTTTTCTGCCAATGACTCAACCAGTTCATAGGACTCGCTAGGATCGTCCTGCGCCCACTCCAGATGATGGGCCTCATCAACAACGAGCAAATCCCAGCTAGCTGAGCCTACAAAGTCGGCCAGATCAGGATGGTCAACCAAGAGCTCCAATGCCATCAGCACAATCTGCTCGGTCTCGAAGGGGTTCTCGCTTTCGTCACTTTCTTTTAATGCCGCACAGCGTTCGAGATCAAACAAGGCAGCATTCATATTGAAGCGGCGACGCATTTCCACGAGCCATTGGTATTGCAGATTTTCCGGCACAAGGATGAGAATGCGGCGGGCCCGGCCAGTTTGTAATTGATGATGGATGATGAGGCCGGCTTCGATAGTTTTACCAAGACCGACTTCATCACCAAGCAGCACGCGTGGCTGTTGGCGAAGGCCAACATCATGGGCAATATAAAACTGATGCGGAACGCGACCAAGACGTGGGCCCACTAGCCCCTGAACAGGCGACTGTGCAAGTTTCTCCTGCTGAAGAAGTGCCTGAACACGCAAGTTGAATAGCTCAATACTGTCGAGCTGAGAAGCGAGCAAACGCTCCTGCGGGCGCGCCAGATGTATTTCAGCCGAGAGACGAGTCTCATTTAAGGTGCTGGTTTCACCTGCGTTATTCTGTACCTGATAACGCAGAACGCCACGCTGTTCTTCTACCTCTTGTACCGTCCACTGCTGACCGCCAACATCAGTAACCGTGTCACCTTCAGCAAAGCGAATGCGTGAAAGAGGCGCATTGTTGCGGGCATAAACACGCGTTTCGTCGCTCTTGGGGAAAAGAACCGTGAGTGATCGAGCATCGGTTTCGACGATAACACCCAGACCGAGTTCGGTTTCAGAATCGGAAATCCATCGCTGGCCCATGGCTGGCGTAAACACGGATACAGACTGGCTCATGCTTATCTCTTTCTTGGCTAATCAGAACGGGGCCGGCGCACGAAATTGCAGGCGGCCGCCGTGTACAGGGTGAGTGAAGGCGAGGGCTTCTGCATGCAGACACAATCGACTGTCTGCGGAGCGTGCCTCTTCGGGGGCATAGAGGGCATCACCCAGAAGGGGATATCCAAGGGCTTGCATGTGAACGCGCAACTGGTGTGTTCGGCCTGTATAAGGCTCTAGCGCCAGTCGAGTGTGACCGTTTTGACGGCTCAAGACTTTCCACCGCGTCAGGGCGTGCTGCCCATTCACCATGTCCACCACCTGACGTGGCTTGGTGGGTGGATCGTAACGGAGGGGTAGGTCAATCTCGCCAGCCGTCTCTGCGATATAACCAAAGGCCAGCGCAATATATTGTTTATCAACCTCGCGGTCCTGAAACTGTCGGGACAGTTCGCGATGGGAGTCAGCATTGCGCCCCAATACAAGCAAGCCAGAGGTATCGTAGTCCAGCCGGTGTACGATTCGGGTGTCGGGGAAGTCGAGCTGGAGGCGGGCGATAAGGCAATCTTGCTTATCAGGTCCGAGCCCGGGGACACTCAGCAGGCGAGCGGGTTTATTGACGACCAAAAGGACGTCATCCACGTAAAGCACCACGTGGGAAGCGGGGGTAAAACGAGGAAACAGGAGCGGGGCGGGCATGCAGTCAAACGGCTGGTCGTGTCCGGGGTCGGCAATTGTAGAGCAGTGTGCGCAGTTCGGCATGGGTTTTCTGACTTTCTGCTTCTTTTTAGCCAAATGCCCGGGCAGAATCCCTCTCCATGACTGACTTGCCAACGCCTGTACGACGTATCCATACGCTGCTATTTATTGCCGTTATGACCATGGCGATGGGGCAAACGCTTGTGTTTGCGCTGCTGCCATTGATCGGTCGCGCTGTTGGCCTGGCGGAGTTGCAAATTGGCATCATCATAACGTCGTCATCTGCTGTTTATGCATTAGCCACCCGAGTATGGGGGCGCCGAAGTGATCATTTAGGCCGCAAAAAGGTGATGCTAATCGGGCTTGCCGGCTACACGGTTGGCACGCTGATCTTTACCAGTCTTCTGTGGCTTGGCTTTGAACTGACCCTTCGAGGCGTATTTCTGTGGGCATCACTTATTGTTGCGCGCTGCCTACAGTCATCCGTTATGGCGGGTACTATGCCTGCAGCCAGTGCCTATATTAGCGATATTACCAACGCCGAAAATCGTACTGTCGGTATTGCCCGTCTTGGTGCTGCAAACAGTACTGGGACTATTTTGGGGCCTGCATTGGGTGGAATGCTGGCGGGAATTAGCTTGCTGGCACCATTATACTTTGCAGCAGGAATGACGTTTATCAGTCTGATTTTATTGCTATTATTTCTTCCGAATCTACCTGGTTTGTCTGAGCGCGGTGCTCATTCACCGGCCCAAAGACTTCACTATCAAGATGCCCGTTACCGTCATTTTTTAATTATTTCCGTGGCAATGCTGACGGCATTTTCTGTGGTGCAGCAGACCTTAGGCTTTTATTTCCAAGATTCACTGCAGCTATCAAGCCAGCAGGCTGCGCGGCAGGTTGGTTTTGCACTAATGAGTGCCGCGGCAGTATCACTGGTTGCCCAAGGTGTGCTGGTGCAGAAGCTAAAATGGCCAGTCTGGCGTCTTATTCAAAGTGGGCTGCTGGCATTGTTGCTGGGGTCGGTGTCGTTAATGATCGGTACATCGATCTACTGGTTGTTTGCCGGTGTTGGTTTGTGCGGCCTTGGGATTGGCCTGAGTTATCCGGGCTGTGTGGCAGCCGCCACATTGACTGTTGGTGCCGATGAGCAAGGCAGCCTTGCGGGTTTGACCACATCATTGCCGGCGATTGGTTCCATTATTGGGCCGGTGCTGGGGACAGGTTTGTATGGTTTGTCGTCGCACTGGCCGTATGCCTGCAACATACTGATTCTGATCCCGCTGATAATCTATGCATGGCGGCAATCGAAACGACATGAGCCGAAAGGTTTAGTCAGATAGCAGGCCTGAAAGGCTTTAATTTGGGGCTCTGAGCGCCGTTATGAGTGATATAAATATATCGCATAATGTATATTATGTTAAATATAAGATATTCAATGGCTAGTCGAGCCACCCAAACATCAATCAGCTACTGAACCAGTTCAACCGCTCTCGTAGCTCAACGACCCGCCCAATAATGGTTAGCGTGGGCGCTTTGATTCCACTGTCAGCAACCTTGCCAGCGATATCAGACAAGGTTCCAGTCACCACCATCTGATCTGGCCTTGTACCTTGCGATATCAGTGCGACAGGCATATCAGACGCCATGCCATGCGCCATCAGTTGCTGGCAAATATGATCCAGTCCAACCAGACCCATATACAGCACCAAGGTTTGCTGCTCATGAATGAGTTCATTCCATGGCAACTCTGGGGAGCCATCTTTAAGGTGGCCAGTAACAAAGCGCACAGATTGCGCATAATCACGATGCGTCAGCGGAATGCCCGCATACGCCGAGCAACCATTTGCTGCGGTGATACCTGGGACAACCTGAAAAGGAATACCCGCTGAGGCAAGCTCTTCAATTTCTTCGCCGCCGCGTCCAAAAATAAACGGATCGCCACCTTTCAAGCGGCAGACACGCTTACCTTCTTTGGCCAGACGCACCAGTAAATGATTGATATCTTCTTGTGGCATGGCGTGATTAGAGCGTGCTTTACCAACATGAATAAAATCTGCATCACGGCGGCATAAATCCAGAATCGGTTCGGAGACCAGTCGATCATGTACTACAACGTCAGCTTGCTGCATGAGTCGCAATGCTCGGAATGTCAGCAGATCGGGGTCACCAGGGCCAGCACCGACCAGATAAACTTCTCCAGCTTGCTGCGGGCTAGCATCTGCAAATTCCTCACGTAGGTGCGCCCTCGCCTCATCTTCACGGCCCCCGTAAACCAATTCGGCAAAACGTCCTTGTAATGCCTTTTCCCAAAACCCGCGACGATTATTGGTATCAGGAAAAGTTTGCTTAGCCAGTGGACGGAACTCGCCACAAATATCTGCAAGTCGCCCGTAGGCAGCAGGAATAGTGGTTTCCAGCCGCGCACGCAAAATTCGGGCAAGTACAGGCGATTTCCCTGCACTGGAGATGGCAATAACCAATGGTGAACGATCTACTATCGATGGGAAAATAAAAGTGCAAAGCGCTGGCGCATCAACCACATTTACGGGCAACTGGCGTGCACGACAATCTTCATATACGCGACGATTAAGGGCTTCATCATCTGTCGCCGCAATCACAATAGCCACATCATTGAGGTCGGCTGTCTCGTAGCCGCCCTTGCGATAATGACCTTCGTGCTTGGAAAGTTTTTCACTGAGTGCGGGTGCAATTTCTGGCGCAACAACTTGTACACGCGCCCCAGCGCGCATCAGCATGGTGGCTTTGCGTGTCGCCACCTCCCCTCCACCCACAACCAAGCAGCGCTGTTCGCGGATGTTTAAAAATATCGGGAGGTAGTCCATTTTCGGCAGCCTTTTATAGGTTTCAGAGTATCAGAGTGAAAGCTTTTCAATGCCGCCCATATATTGACGCAGTGCTTCAGGAATAGTCACGCTACCGTCTTCGTTCTGGTAGTTTTCCATAATGGCAACCAGTGTGCGTCCAACGGCAAGGCCAGAGCCGTTCAACGTATGCACCAGTTCAGGCTTACCTGTTTCTGCATTGCGGTAGCGAGCTTGCATACGGCGCGCCTGGAAGCTCTCAAAGTTAGAGCATGATGAAATCTCGCGGTACTTGCCCTGCCCCGGCAACCAGACTTCGATGTCATACGTTTTGACGGCAGAAAAACCCATATCACCGCCACACAATACAATCACGCGGTACGGCAATCCCAGCTTCTGCAAAATCTTTTCTGCATGACCGATCAGCTCTTCGAGCGCACCGTGTGAATCTTCCGGCTTAACGATTTGCACGAGCTCAACTTTCTCAAACTGATGCTGGCGGATTAGGCCACGGGTATCTCTACCATAAGAGCCGGCTTCTGAACGAAAACATGGAGTATGAGCCACAAAACGTAGAGGCATTTTTTCTGCCGGCACAATCTCATCACGAACAATATTGGTGACTGGAACTTCAGCAGTAGGAATCAGGTAGTAAGGCTTTTCGCCTCCCATCTTAAAGAGATCTTCTTCAAATTTTGGCAACTGGCCAGTACCACGCAGGCTGTCGGCGTTGACTAGGTAAGGTACGTATACCTCTTCATAGCCATGCTCTTGCGTGTGCGTGTCCAGCATAAACTGGGTTAGCGCACGTTGCAGTCTGGCAAGCGGTCCTTTCAGCACAGAAAAACGACTGCCGGCAATTTTTACGGCTGTTTCAAAGTCCAATAAACCAAGCGCCTCGCCAATGTCGGCGTGATCTTTTGGTGTGAAGCTAAACTCAGGAATACTGCCCACTCGGCGCAGCTCAACATTATCGTCCTCGCCTTTTCCAGCGGGCACAGACTCATGTGGCAGATTTGGCAGGGTCAGTTGTACTTGTTCAAACTCAGCCTGCAGTGCTTCCAGTTCAACTTGTACGTTTTTAAGTCGATCACCAATGGCATTCATCTCGGTCATGAGCACTGAAGCATCTTCACCTTTTTTCTTGGCCTCACCGATTTTCTTTGAGCCTGCATTGCGCTCGGACTGCAGCTTCTCGGTTTCGGTCTGCAGGATGCGCCGCTTCTCTTCCAGTCCGCGAATGGTGGCAGTATCAAGCGTCATATTGCGCAGCGTCAGGCGCTCCGCCACAAAATCGAGTTCATTACGCAGCAGTTTCGGGTCCAGCATGATCGGTCTTCTTATCAGTAAAAGTTAAAAGTCAGAATTGTCTGGCCAGTAGTGCGCCAACCAGTGTTGCCAGTAGGCAGATGGCAATACTGGCGAAAATATTGGTGATGGCCATAATCAAACGACCATCTTCCAAAAGCTTCAAGGTTTCCCAGCTGAAGCTTGAAAATGTAGTGAAGCCACCCATCATGCCGGTGACTAGCAGAAAGCGTCCGTTTTCGCGCCACTCTCCGGCCTTAAACAGCAGCACCATTAGCATGCCGATAAGAAGGCTACCTGCCACGTTAACGACCAAGGTTCCCCAAGGAAATGCAGATTGCATCATTCGATTAACGGCAGCAGCAGTACTGTAGCGCGCCATTGAGCCTAGTGCCCCGCCGATAGCGACCAGCAATAAAGGATGCAGAGCATTCATGGCTTGACCCGCTTACGCTGAATACGCTGCCATGGGCTAGCGTTGTCTTTTTCCCGTTGTAGGCTCAGCTTATCGCCGATTTTGATTTCCAATCCGCGCGTTACCGGCTCATAAAAACGCTCGTTAGCCAGTGCATCAGGAAGATAGGACTCCCCCGCTACATAGGCATCTGGGAAGTCATGGGCATAGTGATATTCTGCACCATAGCCCTGTTCTTTCATGAGCTTAGTAGGAGCATTGCGTAAGTGCAGTGGTACTTCTAGCGTGCCGGTTTCCTGTACGCATTTCTTAATTGCATTCCATGCCTTGTAGACAGCATTGCTTTTTGGCGCCACTGCCAGATAAGCCACGGCTTGAGCAATGGCCAGTTCGCCTTCGGGTGACCCAAGACGTTCCTGAACATCCCATGCATTCAAGCAGAGTGGTAATGCTCGTGGATCAGCATTACCGATATCTTCGCTGGCCATGCGCACGACGCGGCGCGCGACATAGAGGGGGTCGCAACCGCCGTCTATCATCCTCGCTAGCCAGTACAGTGCTCCATCAGGGTCGGACCCTCGCACGGATTTGTGCAGGGCTGAAATCTGGTCGTAAAAATATTCGCCCTGCTTATCAAAGCGACGAGCATTACCCAGCAGGCTTTCGGCAATCACGGTATCGCTAATCTGACCTTCTTCCGCCAGATCGGCCGCAATCTCCAAAATATTCAGGGCACGGCGAGCATCACCATCGGCAGCCCGGGCAATCTGGCGCAATGCCGCCTCGGAAGACTTCAGGCCGAGTTTGCCGAAACCACGCTTTTCATCACGAAGTGCTTGTTGCAGCAGCGTTAGCAGGTCATCCTCTTCCAAGCTGCGGAGCACATAGACGCGCGCGCGGGAGAGCAAGGCATTGTTTAACTCGAAGGAAGGGTTTTCTGTGGTGGCGCCAATAAAGAGCACGGTGCCATCTTCCACATAAGGCAGGAAAGCATCTTGCTGTGACTTGTTAAAACGATGCACTTCATCCACAAACAGGACAGTTTTTTCGCCCAGCTTTTTATGCAGTTGGGCCTCATCAATGGCCGCACGGATTTCTTTTACGCCTGACAATACAGCGGAAATGGAAATAAACCGCGCATCTGAAGCGCCCGCCATCAACCGTGCCAGTGTGGTTTTACCCACGCCTGGTGGCCCCCACATGATCATGGAGTGCAGGTGGCCAGCGTCAATGGCCTCACGTAAGGGCTTGCCTGGTGCCAGAATATGCTGCTGGCCGATGTACTCCTCCAGCCGCACGGGGCGCATACGGGCGGCAAGAGGCTGGTAAGGAGCGTCGGCCATATCTACTCAGTTCTCGTCGATGATATCCACGCCCTTGGGCGGAGTGAATTCGAACTGCTTGGCGTTAAGTGAAGGATTCACCTTGATGTTCAAAAACCGGATATCCGTTTGCTGCCCCAAGCTATCCGCCAATGACATCTGCAGCAGTTGCGCACCTTTGAAGCGAACCTTCAGTTGTTCAAACAGTGCATCTTTTGAGCGGGGCTTAAGCAAGAAAACCTGTTCGCCCTTAGCACCCTGCTCTTCTGAAATCAGGAATGATTCATTCAGTTTGCGCGGATCACCGGAGAGCAATAGCGCGGGCGTATTGCCGACCTGAGTATCCAGCTGCTGCTTGGTGGCCTGCAAAAGTTCCGGGTCATAAATCCACAGCACGTTGCCGTTGGTAGTTACCAGCTGATTTGAAGGCTTCAGGGTTTCCCAGCGAAACAGACCCGGGCGCTTAACGCTCATTTTCCCAGATTGCGACTGCAGTGTGCGGCCTTTGCCATCAGTAGTCTGTTGAACGAAGTCTGCCTGCATGCTGGACAGGCTCAGCAGAACTTTGTTCAGCCGCAATGCAGCGTCGTCTCCTGCATGGGAGACGGTAGCAACACAGAAAAGCAAAAAAGCCGTTAGAACTCGTTGCATGAATTACTCCCGATGCGGCACAACCACTTCACGTTGACCGTTTGATTGCATGGCACTAACCACCCCGGCTAATTCCATGGCTTCAACCAAACGAGCTGCGCGGTTGTAGCCGATCTTAAACTTGCGTTGCACAAAGGAAATCGATGGTCGGCGTGTTTCCAGAACAAACGCAACCGCTTGGTCATAAAGCTGATCCGCTTCTGCGTCACCGCCCATTTCATCGTTACCACCAAAGCCTCTACCACCATCGGTTACTTCGAGCGTACCTTCAAGGATCTCATCGATGTAGTTTGGTTGGCCTCTTGCACGCCAATCGTTACAAACACGATGCACTTCTTCATCACTAACATAGGCGCCATGCACACGCTCCGGCAGGCTGGTACCGGGAGCCAGATAGAGCATGTCACCATGGCCCAGCAACTGCTCCGCGCCGCCTTGGTCAAGAATGGTGCGTGAATCAATCTTGCTGGAAACCTGAAAGCCGATACGGGTCGGAATATTGGCTTTGATCAAACCCGTAATCACATCTACCGATGGCCGCTGTGTGGCTAGGATCAAGTGAATGCCGGCGGCACGTGCCTTCTGGGCAATACGTGCAATCAGCTCTTCTACCTTTTTGCCCACGACCATTATCATGTCGGCAAATTCATCAATGATCACAACCACATAGGGCAGTTTGGTCAGGGCCGGTGCAGTTTCTTCCAGCGCACTGTCCTCGCCCGGGCGCCACAAGGGGTTAGGAATGGTTTCGCCAAGCTTTGCAGCATCCTCAATTTTCTTATTGAAGCCGGCAAGATTACGTACACCCATTGCCGCCATCAACTTATAGCGACGCTCCATTTCACCAACACACCAGCGCAATGCGTTGGCGGCATCTTTCATGTCTGTCACGACGGGCGTGAGAAGATGCGGAATTTTGTCGTACACCGACAGCTCCAACATCTTCGGGTCAATCAGGATCAGGCGAACATCGTCCGGTGTTCCTTTGTAGAGAATACTGAGCAGCATGGCATTTACGCCAACAGACTTACCGGAGCCGGTAGTACCCGCCACCAGCAAGTGCGGCATACGTGCTAAATCGGCAACAACTGCCTTGCCTGCAATATCTTTGCCGAGCGCAAGCGTCAGCGGAGATTCCTTGCTCTCATAAGTTTCTGAGGACAGGATTTCGGAGAGACGGACTATCTCACGGTCTTCATTAGGCACTTCAATGCCGACCACGGATTTCCCCGGAATCACTTCCACCACACGCACAGATATCATGGCCAGTGAGCGCGCCAGGTCTTTGGCGATATTGGCGATGCGCGCCACCTTAACGCCGGGTGCAGGCTGGATTTCAAAACGAGTAATAACTGGGCCGGGATGCACTGCTACCACGGCGGCATCGACATTAAATTCTTTGAGCTTGATTTCCAGCAGGCGTGAAAGCCCCTCCAGCGCCTCTGGGCTGTAGCCCGTCTTCTTGCTGTGGTCAGGCGCATCCAAAAGGCTTAGCGATGGCAGGGTTCCACTGACTGACATGACATCAAACAACCCGCGCTGCTTTTCTTTCTGTGCCCTTTCACTCTTCTTGACCGGTGTCACGTCCATAGGCGTGATAATGGGGGCAACACGATCATCAGACGTACGAGGCTTCGGCCTTCTCGGTGGCTCTTGAGCAGGTGCCAGCACAGGTTCGTGGCGAATAGGCTCTTCTCGGGAGATCTGTGCTTTTACCTTTGGATTGCTGAGCGCTAGCTCAAAAGAAGGTGACGCCGCTTCGTCCAATGCTTTTTTCATGGCCCTGCGCTCGCGCCACGCATCGCGCTGGGCATGAAACTGGCCACTGAAAATACTATTAATCAGTGTGCCAAGATCCCAGACAGCATGGCCAACAACATCCATCAGCCAAAACCAAGACAGACCAGTCGCCACGGTAATGCCAACCAATGTGACTGAAATCAGTAATAGCGTCCCGCCAAATACACCAAAAGCGGCCGTCAGCGTTCGTGCAATCTCAAATCCGCCGATACCCCCTGCAGCATTCTGCAGTTCAGGACTTGGATTACTAAAGTGCAGACTTGCCAAAGCAGCCATTGCCAGCAAGGTCAGAGACAGGCTCAAAATTCGCCAAGGCAGGTTCATCAATGGAGGCTCTTTACGCCACTGGCCGATGACCTGAATGAAGATGAAAATTGGGATGGCAATAGCAACATGGCCAATCGTAGTGACCAGCACATCAGACAGCCACGCGCCGAACGCTCCGCCCATATTACTGATGCTGCCCTCACCCAGACGGCTCCATCCAGAGTCGTTGGGAGACCAGGTAATAAGAGCCGCCAGCAAATAGGTGCCGATTAGGCTCCAGAAGATGGCGATGATTTCACGTCTCCCCTTATGGGGAGCGGGTTGACGAGCGTCCGGGGTACTCAACTAGGCAATCTCTGCGGTAACAAGGCGCTATTGTAACGGGTAGGCGGGATTATGCCATGTGATGTGCGCGATACAGTGATGGTCAAATCACTGATCTGTCTGAGGTTTGTGTCTTCAAGGCGGTCTTAAGCACTTTCTTGGCGCATACTTGGTGTGTGGGTGCGCACGCCAGCGTTAATTACGGCTACCATTGGCGTCCTTTAGGCCTGCTACGTGTTTGGCCCAAGCCCTTTTATCCACAGCCTACCATCAACGGTAGGGCTTTTTGACTCTGGAGATGACATGTCCGCTCAGCACCACCGCCTGATTATCCTTGGCTCCGGCCCCGCCGGTTACACCGCCGCCGTTTATGCTGCCCGCGCCAACCTCAGCCCTGTCGTTATTACGGGTATGCAGGCAGGGGGTCAGTTAACTACTACTACGGAAGTAGACAACTGGCCTGGTGAAGCTCATGGCCTAACAGGCCCTGCCCTGATGGAGCGTATGCAGGCGCATGCTGAACGCTTTGGGACACAGGTCGTTTTTGATCACATTAACGAAGTGGATTTTGCCACTCGCCCCTATCGCCTTAAAGGTGACAGCGGTGAATACACCTGTGATGCCCTGATCATTGCTACCGGTGCGTCTGCTCAATATTTAGGGATGCCTTCCGAAGAGGCCTTCATGGGCCGCGGCATTAGCGCCTGCGCGACCTGTGACGGGTTTTTCTACAAGGGCCAGCGTGTCATGGTGATTGGTGGTGGTAATACAGCCGTTGAAGAAGCGCTGTATCTGTCCAATATTGCTGACCATGTCACCCTAGTGCATCGCCGTGACAAGCTGAAGTCTGAAAAGATCCTGCAGGATCATCTCTTTGCCAAAGAGAAAGAAGGCAAGATTTCCATTATCTGGAATCACCAATTGGATGAAGTGCTGGGAGACGATTCCGGCGTAACCAGTGCCCGTCTTAAGAGCACGGCTGACGGCAGCACCCAGAATGTGGATGTCGCTGGCATTTTTATCGCGATTGGCCACAAGCCAAATACCGACATTTTTGCCGGTAAGCTGGACATGGCAAACGGCTATCTCAAGGTAAAGAGCGGCAGCGAAGGCAATGCCACCGCCACCAATGTACCGGGCGTATTTGCGGCTGGCGATGTGGCCGACCATGTTTACCGTCAAGCCATTACCTCGGCCGGCGCAGGTTGCATGGCGGCACTGGATGCCGAGAAATACCTCGATAACCTTAAGTAAGGAGCAGGCAGGGGTCTGACCGTCAGGCCCCTGCCCTCACCCCATGCCACTCTACCGACTCGGCCCACTTCATAACGGCTTCCCGCCCATTGAGGCTGCACTGGATGACCCCAATGGTCTTCTGGCGGTAGGTGGCGACTTGGAGCCTGATCGGCTTCTACTCGCCTATCGGCATGGCATTTTCCCCTGGTTTAGTGCGGGTGAGCCGATCTGCTGGTGGTCTCCAGACCCACGCTGTGTTTTCCATACAGAACACTGGACACCCTCGCGCAGTTTGATCAAGACGCTGCGTAAGGGGCATTTCCGTTTTACCGTGGATCAGTGCTTTACCCAAGTCATGGAGGCTTGTGCGGCACCGCGCGATTATGCCGACGGTACTTGGATACAACCCGAATTTATCCGCTCCTACACCATCCTGCATAAACAAGGGATTGCACACTCTATTGAGGTCTGGAATCCAGAAGGTGATTTGGTCGGCGGGCTATATGGCCTGAACTTAGGGCGCCTCTTTTTTGGCGAGTCCATGTTTAGTCTAGAGACTGACGCGTCCAAGGCCGCCTTTACCTATCTTATGCAGCTTTGCCAGCACTGGCATATTCCCTTAATTGATGGCCAAGTAGAAAACCCGCACCTGATTCGCCTTGGGGCGTGCCTGATTTCTCGTCAGGAGTTTGCTCAAAGGCTGGAGCTGTCAGCTGATCTTCCTGCCCCCGATTGGCGGGCAGCGCCACTCTTTAATATGCCGTAGAAGGCGTGTGATACTGACAGCCGTAATAGCTGTGATATAAAAAGAATAAGTTTATGAGACGAGCGCTATGACCGCCCCGGGAATCAAGTTTTTCAGCACTACCGCCCATGCCTGCAGTTACCTGCCAGGCAAGCAGGCGGTTACGCTGTTTGCCGATCCCAAAACCAGTATGGATCGTCGTCTTTACTCCGAACTCTCTGATCTCGGTTTTCGTCGAAGTGGCAACTATGTCTATCGCCCGCACTGCGGGAGCTGTCAGGCCTGTGTCGCCATTCGTATTCCGATCGAGCGCTTTACGCCAAGTCGGCAACAACTGCGTGTCTGGAAAAAGAATCAGGACTTGGACGTTATCGTCGGTAATGCCCTTTTTAGCGAAGAGCATTACGCCCTTTACGAGCGCTACATTATTGCCCGGCATCACGATGGCGATATGTATCCGCCCAGCGTTGAGCAATATGCTTCTTTCCTGACATCTGACTGGTCGGAAACTCGTTTTATCGAGTTTCGATTAGAGGGGAAGCTACTGGCCGTTGCCGTGTGTGACGAACTGGAGCAAGGCCTCTCGGCCGTTTATACGTTCTACGACCCTGATGATGAAAAGCGCAGCCTTGGGACCTTCGCCGTGCTTTGGCAGATTGAGGAGTCCCGTCGTCTTGGGTTGCCCAGCCTGTATCTGGGTTACTGGATTCGTGAGTGCCAGAAGATGAACTACAAGATCGGATTTCGCCCCATTGAGCTGCTAATCAATGGTGAGTGGCTGGTGGCCCGCTAGTAAGATGCCACACGCATGACGTGCGTATTTCTAGCGCACGCTATGTGTGTAGATAATCTAGTTCAACTAACGCCACCAATGCAGACGTATTTTATTTCCAGATATTCATCAATCCCGTACTTGGACCCTTCGCGCCCTAGCCCTGATGACTTTACACCGCCAAACGGTGCAACTTCCGTACTGATGATGCCTTCATTGACACCTACCATGCCGTACTCCAATGCTTCGGATACACGGAAAATACGGTTAATGTTCTGACTGTAAAAATATGACGCCAACCCGAACTCTGTATCGTTTGCTAGGCGAATGGCTTCAGCTTCGTCATGAAAGCGAATCACCGGAGCAATCGGACCAAAGAGCTCGCTTTGCGCGAGCTCACTGTCATTGCTGACATCCCGCACAATAGTGGGCTCAAAGAAAAGACCGCCACGTTTATGGCTCTGGCCGCCACAGACGATTGACGCCCTCTTATCTTTTAAATCATTCAACAGGCCGTGCACTCGTGTGAGCGCTGCCTCGTTTATCAATGGCCCTTGGGTTACGGCATCTTCCCAGCCAGCTCCAATTTTTAGCTTGGCGACCTCTGCAGAAAATTTCTCTACAAATAAGTCGTAAACACTGTCCTGAACCAGAAAGCGATTAGCACAGACACAAGTTTGCCCAGAGTTACGGAACTTGGAGAGCATTGCTCCTCGCACAGCCTCATCAAGATTCGCATCATCAAAAACGATGAATGGAGCATTACCGCCCAGTTCAAGTGAGAGTTTCTTTAGCGTATCGGCAGACTCCGCCATTAGGCGTTTGCCAACGTCGGTAGAGCCTGTGAACGACAGCTTTCTAACAACAGGGCTTTTAGTCAGCACGGGGCCAATTACATTTGCCGGCCCAGTGACT
>ERZ724527.552-NODE-552-length-18629-cov-4.200011_pt1 | contig 18629 bp, 16 predicted proteins | sample MGYA00376060_ERZ724527 | MGnify/ENA primary metagenome ERZ724527 (study PRJEB28724, sample SAMN07190886) | activated sludge metagenome | isolation source: activated sludge of sewage treatment plant in Hong Hong | place: USA: Christiansburg, Virginia | collected...
GATGTCGATTATTTTATAAGAGTAAGCTCCATCTGGATTTTTTTCTACTCTTTTATAGTGTCGTTTTTGCATAAAAACATTATATTTTACTGCTAATGTATGCTTGTATGAAAAAAAAAAAAAATGGGCAGTAATAAATTTATTATTGCATTAACGCAATTTATGTCATATTTAGAAAAATACCGATATATGTGTAGTTAGTAGTTAGTACAAATTTACACCGATAACTTATACTGTTTACCCGGGAGAGCCATTACTATTCCTTTCATTTCTAATTGTAATAGATTCGAAGACAAACTACTCAACGTCATTTCGGTATGTTGCATTAAAAAATCAATAGAAATTTTTTCTTGCTGCTGTAGAATATCAAATACTTTTTTTTCTTGCTCTGTTAGTTCTAAAAATAATTCTTGTTGAATTTTTGGTTTTTTAGTTTCTTTAGTATCCATATCCCAATTCATACTTTCAATAATATCTTGAGCAGAAGTAATTAATTGTGCTTTGTGTTGTTTTATCAATTTTAGACAGCCTTGTGCATATTTATCTGTTATTCTGCCGGGAAATGCAAATACATCTTTATTATAGTTATTGGCAATTTCTGCGGTGATCAATGCGCCGCCGGTAATGGCAGATTCCACCACAATGGTGGCATCTGTCATGCCTGCTACAATACGGTTTCTGCTGGGAAAGTTTTGTTTATCTGGGACAGTGCCACTCATATAATCGGAAATTAAAGCACCATTCCATTGTAATTCTTCTGCAATATTTTTATGTTGAGATGGATATATTCTATCTAATCCATGTGCCAAAGCTGCAATATTTTGTACTTGATGTTTACTGGCTGCTTGGTGTGCGCAAATATCAATTCCAAAAGCTAATCCGCTCACTAAATTGATTTCGTATTTTGCCAATTCTGCTATCAGTTTTTCAGTGATTTCTCTACCTCGTTCTGTAGCATGTCGTGTTCCAATAATACTGATAAATTTTTCTTTATTGAAATCAAAATTCCCTTTACAGAATAGTATCAATGGTGCATCGGAACAATTCAATAAACGTTTTGGATATTGTTTGTCATAATATAACAATGCCTGAATTTGTTGTTTTTCTATAAAAAGCATTTCTTGTTCTGCACGTTCAAATGCTTCTTTTTTTTCTTTAAATGCGGCAGCTAATTTGGGCCCAACACCGTTTATTCTTTGTAAGCGAGATTCAGGTTCTTTGAATACTTGCTCGGCACTTCCGGTATAACTTATTAATATTTTCGCATTGGTATTACCGACGCCTTTTATTTGGCTGAGGGCAATACTGTAAAACAATTCATTACTCATTGTCTATTTAGAGACCATGAGTAGTTAAATTCCATAAATTTTTTTATAAAAAATCAGAAATCAGTATAACGATTGAACATATTGGTTCTAAAGCTGATTCCCATAAATAGATTATCCTGTCTAATAAATGAGTTTTTTTGATATCGATAATTAATAAAAGCTTCTATAGCTAAATTAATTTTGGGATTGATTAAATAGCCGCCTCTTGCTTCTACATTAATCATTCGGGTTTTGATACCTTGCAAGAACGTATTGCCATAAGCTGTTCCTAAGTTTGGTGTAATTAAATAATCTGAAATAAAAATATTGCTTCCATTGTGTTCATAAGTTCCATCTTTTCCCTGAACGGCGTATTGTAATTTGGCAGATGCTGTCCAATGTTTATACCAATAATTGATAAAAGTGACAGATTCTAAAAAATTGGCTCCTAATGGATGTGTTAAGGATTGGTTGTAATTAGTATAGCTTTGTTCTGGTGCTTTATGTGCATACACAAAGGGTCGCACTATATTCAATTCTGTTTGAAAATCGAGGTGTTTTACTTTAAAAAGATCATAACCTTTGTATCCGAATTGAGCAGCTATTTTGGTACGATAAAATCCTTTTCCTTTTCTGGCTGCTGCAACATCCATATCATCCAACATAAATTGAGTATAGAAAATTTGCTTTGGAGAGGCTTTAAATTTCATTCCAATTCCCAGTACCACGTTATCAGGAGAACCTAATGCAAACTCTACAGGACGAATAAAGGCAACGGGGATTAGATAACTAAATTCTACTCCTCGGGTACGCATGGAATCGTTGTGAAACCAAGTTACTCCTTCAAAAAAATTGAATTGCATCCATTTAGCAATATCAATGGAAACTAAATGAAAGGTAGAATATTTTGTTTTAAACTGTGCTGGATCATTATTTACAGAAAAACCATCTATTGGGCCATATCGCATCACATTAAATAAATAAGTGTATTTCATACGCCAAAAATTAGTGGTCATTTTCACATAAGGCATATTGGAAGCATTATCACTCAAAAATAATGAGCGATAGCCTTCTCCCCAAAATTGTTTGTCGTTTCCAACTTGTAAATTAAAATATTTATTGGGTGAAAAAGATAAATATCCCGAGAACATTTGGGAATTGATTCTATTTCCTTTAAATCCTGCTTTGCGATAGCCAGTCAGCACTCCATATTTTAAGGCATATTCACTTACTTGGTTTAAATAATTTTCGGTTACTCCTTGATAAGTAAAAGACAAAGAAACTTTTTTACCTAGGTTGGCTTCAAATTTTAAACCATAACCAGCAGTATAACGAATATTTTTGCTATTAATATCATATCCCACCTGCATATCTAATACTGGATTGAGTGCAAAATAAAATTTCTGCCGTTTGGTGGAAGCTGAAAGAAAATCTCCTTTTAGCAACCCTACTTTAAATCCCGATTTTGAGGAATCTGTAATAAAGCCTAATTCCTGCAAAGCAGAATCGCCGATTGCTGCTTTTACCTCTGCCATATTGTATGGCTTAGAAGCGGTAATAAAACGGGAGGAAGTATTGATGTACCTTTCTAATCTGTTTTGCATTTCATAATTCAACGGAAAATTGAGTTGTTGTGCAATTGCAGTTGTAGCAATCAATATAAACAAGAAGGAAAGCGTTTTTCTCATGGTAACAATGCGCTAAAATAATCGTTTATGCTTTAATAAAATAGAATACTTGCAAAAAGTTACGCTCAAAAGCTAATTTTACTGCCTAAATAGTGTAAAAAGAATGAAAATGATTTCTTTAAAGAAAAATATCAACCTAATCAACTTGTATCCTCCTTACATAGGTTCGGGTATTACCATCCAATCTGTCAATAAAGAATTTACGAGTATCACCTCGCAGCTAAAAATGAGATGGTTTAACAGAAATGCGGTAGGCACACATTTTGGTGGCTCTCTTTACAGTATGTGCGATCCATTTTATATGTTTATTTTAATGGAGCATTTGGGCAAAGATTATATCGTTTGGGACAAAGCGGCAACCATCCATTTTAGAAAACCAGGGCTAAAAATAGTTACGGCTACGTTTGAAATTCCTTTGGAGGAAATAGCTTCTATAAAAGAATATGTGGACAAAAACGGAAAAGGAGATTTTACATTCAATACAACTATTAATGGAGAAAATGGAGAATTAGTAGCTGAAGTAGAAAAAGTGGTCTATGTTCGAAACAAAAATTTTGTATTTGAAAAATAAAAAAAACTGCACGCAGGGTGCAGTTTCTTTTCATAGTGATGGTTTTTTAGTTTTTCTTTCCGAGCAATAATATATCATTCACATTGATTTCGGTGATAGTACGTTTCACTCCGTCTTTGTCTTCATACTGGCGATATACAATTTTTCCGGTCAGTGCTACTTCTGAGCCCTTATCTAAATATTTCTCTACTACATCTACTTGTTTGCCCCACACGACTACATTGTGCCATTGTGTTTGTTGTTGGCGTTCCCCTTTATTGTCAAAATAATAATCTGAAGTGGCAACGCTGAATGTAGCGAATTTTTTGTTATCCGTTCCAAAGGATTTGATTTCCGGTTTTTTACCTAAATTACCGATTAACTGAACTTGATTTCTGATAGCTGACATGTTTAATAATTTTAATTACGTTAAAAATCAATTTATTTTTGAAAGTTACATCTGGTGCTTTTCGCGATTTAGTACACCACCTTTATGTTACTTTCACCCATTGAGATACTAATTGCAGATAGATTCCATAAAATATTTAAAGAAAATTTTAAAATAATTTACAACTTATTGATTGTCTGTCTTTTAATATAAATTTATTTTTAAAAAAAAAGTGTTGCTGAATATAAATTCTTTATAAAGCAACATATTTTTTTCAATCTATATCGGAATGTTTACCTTTGAGCAACCTATTTTTATTACCATGTCCGTACAACTTTATAATCCTATTGGAAATCTAATTTTTGATGAAAAAACTTGTTTTCTTACTGGTGCAGATTTAACGAAAGAGGATGAATATGTAACTGTTTTTCCCAATTGGGTTTTAGATAATTATGAACTGCGTGGGAAAAAATTTACTATGATGGATAATTACAATGCCATCTATTATGAAGATTTAAAACTACCTTGCTCGGAGGAAGTAAAAAAAGCACTCAACGATTTAGAGCAAAAAATACAAACCGCTTTTGAAAAAGGGTATGAAGGGGTAACCGCATTAGATTCTCAATTACTTTTTTTATGGATGGGGAAAATCATTTACGGCATTTTGTTTCATGATTTATTAATTGAAAAAAAGAAAAAAGAAAAAAGAAATTTAGAATTTGGTATTTCAGATTTACTAAAAGAACGATTTAGTTTATTTCATATTATGTTGCAATCTCTTATTGCTCCTATTACTTTCAGTGCATTAAAACCATGGAGCATTGCCATTGTACCACTCCAATACTCTAAAGAGGTTTTTAATTACAAAGGAGATGCTATTAATTTATTTTTCACACTCGGCACCAATGGTTTTGGTATCATTGCTTTATTACAAGACAATGATTTTATTAAGCAACGAGAAAATGAATTGTTACAAAAAATTGGAACTACAGTGCTTCATCCTATTCAATTTGAAGAGCTGAATGCACGGTTTGCTTATTCTAATTACTTATTACTTCATAAAAGAAGATACAAATTAAAAGAAACAGAAAACAGCCTTGCCATTGAAACTATTCCGTATGAAAGTGAAAATAACCAACCTGCATTAGGCGTATGGGACAATAATTTATTTGCAGATGTATTAACGGAATATTGGAAACCCTGGGGTTTGCAAAAAAACGATATTCACGCCTATCCCAATGCGCCTATTAGTTTTTTGGAAAATGAATACACATACGAACTCATAGATCCATTGACGATTGAGCTACCTTTCTAATATATATATAACCTAATATGCAGCAGAGACATCTTTTGATTTGATGGATTGTTTTTTTTATCTACCTAAAATTCAAAGAATAAATGAAATTAGGATTACACAAATATTGCTTTAAAAATTGAAATAAATTAGAAATAAAAAGTATGGGTAAATGGTGTTGAAATTCTATAATCCATTTTTAAAAAATACTTTACCTTTGTTCCTCAATTAATTATTATGCAAATAAAATTCGGTACAGATGGCTGGAGAGCCATTATAGCACAAGATTTTACAACAGACAATGTTGCACGCGTAGCATTTGCAACGGCGCAATGGGTTAAATCTATCTCTACTCAACCAAGTATTACTATTGGTCATGATTGCAGATTTGGAGGTCCTCTATTTGTAGAAACCACCATAAAGGTACTTTGCGAGCAAGGCGTTAAAGTATATGCACACAAAGGTATCTGCTCCACTCCAATGATTTCGTTAGGATGTGTAAAATTAAATACTACTGCAGGAGTTGTCATTACTGCCTCTCACAACCCGCCTACATATAACGGATTTAAATTAAAATCTAACTTTGGAGGGCCCAGTACGCCTGCTGAGATTGCAACAGTAGAGGCATTAATACCGGAGCAAACTACTATTCCTACAACAAGCTTAGAAGAATGGATGACAAAAGGATTATTAGAATATGTAGATTTAGAAACACTGTATTTTAATCACGTGGAAGCCTCTTTTGATATGACCGCTATCCGAAACAGCGGTATGGTTTTTGGATACGATGCCATGTACGGTGCTGGACAAAAAATAACGAGAAGACTATTGCCGAAAAATTTGGTTTACTTGCATTGCGAAGAAAATCCCGGATTTCATGGACAAGCTCCAGAGCCTTTGCATAAAAATTTATTAGAATTTTCTGAAGTAATCAAAAATTCCACAGATATAGAATTTGGTTTTGCCAACGATGGCGATGCAGATAGAATTGGTTGTTATGACAATGAAGGAAATTTCATAGATTCGCATCATATCATTTTATTATTAATTCATTATTTGCACCAATACAAAGGAATGACGGGCAAAGTAGCTATTTCATTTACCGTTTCTGATAAAGTAAAAAAACTATGTGATGCCTACCATCTCCCATGCGAAGTAACTGCTGTTGGCTTCAAATATATCTGCGAAATCATGATAAATGAAGATGTCTTAGTAGGCGGTGAAGAAAGTGGTGGAATTGCTGTAAAAGGACATATTCCAGAACGTGACGGCGTATGGATGGCATTAGTGTTAATGGAATTTATGGCTAAAACTAAAAAAACAATCAAAGAGCTCATTCAAGAAGTTTATAACATCGTTGGTACATTTGACTATGACCGTTATGATTTACATATTTCAGAAGAAATAAAACAAAAGGTAATTGCTAATTGCAAAACCGATGTTTATAAAAATTTTGGAAAATATACGATTGAACGGAAAGAAGATATTGATGGTTGGAAATATTTCTTACCCGATGGTGCTTGGACAATGATTCGTGCATCTGGAACAGAACCGGTATTGCGCGTTTATGGGCAAGCAAAAGATAGAGCATCCGTTATTGAATTACTCGATACGGTAAAAGCAACTTTATTAGCATAAAAATAATTATAGATTGGAGGAAAACACCTCTAAGAAAGTATATCGGCAATTATTTGCCGATATTTTTCTTTCTTATGGATATTGAAATGATTGGCATTGTCAATGGCAAAAAAATACTCTGCTGATTTTAATAACGGTTGTAATTTTTGAGCCAACATTATCGGGATGAGTTTATCTGCCGTTCCGTGCAATATATAAATATTGCCCAAAGCTTGTTGCAAATGTGAATGATTTTCAAATTTAAAATTCAATTTCTTAAAAGAAAATATTTTTGTTTTATGCTGAAATAAATCTGGCATACTATAATATGGAGAAATCAATATTGTATTTTTTACTGTAATTTTGGTTGCCAAATTACTTGCCAGTGCCGTTCCTAATGAACGACCCACCAAAACCATTTCACCACTCAATGGTATTTTTTGCAAAGATTGAAAATAAGTTTGTTCTACTACTTTATAAATAGTATCCTCTGTTAGTATTCCATTGCTTTTACCATATTGAGGATAATCCATCATCACTACATCATATTGTTGGGCTAAAAATGTATCTATTTTGGCTAAGTGATATTGTATATGATGCTTAGTTCCGTGTAAATAAAATACCCAGCCTTTGGGCTTATTCGATTTTACATGAACTGTGTTAATTTCAAATTTATGTTGATTAATTTCCATTGAAAAAAAATACTCTTCCAATGGATAGTTTGCCGTAAAAACATGATTTTGTGGCAGGCGTTTTCTTCTAAAAATAATATTTTTATCCAAAAGCATTTCTCAAAATAAGAAAAGGTTTGGATTTCTCCAAACCTCAGATTTCTGCTTCTGACTCTATTTTACTTTAGTAAGTCTTCAATATTTTGCAAAAACTCTTGGTCATTGACAGTGGTACGCGGTGTTATAGAGCAAACTACTTTGCCATTTCTATCAATAATAAATTTTTGATAATTCCATTTAATAGGAGCATCTACTACGCCATTCTCTTCTATTTCAGTTAAGAATTTATAAAGAGGAGCAATATCATTTCCCTTTACAGATATTTTTGAAAACATCGGAAAAGTAACTCCATAATTTTTTGTACAAAATGTTTTAATATCAGCATTGCTTAAAGGTTCTTGCCCTAAGAAATTATTAGCGGGAAATCCTAAAACAACTACGCCTTTATCCTTATATTTTTTATAAAATGCTTCAATTTCACTCAACTGACCTACTAAACCACATTGGCTGGCAGTATTCACTATCACTACAATTTTACCTTTATAATTGGACAATGGAACATCCTTACCATCTATGTCTTTCATGGTAAAATCATACATGGTTTTTCCATTAACTGCATTCGCTGCGCTGGCAGTATTCATATTGTTATTAGCATTACAACTGACCAACAACAGCATCACAGTCCATATATTTAAAAATCTATTTTTCATGATTTGCATCTGTATTTAAAACAATATTAGTTTAAAATTAGTTCAAAATCAATAATTTTTGCATTATTTTGGTTTATAATACAAATATTATTCCAAGTATTTGCCGAAAAACCGAATACAACACATCGTATAATTAAAATCACATCTCAAAGTATGCCTCCAATTAGGTGTAAGAGTAATAAATTCATTTCATTTTTTTTATCTTTGAAGAATTGGTTGTATTTATATTGTATTACCATTTTTTATGAAAAAAAACATCTTTAAACACAATTATGCAAGACGAAATATTAAAACACACGAAGAAAATTTATAAGACAGCAAAAAATCCGAATCATACTTTTAGAGAAAAAACAACAGAAATCATTATAGAAATTTTTATTATTGTTTTTGCTGTAACTTTATCTATTTGGCTACACGGTTGGAGTGAACATAGACATCAACAAGCAGAAGCCAAAGAATTTTTAATGGATGTAAAAGCAGATTTAATCAAAGATATTTCCAAAATGAATAATGAAAAATTGCATCTGCTTACTGCTATAAAAGATTACGATACTTTAAAATATCTATCTAAACAACACATTGATAGCATCAAAAATCAGGCGGTAAATTTCCATATAATTACCAGAAAAATGAATAATGGAAATTATGAGGGATATAAATCAAGTGGGAAAATTGGATACATTGAAAATGATGAACTCAAAAGTTTAATACTGGATTATTATCAAGAGAATATGCCGCCTTTGGAAGATGTAGAAAAAAGCTACAACGAACGAATTTATGCGCTCATTGAATTATTAGGATTAAGCAATAATTTAAAGGATGCTATTATACAGCCGATTGTTAAATCAAAACTAAATTTAAATAGGCAAACTGCTGTTTCACTAATAGAAGGCTACGAAGAGAACATTCTGCTTGCAAAGGAAATTAATTTAATGATAAATAAGATTAAAAACTAAGAGAATCTCAAATATCCTTAAGCTGTTTGTACCAAAAATAATTCTTCTGCTTGGCGCAATACCGTGTCTATTCCGCTAATATCAGTACCGCCGGCAGTTGCATAAAACGGTTGTCCGCCGCCGCCGCCTTTGATTGCTTTGGCTAATTCTTTCACCATATTTCCTGCGTGCAATTTTTTATCTTTCACCAAATCTTCTGAAATAATGATAGAAATAAATGGTTTATCATTTATCACTGTTACGGCTGCAAAAAACAAATTTTCAAATTCATTTTTTAAATCAAATTGGATTTTTTTTATGCCTTCTGCATTTACATCTTCTACTTTTTCAAATAATACATTCGCACTATTTCTATTCGTTACTTTGGAGCGCAATTGATGTTTTACTGCTTCTACTTTTTCCAAATGAAATTTTTCAATTTCCTTTTTCAAACTTACATTTTCTTCCTGTAATTGTTGAATGGATTTTAGTATATCTTTTGGATTTTTTAATTCTGATTTTACATTTTCAAATTGACCAATGATTGAGTTAACAAATTCCAAAGCGGCTTCGCCGCATACTGCCTCCACACGACGAACGCCTGCTGCCACGGCACTTTCAGACGTAATTTTAAACAAACCCAATTCTCCAGTATTGCCTACGTGCGTTCCTCCACACAATTCGATGGAATATTTTTCATCCATAATAACAACACGCACGACATCGCCATATTTTTCGCCGAACAATGCCATTGCGCCTAATTTTACGGCATCTTCTTTTGACATTTCTTTTATGACAACAGGAATATTTGCACGTATTTTTTCGTTTACAATATTTTCTACTTTTTCAATTTCTTCGTTGGTCATTTTTGCAAAATGAGAAAAATCGAAACGCAAATATTCAGCATTATTCAATGAGCCTTTTTGTGCAATATGTTTTCCTAATACTTGTTGTAATGCTGCCTGCAATAAATGTGTTGCGGAATGATGAATCGTAGTTTTGCGACGTGTTTCTTTATTTACACTTGCAATTACTTCGCCATTTAAATCTTCAGGCATTTCATCTACAAAGTGAACAATTAAATCATTTTCTTTTTTCGTATCTGTAATAATTAAGTCTGAATGTTGAATTCTTAAACTCCCAACATCTCCTACTTGTCCGCCACTTTCTGCATAGAAGGGCGTTTTATCCAACACGATTTGATATTGTTCCTTCCCTTTTGATTTTATCTTTCTATATTTTAAAACCTTTGCTTTTGTTTCTAATGTGTCATATCCTACAAAAACAGATTTTCCATCTTGCAAATTTACCCAATCGTCCACATTTAATTCTGTTGCTGCACGGCTGCGTTCTTTTTGTTTTTGCAATTCTTCCTCAAATCCACTTTCATCTACTTTCAATCCATTTTCCGAAGCAATTAAATTAGTTAAATCTATCGGGAAACCGTAAGTGTCTAATAATTCAAAAGCTGCTTTTCCATCAATTATGTTAGCTGATTCTTTGATGACATGGTCTAATCTTTTCAATCCATTATCCAACGTTTTTAAGAAAGCATTTTCTTCTTCTAAAACTACACGGCTTACAAAATCTAGTTGCTTTTGCAATTCAGGAAATACATTTTCAAATTGTTTTGCCAACACTGGCACCAACAAATGCAACAAAGGTTCTTTTCTGTTTAAATAAGAAAAATAATAACGAACGGCTCTTCTTAAAATTCTGCGAATTACATAACCTGCGCCAGTATTGCTTGGCAATTGCCCGTCAGCAATGGTAAAACAAACTGCTCGAATATGATCCGCCAACACTCGGAAAGCGATAGCTTCTTTGCTGTCGCTGCCATCATATTTTTTATTTACTATATTTTCAGTTGCAGCAATCGTTCCAGAAAATACATCTGTATCATAATTAGATGTTTTGCCTTGCAAGACACGCACCAAACGTTCAAAACCCATTCCGGTATCCACGTGTTTTGCGGGTAATAATTCAAGGCTGCCGTCTTTTTTTCTGTTGTATTGAATAAATACGTTGTTCCATATTTCAATTACTTGCGGATGATCGGCATTTACTAAATTTTTTCCTGCTACTTGTGTGCGTTCTTCTTCTGTACGGCAATCTACATGTATTTCCGTACATGGGCCGCACGGACCGGTATCGCCCATTTCCCAAAAATTATCTTTTTTATTGCCTAATAAAATTTTGTCTTCTGCAATCCATTGTTTCCAAAAAGCATAAGACTCTGTATCTTTGGGTAAATTTTCTTTTTCATCTCCTTCAAAAATTGTTACGTACAAACGGTTTTTATCTAATTTCAATACTTCTGTCAGCAATTCCCAACTCCATGCTATAGCTTCTTCTTTAAAATAATCTCCAAAACTCCAATTTCCCAACATTTCAAACATGGTATGATGGTAAGTATCTACTCCAACTTCCTCCAAATCATTATGCTTACCAGACACACGCAAACATTTTTGAGTATCGGCAATTCTTGGATTTTCAGGCTTGGCATTGCCCAAAAAATAATCTTTAAATTGATTCATTCCTGCATTGGTAAACAACAAAGTAGGGTCGTTTTTTACAACAACAGGAGCAGAAGGCACAATTTGATGTCCCTTGCTTTTAAAGAATGATAAGAATGTTTCACGAATTTCTTGAGCAGATAGATTACTTTTCATTCCACAAAGGTAATTATTTGAAAAGCAATTTTAAATAGGGTATTGGAAAGAATATAAACAAATTATTTATTTTCTTTAACCGTTTTGGTCACTATTTCTACTATTTTATCTACGTTTATCTCCAATCCTTGTTCCTGACTTACTAATTGTCCTTTAGGATTAAACACACTGATGATATTGGAATGGGAGAAATCTACAGGTGATATTTTTTTAAATTTCATGGAAAGCACATTGGCAAATTCGTTGGTATTATCCTCATTAGAAGTTAGAAAAACCCATTGTGGTTCGGTCATTTTTCTGGTTTCTGCAAATTTCTTTAAAAAAGGAGGTGTGTCTGTTTCGGGGTCTATAGAAACCAATACCAAAGAGACATCGTTGATGTCTTTTCGAGATATTTTTGATTCAATATCTTTCATTTTAGATACTAAAATTGGGCAAGCAGATTTACAAGTGGTGTAAATCATTACCACTACTAATGTTTTACCTTGAAGATTTTTTAATAACAAAGTATCTCCATTTTGATTTTGCCATTGCGAAGTAAGATTGAAAATAGAATTAGATGGAATTTCTTTAGATACTTTCTTCTCATGGTTATTGCAAGCAGAGAATAATAATAAGGAAGCAAAGATTAAACTTAAAATTTTCATTGATTATTTTTTTTCGTTAAGCAATAGGATAGTATCTTTTGCACATCTAAAACCCAGATTTGCCAATGTATAATTTGCTTTTATAGAACCTCGCAAAGCAAAGCGCATAAAGGCTGCGTAATTCATTGCGTCTGTTGCGCTGGTAGCACTACCCGCACAAAACAAGCCTTTGTCGTCGTACTCACCTACTCGGGAGTCGCCGGTGGTTAAAACAGAATTAAAATCATCTGTCCACTCCCAAATTAAATCAAAAACATTATAAACACCCCAGTAGTTTGGAGGACTTTGTTTGACTGCGTTATATTGTCTTTCTTTTTGTGAATATAATCCAATAATAGCATCAGAATATGCTCGCTTATTACGTGCGTTGGGAGTTATTTCATCAGCCATCGCTACAAATTCCCATTCATCTAATGTTGGCAATCGTTTTCCGACACTTTGTGCATACGCTTTAGCAGCAAACCAAGACACATAACATACTGGTGCGTCTAATTTTGCCCCTTTAGGTATAGAAATATCAGATACCCAATCATGCAAATAGGTAGTATCTGCGTATATTCTTTTGATATTGGATTTGCTCCATGATGGATTTGCTTTGACAAATTCCAAAAATTCTCGATTGGTTACCGCTCTTTCATCTATTTGGAAAGGTGCAACTTTTGCTATTGCGGTATCTGAACCATAAAAAGGTTTATATTCCCCTCCGGGAATATAAACCATCTTTACGTCAGTTGATATTGGTTGTAGCGAAACTGAAATAGTTGATTTTTTTGTATCATTTACTTCTTTAGATGCTTGCTTTTTAGCACAAGCAACAAACAGTAATATGATAATTATACTTACAAAAAACTTATTCATTTCGTTACTTAAATTTATATTGTTATTCTTTAACTGATGATGTAGCGTTAAATACTTTCGGATTAGCATCTCCGGTTACTTTTAGTTTTCCAATAGCACCTTTGTTGAATGCTCTAGAAAGAGAGTGATCCACGATAACAAATTCACCTGAAACTTCACATTTAAACTCTACAATGGTAGCACCACCGGCAGGAATCATAGTAGTTTGGATATTATGAGAAATGAGTGAACCTCCTTCTATATATACATTGTCAAATATTTCGCCAATTACGTGGAAAGAAGAAGTTAAGTTAGGACCACCGTTACCTACAAACAATCGAACTGTTTCACCTACTTTAGCTTCCAACATATTAGCCCCTAATAAAGAACCTTTTTTACCGTTGAATAAAACATAGTCAGGAGTTTCAGCTACTGCTTTATCGTTATCAAATTCTAACAAGCCTTTCTTTATTACAGATGCTTTTGTATAGAAATCGCCTTGCATAATGTAGTATTCTTTATCTACTTTTGGTAAACCTCCTGCTGGCTCTACTAATATTAAACCATACATACCATTACCAATATGCATAGGCACTGGAGGAGCTGCACAGTGATATACATACAAACCAGGATTTAATGCTTTGAACGTGAATGAAGATTCTTTACCCGGAGCAGAAGTAGTAGCTGCTGCGCCACCTCCTGGTCCTGTAACAGCATGAAGGTCTATATTGTGTGGTAAAACACTTTTAGCATCATTTTTTAAATTAAGCGTCACCTCATCTCCTACTCTTATTCTAATAAAGCTACCAGGAACGGTGTGGTTAAATGTCCAAAAAGTATAAGGAATACTATCTGCGATAATTCCTTCCATTTCGGTGGTTTCAAGATTTACTATTAATTTTTTAGGACCTCTGTTTCCTATTGGAGCGGGAACATGGGGTGCTCCTGTAATTTCTGCCAATTCAGGCTCGCCAGATGCTACCATATTGATGCCTGATTCGTTAGAATTTCCAGCATTTTGTTTACAACTTGTGAGTGCAAGAACAACCATTGCTGTTGCACTCAGAATTAAATGTTTTGTTTTCATAATAGACAAATTTAGTGTTTAAGTATTTAGTTTGATTTTGTTTAATGTTTATTTTTAGTTTTATAAAAGGTTGGGTTAATATTTAAAGCCATCCAAGCCCATTGTTGATAAATTCCGGCTGTAGGAGTATCTTTTAAATATTTTATTGTTGAATTAGCTAAATAGAAAGAATAACCTCCTGTAATTGCTACAAATTTATTTATCTTATAGTTAAAAGACAAATCCATTTCTTGACCTAAGTTTTTGGCATATTTTTTTGCACCACTCATTACTTTATAAGGAGCTACAAACTGGTGGAATACCATCAAGAATGAATATCCTTTTTCTGATTTAAAATTTAATTTTAGATAAGTATCCGAAAGTCCTGCATTTTTATGTCCATTTCCTGCGTAGAAATAGTCCATGTTCCCGTAGAATTTATGCCCTGTATGAAAATATGGAGTGAACGAATTATTTACAGCTATAGGAATTCCTATTTTATTTCCGCTTACAAAATCACTTCCCACGCCGATATGCCATTGTTTCTTTATGTCATATCCTATATAGGCAGCAAACATATATGCTTGTATGTTTTTGCTGGTTAAATTTTGTCCGCGTTGGTAATAAGCAGCAAGATTGGCAGACAATCCTTTGGCATTATGAAAAAAGTTAGCACCAAATGTTTGAGTATATCGAGTAGTATGATCGAGTGTGTCACTTTTAGCCGAATTTGCTTGTTGGAAACCTAAGTTATTTACCAAAAGAGTTACTTTAGATTTATCTTTTATAGGGAAAGAAGCCCAAATGGTTTGCATCCATTTATGCGGGAAAGCATCTGATGTGGAATATAAATTTCCAGAAGGATTGTTCATATTATTTGCATAAAGTGCTTTGTAGTTTTGATTATAAGCAAAGAAACCTTTTAGTTCATATTTTTTTTTGCTGAATTGTACTGAAATTGCATCATGTGCCCGTGCACCTTGTGCCCAATCCAATTCACCAAAGAAACGTTCATCGTCTAAAGAGATAACTTGTCTTCCTATTTTAAAACTCCAATTAGGCGTTGCATTTAAAATTGCCCACGCTTCAAAAACAGAAAATTTATTTCCACTATTTTCAGCGCCTTGCACCATATTTGCTTGCCCCCAAATGCTAACTACTTGCGGTGCAACTTTCAACGTCAATAAGTTTTTATAAGAATACTCAAAGGACAATCGCAATCGGTCGCTAATAAATGCAGCTGGTTTCTCGCCTTTATTCATCGGGCGGAATGTGCCATATCTAAATTCTACTCTCGGCCTAAATTGTCCGCCAATATTGAATTTGTGTTCTGCGGTATCTGCTGCTTCTTGTGCTTTTAAATTAAATGAAACCATTAAAAAAGCAATTAACAGCGGTGAAATTTTTTCTTTATTTAAAATATGATTAAGTAAAAACATAAAAAATGATTTTGTATGTACAAAAGTGATGGAGTAAAAAAGACTTTTGCATGACTAATGCCATGTGCTGACATGATAAAAATCAGTTTTAAGTGTTTTATTACGTTAATTAATATTGTCTTTATATTTTATCCTTACTGATGTAACATAAGATTGAGTTGATTTGGGCTTTTTACAAATCAAAAAAACTAATTATTCAAAAAAAATTTACAAATTAATATAGCACAACAAATAACTTAAGATATTTTTCAATGCATGCATTTATTATTTTAGCTCAACTATACACTAGATACTTTATTATTTTTTATTTTTGGCTATGGATTTATTTGAGCAGACAGCCAACCAAATGGTGTTATATCACTTGCGAACTTCTTGGTTGAATTTGGCTAAAGCATTTAACGATAAAGCACATTTGTATAATGGTACTATTTCTATGGCTTTTGTATTGATGGCTATTTATGAAGAGGGCGGTGTGCCGGTAACAAAAATAGCTCCACGTATTGGAATGGAACCAAACAGTCTTTCTCGCACTTTAAATATTTTGGCAGAAACGGGTGCCATTATTCGAAAACCAGACGAAAATGACCAACGAAAAGTTTTAGTTTTTCTAACTCCCGAAGGAACAAAATTGCGTAAAATTGCATTAAAAACTGTTTTTGATTTAGAAAAAAAAATCACTGAAAAATTATCACCCAAACAACTCAAAGCTTTTAATGAAGTAATTGAGCAAGTTAGCGTAGCAATTGAAGATTTCGGAAAAGAATTGGAGAGGTGAGAGGTGAGATATATAGCAACACTTAATAACGAATCACATTCTTTTTCGTTTGAAAAAATCTTTTATCAGTTTGGAGGCTTCGGCTTCTAAAATTCCTTTTTTTGTTTCAAATAAATCAGGAGATAATTTACGATGAGAAGCATCCGTGGCGGCATAAACGATTTTAGGTATTTGCGCTTCTCGAATTGCGCCGGTGCACATCATGCAGGGTTCTAGGGTAACATACAAAGTACATTTGTCTAAATATTTACTTCCCAAAAAATTGCAGGCGGCTGTGATAGCTAAAATTTCAGCGTGCGCCGTCGGGTCGTTTAGTTTTTCTACTTGATTATATCCTTTACCAATAATTTTATCTCCCTGTACCACTACTGCACCAATTGGTACTTCATCTTCATCAAAAGCCTGTTTAGCTAATTTCATCGCTTCCTGCATAAAAAACAAATCTAAATCTAACATACTTTAGTATTTACAAATTGAAGATATAAATTACTATTTGTTTTTTATTATAAACATCTTAGCATATTTTCTGTTAATTTTGTTTCCTATTTATTTTTTCTATGAGGCAATTGTATTTTATCTTAACTTTTCTATTCTTAGTTTCTTCTAATACCTTACCTGCACAAGAAGTTTGGGATTGGCAAAAATGTATCGATTATGCGTTCAAAAATAATTTGCAAGTAAAACAATCTGATATTAATATTCAATTGGGGGAAAGTAATCTAAAACAACAAAAACTAAATTATTCGCCAAGTGTCAATGCAAGTACGAATTACAATCTTCGATTGGGAAACAATTATGATTTTTATGCAAATACCTACACCAAGGCATTGGTGCATTATCAGGATTATGGCGTCAATCTCAGTCAACCCATTTTTGATGGCTTAATGACTCCCAATAATATCAAAAAAAGTAAAATAGATTTACAAGCAATTAAACTAGATCAAGCTGTTTTAAAAAACAATATTCAAATGCAAATTTTGGCTGCCTTTTTAAATATAATGAACGCCAACGAGCAATACCAACAGGCTATTAATCAAAAAACTTCCACACAAGAGCAGTATGAGCGAATGCAAACGTTGATAAAAGCTGGCGGTGCCGCAGAGAAAGCTATCTTGGATATTGATGCTCAACTCACTTCCGAAGAACTAACCATTTCGCAAATAAAAAATCAATTGGACTTAGCCTATTTGAATCTAAAAATTTTATTACAATTAGATGTAAAACAAAATATCACGGTTCAAATTCCAGAGTTACCGAAAACATTTAATGTAGAAAATTTACAAGATATCAATACAATCTATTCTGATGCGCTATCTCTTAGACCGGAAATAAAAAGCAGCCAACTAAAAGTACAAAGTGCTAAAAAACAAATTGCAGTGGCAAGAGGCAACTACTCTCCTGTTTTAAATTTTGTTGCCAATACCAATACTTTTTTTTCGAGCCAAAGTGTTACGTACAAACAGCAAGCTACCGGAAACAACACTGCCGTTGGATTTGTAGAAGGAACTTTTCAGCGGGTATTGATTCCTGAAATCGCAACAATATCTTCCAAAAATCCTTACAAAAACCAATTGAAACAAAATTTAGGATATGCCTTTGGCGCTTCTTTGAATATTCCTATTTATAATAAATATCAAGTGCAAACTGCCGTGAAACAAGCTAAACTGCAATACGAAAATACACTGCTAACAGAAAAGCAAGCCGAACTGGATTTGTTTAATTCCATTCAACAAGCCTATATAAAAGCAGAAGCTGCAATTGCTAATTATAAATCATCTCAACGAAATTTAGAAACAGCACAAAAATCGTATGACTATGCCGTAGAAAGATTAAACGTTGGAGCCGTTAATCAATTAGAAGTAAACTTAGCAAAAACCAATTTGATGAATGCCGAATCCAAATGGACACAATCAAAATATGAATATGTATTCAACACTAAATTATTAGATTTTTATCAAGGTAAAAAAATAGAA
>ERZ724527.553-NODE-553-length-18604-cov-7.905655_pt1 | contig 18604 bp, 17 predicted proteins | sample MGYA00376060_ERZ724527 | MGnify/ENA primary metagenome ERZ724527 (study PRJEB28724, sample SAMN07190886) | activated sludge metagenome | isolation source: activated sludge of sewage treatment plant in Hong Hong | place: USA: Christiansburg, Virginia | collected...
CCGACGCGCTGCATCCAGTTGTACAAAATGAAGCACATCAGCAAGATGATCAGGAAGTAGATCAGCGAGAACGCGGCGGCCGGCCCCAGATCAAATTGCCCCACTGCTTTTTGCGTCAGGAACTGTGACAGGAAGGTGGTGGAGTTGCCGGGGCCGCCACCCGTCAGCACAAAGGGCTCGGTGTAAATCATGAAGCTGTCCATGAAGCGCAACAGCACGGCAATCATCAGCACACCACGCATCTTGGGCAGTTGCACGTACCGGAAGACGTCGAGTTTGCTGGCGCCGTCTATGCTTGCCGCCTGGTAATAGGCGTCGGGAATGGAGCGCAACCCCGCGTACCCCAGCAGCGCCACGAGCGGCGTCCAGTGCCAGACATCCATCAACAACACGGTCAACCAGGCATGGATGGGGTTGCCGGTATAGCTGTAGTCAATTCCCAGGCCCATGAGCCCGGCGCCCATCAGGCCGATATCGGTACGGCCAAATATCTGCCATATGGTGCCCACCACGTTCCAGGGAATCAGCAGCGATAGCGACACAATCACCAGAACAGCCGACGCGCGCCAACCCTGGGCGGGCATGGCCAGGGCCAGCAAAATGCCCAGCGGCAACTCAACGGCCAGCACCGAAAATGAATACACCACTTGCCGCCACAAGGCGCCGTGCAGTTCCTCGTCGCGCATGATCGCGGCAAACCATTCGGTTCCAACAAACACGCGCCGCTCCGGCGAAATGATGTCCTGGACCGAGTAGTTGACGACGACCATCAGGGGCACGATGGCGGAGAAGGCCACGCAAGCCAACATCGGCAGGATCAGAAACCAGGCTTTTTGGTTCACCGGTTTGATGATGGCGCTCATGGCACGATCTCCTCGTTTTTGTAGAAGCAGCTGTGTTCACCCATCACCTTCAGCCAGACTGCGTCACCGACCGACAACTGGGCGGCGTCGGGCGACAGGCGCGCCTTCAGATTGCACCCCTCGCGGTGGGCACTCAGGATGACGTGGGTCCCTACATCCTGGACCTGGGATACCGTCATCTGCAATGCGCCTGCCGTTTGCGACGGCACCAAGGACACATACTCCGGGCGTATCCCCAGCTTTACTTCCCCGGCAGGCAAAACCCGTCCGGCGGGCAAGGCAAACGTCACCCCCGCCAAGTGCATGCCTTCGTGGTCCACACTGCCGCTCAGGAAGTTCATGCCCGGCGAACCGATGAAATTGCCGACGAAGGTATGGCTGGGCCGCTCAAACAGGTCCGCCGGTGAGCCGACTTGTACGGCGCGCCCGCGCGTCATCACCACCACATGGTCGGCAAAGGTGAGCGCCTCTACCTGGTCATGTGTGACATAGATGAGCGTCAGCTTGAGTTCGCGGTGGATTTGCTTGAGCTTGCGGCGCAGTTTCCACTTCAGGTGGGGATCGATGACGGTCAACGGCTCGTCAAACAGCACCGCCGAAACATCCGGACGCACCAGGCCACGGCCCAGTGAAATCTTTTGCTTGGCGTCTGCTGCGAGTCCCGCTGCCCGCTGGTTCAATTGCCCGCTGAGCTCCAGCATCTCGGCAATTTCGCCCACGCGTTTGGCAATTTGCGCCGCGGGCAGCTTGCGATTGCGCAGCGGAAAGGCGAGATTTTCCGCCACCGTCATGGTGTCGTAGATCACCGGAAACTGGAACACCTGGGCAATATTGCGTTGCTGCGGGGAGGCCTGGGTCACGTCCCGACCGTCGAACAGCACGTTGCCCCGGGATGGTGTGACCAGGCCGGACATGATGTTGAGCAGGGTTGTCTTTCCGCAGCCGGATGGCCCCAACAGGGCGTAGGCACCCCCGTCGTCAAACGTCATCTTCAGCGGTAGCAGTGCATAGTCGCTGTCCTGCTCGGGGTTGCGCTTGTAGGCGTGGGCCAGGTCCAGTTCAATGCGTGCCATGTCAGTACACCCCGCCGCGCACCGGTGCCAGCAGCAGCATGCCGTCCGCATCAAACAGATAGACCTGGGAGGGATGGAAATAAACGGTCACAAGGGCTCCGAGCTCAAAGTAATGCACCCCGGTGAGTTGCGCCACCAGTTCACCAACCAGCGTGTGCACATGCACAAAGGTGTCGGAACCGGAGATCTCGGTCAGTTCGACCTTCCCGGGCAGAGCAATATCGCCCGGTTGCTCGCTGACCCGAAGCGCACTGGCACGCAACCCCACGGTCAATTTGCTTTTGGACGGTACGGCGGTATTCAGCGTGAGTAGAGGCCCACCATCCAGCTGCACGCCGTCTGCCACAACCATCGCTCCCATGAGGTTCATCGGAGGGTCGCTGAACGCGCGCGCAACCCGCAACGAAGCCGGGTTGTGAAACACCTCGGACGTGGGACCGTATTGCAGCAGTTCACCACCGTCGAGCACGGCGGTATAGCCGCCCAGCAACAGGGCCTCGCCGGGTTCTGTGGTGGCGTAGATCACCGTGGAGTCTCCAGCGGCAAACAGCGCGGTCAGTTCGTCGCGCAGTTCCTCACGCAATTTGTAGTCCAGGTTGACGAGGGGTTCATCGAGCAGCATCAGCGGTGCACCCTTCGCCAGGGCACGTGCCAGGGCGACGCGCTGCTGCTGGCCGCCCGAAAGCTCCGCGGGCAAACGGTCCAGAAACATCTCGATATGGAGCTTGTGCGCCAACTCGCGTACCCGCTGGTCAATATTCGTCTCGCGGCGCAGTTTCAACGGCGAAGCGATGTTTTCATAGACCGTCAGGGACGGGTAGTTGATGAATTGCTGGTACACCATGGCCACGTTGCGCGCACGCACCGGAACGCCCAACACACTCTTTCCATCGACCAGGACCCGGCCACCGGACGGCACATCCAGCCCGGCCATGATGCGCATCAGACTGGTCTTGCCCGCTTGCGTGGCACCCAGCAACACCGTGACCGCTCCACTGCGCGGAGCGATACTCATGTCATACAGCCAGGTCTGCGGACCGACTTTTTTGTTGATGCCTTCCAGGGTCAACTGCATCACGCCACCTTCTTCTTGTGTTGTTGGTTTGACTTTCGAAGTTGTGAATTATTATTCCTTTTAGTTCGTTTGTAGTCAGTAATTACCCTAAACGTATTCGTTTCTATTCGAATTACCATTCAACATCCCCATTCGGGTCTGCCAAAGGAAGACAAATGAACCGCCACCCCCGCTTGCTGCAATTGCTTGCCCTGGTGCAAACCCACGGCACTGTGACGGTGGATCAACTCGCGAGCACGCTGGGAGTCACACTGCAAACCGTGCGCCGTGATGTGCAGCGGCTCGCCGACGAAGGACTGCTCGCGCGCTTCCATGGTGGCGTGCGGGTACCCAGCTCCACCATTGAAAACATCGCACACCAGCAGCGGGAAAGTCTCAATGCCGACGGCAAGTCCCGCATTGCACGTGCAGTCGCTGAAGCCGTGCCCCACGACTGCTCACTGATTCTGAACATCGGCACTACCACCGAGGCCATCGCCAGGGCACTGCTCGGCCACTCAGGCCTGCGGGTGATCACCAACAATCTGAATGTGGCCACCATCCTCAGCGCCAACGCCACCAGCGAAGTCATCGTGGTCGGCGGCGTGGTGCGTGGGCGCGACCAAGGCATCGTTGGTGAAGCGGCAGTCGATTTCATTCGACAATTCAAGGTGGACATTGCCTTGATCGGTATCTCTGGCATCGAAGCCGATGGCACGCTGCGTGACTTCGACTACCGCGAGGTCAAGGTGTCCCAAACCATCATTGCCCACGCGCGCGAAGTATGGGTGGGGGCTGACATCAGCAAATTCAATCGCCCGGCCATGGTGGAAGTTGCCAATCTGTCGCAGATCGACCGCCTGTTCACAGACGCGGAGCCACCGGACCCATTTCCGGCGCTGCTGGCCGACGCGCAGGTGCGCTGTACAGTGGCATCCGCCACCTGACATATCGCGGAGATCCCATGACTTACCTGCTGGCCTTGGACCAAGGCACTTCCAGTTCGCGCAGTATCGTGTTCGACGCTGACGGTCACGTGTTGGCGCAGTCGCAATTGGAACTCACCCAGATTTACCCGCAGCCCGGCTGGGTCGAGCATGACCCACAGGAGATCTGGCGGACCCAACTGGCGACGGCGCGCGACGCCCTGGCCAAGGCGGGCATAGAGGCGCATGAAGTGCACGCCCTGGGCATCACCAACCAGCGCGAAACGACCGTCGTCTGGAATCGGACCACCGGACTCCCCATTCACCATGCCATCGTCTGGCAGGACCGCCGGGCCGAGCCGACCTGCGTAGAACTGCGTGAACGCGGACTGGCCGCCACCATCCAGGCCAAGACCGGCCTGCTGGTGGATGCGTATTTTTCGGGCACCAAACTGAAGTGGTTGCTGGACCATGTGCCAGGCGCACGCCGGCAGGCCGAAGACGGCGAACTTGCCTTTGGCACCGTGGACAGCTGGCTGATCTGGCGCCTGACCGATGGCGCCGTGCATGCTACGGATGTCAGCAATGCATCACGCACCATGCTCTTCAACGTGCACACCAACCAGTGGGATGCCGAGCTGCTGCGCGCGCTGGACATTCCTGCCAACATGATGCCTGCGGTGAAGCCTTCCAGCGCCCTGTATGGAGAGGTAACCCCGGATTTGCTGGGGCACGCCATTGCCATCGGTGGGGTCGCAGGAGACCAGCAAAGCGCCTTGTTCGGTCAGGCCTGTTTCAAGGCGGGTATGGTCAAAAACACCTACGGCACCGGCTGTTTCATGCTGATGCATACGGGCCATACGTTTCAGACCTCGCACAACGGCCTGATCACCACCAGCGCCGCGCAAGCGACTGCACGGACGGAATTTGCCATCGAGGGCAGCGTGTTTGTGGGCGGCGCAGTGGTGCAGTGGTTGCGCGACGGCCTGCATGCCATCCAGGGCAGCGGTGAAGTGCAGGCCCTGGCGCAAAGTGTGCCGGACTCCGGTGGCGTGATTGTGGTGCCTGCCTTCACCGGTTTGGGCGCGCCCTACTGGAAGCCGGATGCGCGTGGCACCATCACCGGCCTCACCCGGGGCAGCACCGTGGCCCACATCGCCCGTGCGGCCCTGGAGAGCATTGCTTATCAGAGCGCGGCTTTATTGCAGGCCATGAGCCGCGACGCGGTGGGGGCTGGTGGCGCGGCCGTGGCAGAACTCCGAGTCGACGGCGGCGCCTGCATCAACGATTTGCTGATGCAGTTCCAGGCCGATTTACTGGGCATTCCGGTAGTGCGGCCCGCCGTGACGGAAACCACTGCGCTGGGAGCCGCGTATTTGGCGGGGCTGGCCACCGGCGTCTACAAGAGTACTGATGAGTTGTCTGGCTTGTGGCGATCAGAGCGGCGCTTCTTGCCAACCCTTGAAACACACCGTGCAAAAGAGTTGATGGAGCGCTGGGAACACGCCGTTCGGCAAACCGTGCTTTAAACCAGCTTGTACCGCCCCCACTTATGCCGTCTACAGTGTCCTGGACAGCCACTGGCAGACCGCACTGGCAGGGTCTTCCAGCCCGTGGATCACGGTGAAGTGGTTGGCGCCGGCTTGCGCCTGCAGCGTCGACGTGTTGCCGGCGGCCTGCCAGGCGTCATGGTAGATCTGGGACTGCCGTGCAAACTCCGGGCTTTCTTGCCCGCCCCAGGTGATCCATACCGGGGTGCGGCAGGGACGCGCCATGAATGCCGGAGAGTTGCGCTGGACAACACCGGCATTGAGCTGAATCATGGGCTGCAAGTAGCTATACCGCAAGGGCTCCAGGTCGTACAGGCCACTGAAAGCGATAGCGGCCGCGAACGGGTCCCGGGGCAATCCGTAGTCGCGCGTCCACTCGGTCTGCAAACACATGGCGGTCAGGTGGCCGCCGGCCGAGTGCCCGCCCACCGCCACACGTGACGGGTCACCTCCGTGCTGGTCAATATTGCGCAGCACCCAGGCCGTTGCTGCGCGTACCTGGCGGGTGATTTCATCCACCGTGACAAATGGACACAGCGCATAGTTAATGACCACCGTGGTGATGCCCAAGGGATGCAGCCCCAGCGCCACACCACTGAAATCCTTGCTGTCCAGCGCCCGCCAATAGCCACCATGGATGAACACGAAGACCGGCGCGTTGGGCACCTCGGCAGGGAAAATATCCAGGGTTTCCGCCAGCGTGGGGCCGTATGGGACGTTCAGTGCGCAGCGTATGCTGGACCGGGCACGCTCTGCCTGGCGGGCAAAGTGCACCATGGGCTGGTCATTGGGGGCCAATGCCAGGCTGGGGTTGTATTGCGCATCGATCTGCGCCTGGGTTTCAAAGTTGCGATAAATCGGACGCATGGGACATAGTATCGTCAATTCAAATAGGACTCGGCCCGGTTTTCAAAATCCTCGGCATCGATTGCCGCATCAAAAGCCGCGCGGCTGGCCAGTGCTTCCTTGGTGTACGGGATCAGCGGCTTGTCCAGTGGACGCAGCTTGTGGCGACGCAGGCCGCGCAGTTGCTGGGAGCGTTCCATGGTTTGCAAGACCAGTTCGGGCTCCATCATCAGGCTGAAGGGGTTGAGTGCCAGTGCGGTGGTGGTCATGAGGGGGTCTCCAGTTGCATCGGTGCGCCAAGAAAGGGTTTGGCGCTTGATGCAACTGTAGCCACAGTACCTCGAAACTGGAGTCAGGAGCAGGCTGTAAAACGTGTAGGAATTTGCCCTACAAATAAGCCGAATCCGGTTGAAGCCTACACGCCATCTGCCACGGTCATCAGCCTCGCGCGCACACTCTTTCCCTTGACCTTGCCAGCATTGAGCTTGGCGCAGGCCTGGTTGGCGATGTCACGCGAGACGGCAACAAAGGTGCAGAACTCGGTGACCTGGATCTTGCCAATCTGCTCACGGGTGTAAGCCGGTCCACCCTCGGTGTTGGTGAGTGCACCCAACACGTCACCCGGGCGAATTTTTTCCTTGCGCCCACCCAGAATCTGCAGCGTCACCATGGGCGGCAGCAGCGGGGCGTCACTGGCAGGCACGAGCGTATCCAGCGGGTACCACTTGGATGGCTGGTTCTGGTATTGCTCTATTTTTCCGATCCGGCCCATGTCATTCATGATGGCCAAACTCAGGGCCAGACCCGTGGCGCCCGCACGGCCGGTGCGGCCAATGCGGTGCACGTGCACTTCCGGGTCCGGCGTGATGTCGACGTTGATCACTGCTTCCAGCTGGCTGATGTCCAGGCCTCTGGATGCCACATCGGTGGCCACCAGCACCGAGCAGCTGCGGTTGGCAAACTGGGCCAGCACCTGGTCGCGCTCACGCTGCTCCAGCTCACCGTACAACGCCAGGGCGTAAAAACCTTCTTTTTGCAACAGCGTGACCAGGTCTTTGCATTGCTGCTTGGTGTTGCAGAAAGCCAGCGTACTCACGGGTCTGAAGTGCCGCAGAAGTTGACCAACGGTGTGCAGACGGTTGGGTTGGGTAACCTCATAAAAGCGCTGCTCGATCAGGCTCTCGGTCTTGGGCGTCGCCACTTCCACGCGCTGGGGATCACGCATGAACTGCCGGGCCAGCTTTTCAATGCCCTCGGGGTAGGTCGCCGAGAACAACAGCGTCTGGCGGTCGGCCGGGCATTGCTTGGCGACCTTGGCGATGTCGTCGAAAAAGCCCATGTCCAGCATGCGGTCGGCCTCGTCCAGCACCAGGGTGTTCAGGCCTTCCAGCGTCAGGTAGCCGCGCTCCAGGTGGTCCATGATGCGCCCGGGTGTTCCGACCACCACATGGGCGCCGTGCTCCAGAGACGCCCGCTGGCCGCGCAGGGCGACGCCGCCACACAGCGTCACCACCTTGATGTTTTCTTCGGAGCGCGCCAGGCGGCGGATTTCGACCGTGACCTGGTCTGCCAGCTCGCGCGTAGGGCACAGCACCATGGCCTGTACGGCAAACCAGCGTGGGTTCAGCTTGGCCAGCAGCGCCAGCGCAAACGCGGCGGTCTTGCCGCTCCCCGTCTGCGCCTGGGCAATCAGGTCCTTGCCCGCAAGGGCAATGGGCAGGCTGGCGGCCTGGATGGGCGTCATGTCGGTATAGCCCAGCTGTTGCAGGTTGGCCAGAGTGGCGGGATTCAATGCCAGGCTGGCGAAGCCGGTCGAAGGGGATGCGGCTGGCGCGGAGTTCTTGAGAGTCATGCCCGATTATCGGTGCAGGGCGCGTGAACAGCGAGTTGGGTGCAGAGTGGGCGCACATCGACGCACCAACAAAAATCCATAAAATCCGACCAGTCCTTGATTTCCCCGTGATCTATTGGAGTTGGCATGCGAACGTTCTTACTGTCGGGTTTGATGGCCAGTGCCCTTGTGGCGGGCTGCGGCACCAACGTGGTCAATCCGGTGACCGGCCAGGCCGAACGCTCGGTCATGGATGAGAAGACCGAGATTGCCGAAGGCCAGAAGGCGCACCAGCAGGTGCTGCAGGAATATGGCGTCTACAACAACCCCGCAGTGCAGGCCTATGTGAATGCGCTGGGGCAGCGGCTGGCGGCCCACTCGCACCGCACCCAGTTGCAGTGGCACTTCACGGTGCTCGACACGCCCGAGATCAACGCCTTTGCCCTTCCCGGCGGCTACGTCTATGTGACACGCGGCATCATGGCCTATATGGACAGCGAGGCCGATCTGGCGGGCGTCATCGGGCATGAGATTGGCCACGTCACCGCCCGCCACGGCGCGCAACGCGCCACCAGCGAACAGAATGCGGGCCTGGGCGTGCTGGCGGCCAGCGTGCTGGGCGCGCTCTTGGAGAGCCAGGGCATCACAGGGGCCGGCAAGATGGCGGGGCAGGTTTCGCAGACCGTGGCCGCGGGCTACGTGGCATCGTATGGCCGCGATCAGGAACTGCAGGCCGATGCGCTGGGTGCCGAATACCTGGCACGCAATGGTTTTGACCCCCGCAACATGATTGACGTGATCAAGGTGTTGAAAGACCAGGAGCGCTTTGCCGCCGACCAGGCCCAGTCGGAGGGACGTGCCGTTTCAACACAGGGGAGCTGGCTGGCGTCCCACCCGTCCAATGATCAGCGCCTGGCGGCCATCACCCAGCTGGCCAGCCAGCACAAGGGCAACTACACCGACGAGGGCCGTGACCGGTACCAAAAAACAATCCAGGGCATGGCCTTTGGCGAGAGCGCGGACCAGGGCCTGAGCCGCGGGCGCAACTATTACCACCCGGCCCTGGGTTTCGCCGTGACGGCTCCGGCAAGCTGGCAAATTCAGAATGGTGCCGACAAGCTCAGTCTGGTCAACCCCGCACATGACGCGGCGCTCGTGGTGCGCCTGGTGCCTGCACAGGCGGGCAAAGACCCGGCAACCATCATCCGTGACGTGATCAAACCCACCCAGGGTCGAAGCGAGTCGGCTTCCATCAACGGGCTGCAGGCCATGCGCTTCCTGGGCACCCGGCAGGACGCGCAGGGCCAGTCCCAGCCTGTCGCTGCCACCGTGATCCGCGGGCCGAAAGACAACGTCTATTTGTTGCAGGCCGTGGCCAAGGACAGCGCCGCCCTGCAGCGCACCGAGGGCCCCTTGCGTGAGGCTGAAGGCAGCTTCCGGGCCATGACGGCGCAAGACATCGCGGCGGCGCGGCCCTGGCTGCTCAGGACCGTGCCCTATCCCCGGGGTGGCTTTGCTGAACTGGCAAATGCGTCCCCCATCACCTCGGCGGAGCGCCAGTTGCGCCTGATCAACGGGTACTACGGCGGTGGCGAGCCCAAACCGGGGCAAACCGTTAAAGTGGTCTATACCCATTGAAGCCACTGCCCATCACAACATGCCCCATCTGCACATTTCCACCCAGTTCGATTCCGGGGCCATTGAGGTCCTGAGCCTGGAGAATCCCCGCAATATCGAACTGCACATCCGGGCCGACAACGCCAGCGCGTTTGCCCAGTGGTTTCACTTCGCACTGCACGGAGCGGCAGACAAGCCTGTCACGCTGCGCTTCCTCAACGCGGGCGCCTGCGCCTACCCCAAGGGCTGGGAAGGCTACCGCGTGGTGGCCAGCCATGACCGCCAGCACTGGTTTCGGGTCGATACCGAGTTCGATGGCACGGTCATGACGGCGCACGCCACGCCCACCAGCAACTGCATGTACTTTGCCTATTTCGAGCCCTACTCCTACGAGCAGCACCTCGACCTGCTCAGCGCAGTGGCCCAGTCGGAGCACGTGCGCCTGGAGCGTCTGGGCAGCACGCTCGATGGCCGCGACATGACGCTGCTGCGCATCACCGATGCAAAAGGCGCTACACCGCAGGACAACAAACGCAAGGTCTGGTTGATCGCCCGCCAGCACCCGGGAGAGACCATGGCCGAGTGGTTTGCCGAGGGTTTTCTGGAGCGCCTGCTGGACCCCGATGACGCCGTCAGCCGCGTGCTGCTGGACCGCTGTGTTTTCCACGTGGTGCCCAATATGAACCCCGACGGCGCGGCGCGCGGCAACCTGCGCACCAATGCCGCCGGCGCCAACCTGAACCGCGAGTGGGCAACGCCCAGCATGGCGCAATCGCCGGAGGTCTTTCTGGTGCGCCAGAAAATGCTGCAGACCGGCGTGGACCTGTGCCTGGATGTGCATGGCGACGAAGCGCTGCCCTACAACTTCGTGGTCGGGTCCGAGGGCACGCCCGGCTACACCGAACGGGTGGCCGAAATGGAAGACAGCTTCAAGAATGCCTGGCTGGCCAACTGCCCGGACTTCCAGGACCAGTTCAACTATGGGCGCAATGCACCGGGAAGCGCCAACCTGACGTTGGCGACCAATTGGGTGGCGCAGCAGTTTGGCTGCCTGGCCCTGACCATTGAGATGCCTTTCAAGGACAACGCAGAACACCTCAACCTGGCCACCGGCTGGAGCGGCGAGCGCTCCCGCAAGCTCGGTGCAAGCGTGTTGCAGCCGCTGCTGGCTACGCTGTAAAGTGATTAGCTATCTTATTGATAGCTACGTAGGCTTATTCCACGAGGGCTAGCGTCAAATTCTATCTCTAGTGCATGGAAGAAACGTAGGCGACCACGGCGGCAATGTCCGCGTCACTCATGGATTTGGTATTGGCCGCCATCAGCGGGTCGGTGCGCACGCCGGAACCATCGCGGTAGCGTTTGAGCGTCAGGGCCAGGTAACCGGGTTGCTGGCCCGCGATTCGGGCAATCTTGTCATTGCCACGCCCCTGATCCCCATGGCAGCGGAAGCAGATCTTGTTGTAGTAGTCCTGCCCCTTGCTGGCCAATGCCGCGTTGGCGGGTGGTTTGAACGCGACTTCCTGTTGCGAATAGTGGAGAACCACACCCACCTTCTCCTCCGCACTGAGGGCCTTGATCATGCCTTCCATGAAGATGTTGCGCCGACGCCCATCGGCAAACTGCCTCAATTGCTCCAACAGGTAAGAGGTGTTTTGCCCGGCCAGATTGGGCGTGTCCGGGTTGGTGCTGTTGCCGCCTTCCCCATGGCAGTTGGCGCAGAAGCTCGCCACCTTGGCACCGGTTTTGTTGGCGGCCTCCAGCAAACGCGGGTTGCCTTCGGCCTCTTTGAGGCGTGCACCCAGATCTATCTCCACAGCGGGTCCCTTGGCCGGCTGGCCCAGTGCCGACGACGCGACGACCACGGAGAGCAACGCGGTCAGCACAGCCGCCGATAACCGTTTTTTCATGGAAATAACCCTTTGATCAGAAAGGGCTATTTTACGGTTGAACGTTTCTGGAAAATTGACATAGCTCAAACTGTGGCGACCCATTCGCGGGGGTCGTCAAATGTGCAGCGCGTGCCCCAATGCCCTTAGCGCTGCCTCCTGCACCGCCTCGCCCAGCGTCGGGTGCGCATGGATGGTGCCGGCCACGTCCTCCAGCGTCGCCCCCATTTCCAGCGAGTGTGAGAAGGCCGTGCTCAGCTCCGACACGCCAGCCCCCACTGCCTGCCAGCCGACGATGCGGTGGTTGTCGCGCCGGGCCACGACGCGCACAAAACCGTCGGTGGACTCCAGCGTCATGGCGCGGCCGTTGGCCGCGAACGGGAACTGCGCCGTGATACAGTCCAGCCCGGCCTTGGTGGCATCGGTGGGCGTCTGCCCCGCCACGACGACCTCGGGGTCGGTGAAGCAGACGGCGGCGATGGCCGCAGGGGTGAAATGGCGGCGTTTACCCGAAATGATTTCCGCCACCATTTCACCCTGCGCCATTGCCCGGTGGGCCAGCATGGGCTCGCCCGTCAAATCGCCAATCGCCCACACATTGCGCATCGATGTGCGGCACTGGTCGTCGACCTTGATGGCGCGGCCATTCATGGCCAGCATCAGCTTCTCCAGCCCCCAGCCATGGGTGTGGGGCACGCGGCCGATGGCCACCAGCACCTGGTCGGCGGCCAGCTCACTGTCGCGGCCCGCTGCGTCCTGCACCCGCACGGCGTCGCCAGCGGCATTCAGGCCCTGGACCTTGCTGCCCAGTTGCACCTGTACACCCAGCTTGCGCAGGGATGCAGCCACCGGCTTGGTCAGCTCTTCGTCGTACAGCGGCAGAATGCGGTCCTGCGCTTCGACTACGGTGACATCCGAGCCCAGCTTGCGGTAGACCAGCCCCAACTCCAGGCCGATGTAACCACCACCGACCACGACCAGTGTCTTGGGGATGCTGTCGGGCGACAAAGCCTGGGTCGACGAGATGACGCGCCCACCAAACGGCATGCCGGGCAAGCCCAGCTCGACGGAGCCCGTAGCCAGCACGATGTGTTCGCCCTGGATGCGCACGGGTTTGCCATCTGCCTGGTCCTTGGCCACGTCCACGGTCTTGCCGTCGACGATGGTGGCCCAGCCCTTGACAACCTTGACGCCATGTTTTTTCAGCAAGGCCCCGACGCCGCCGGTCAGCCTTGCCACGATGCCGTCCTTCCAGCGCACGGTCTGGGTTATGTCGATGCGCGCGCCCTCCACATGGATGCCCAGCGTGCTGTCCCCCATGAAGTGGTGCGCCTGGTGGAAGGCCTCGGCCGCGTGGATCATGGCCTTGGAGGGGATGCAGCCCACGTTCAGGCAGGTGCCGCCCAACTGATCACCTTCGATCAGCGTGGTGGCAATGCCCAGTTGCGCGGCGCGTATCGCCGTGATGTAGCCGCCGGGGCCGCCGCCTATGACCAACAAAGTAGTGTGTTGTATGTCCATGTCCGCTTACTCCACAAACAAGGTGGCCGGACATTCCAGGTAGCCACGTATCTTTTGTACAAATTCTGCCGCGTTCATGCCGTCCACCACGCGGTGGTCGAATGACGAGGACAGGTTCATCATCTGGCGCACCACGACCGCGCCATGGCGCACCATGGGGCGTTCGACCATGCGGTTGACGCCGACAATCGCCACCTCAGGGTGGTTGATGACCGGCGTGCTGACAATGCCGCCCAGGGCGCCCAGGCTGGTGATGGTGATGGTGGAGCCGGTCAGTTCGTCACGCGAGGCTTTGCCACTGCGCGCGGCCTCGCTCAGGCGAAGCACTTCCGCTGCACAGGCCCACATATCCAGCGTTTCGGCGTGGCGAATCACGGGCACCATCAGCCCCCCTTGGGTCTGCGTGGCAATGCCCAGATGCACGGCGCCAAAGCGTGTCTCCACGGCGGCCTCATCGTCGTAACGGGCGTTGACCTCGGGGTGCGAACGCGCAGCCAGCACGATGGCACGCACCAGGAAGGGCAGCACCGTCAGGCGGCCGCGCTCCTTGCCGTGCTGGGCATTGAGCCGCACCCGCAGGGCTTCCAGCTCGGTCATGTCCACTTCTTCCACATAGGTGAAATGCGGAATGCGGCGCTTGGCCTCCTGCATCTTCTGCGCGATCTTGCGGCGCAGGCCGATGACGGGCACGGTCTGCTCGTCCAGGCGTTGCGCATAGCGCTGATCGGCCACACCGGCCGGCTGGGCCTGCGCGGCGCGGGCCACATAGGCCTGCAGGTCTTCGTGGGTGATGCGGCCTGCGGTGCCGGTGCCGGGTACGAACTGCAGTTCGACACCCAGGTCCCAGGCCGCGCGGCGCACGGCGGGTGAGGCAATGGGTTTGTCGCCGGGGGCACGGACCAGGGCTGCGGGGGCTTTGCTGCCATTGCCGTTGCGTGCAGGGGCCGACCCATTGGACCCGTTAGTGCCCTGGGGCACGGCGGGTGCAGCAGCTTTCACCGGGGCAGCTGCGACAGCCTGGATTGCAGCGGGAGTTGGTGCAGGTGTCGCAGCCTGTGCGACTGGCGCTGCTACGGGTGCGCTGGCAGGCGCAGCCGGGGCCGCACTGGCAGTACCAGGCTTCAGATTGCCCGCGCCCTCCACCTCAATACGGATGACTTCGGAGCCCACGGCCATGACCTGGCCGACGGTGCCGCCCAGCGCCAGCACCTTGCCCGCCACGCTCGATGGAATTTCCACCGTCGCCTTGTCCGTCATCACATCGGCCAGGATCTGGTCCTCGGCCACCATGTCGCCGACCTTCACATGCCAGGCGACCAATTCGACTTCTGCAATGCCTTCGCCAATGTCTGGCATCTTGATGATATGGATTCCCATCATGCCTCCATGGCGCGTTTGAACGCTTCAGCGACCCGCTTGGGGCCGGGAAAATACGCCCATTCCTGGGCGTGCGGATAGGGTGTGTCCCAGCCGGCGACGCGCTCGATCGGCGCCTCCAGGTGGTAGAAGCAATGCTCCTGGATCAGCGACACCAGCTCGGCGCCAAAGCCGCTGGTCCGCGTGGCTTCATGCACCACGACACAACGGCCGGTCTTCTTCACGGAATTCACAATGGTCTCCAGATCCAGCGGCCAGATGGACCGCAGGTCGATGATTTCGGCGTCCACACCACTCTCGGCGGCGGCCGCTTCCGACACATAGACCATGGTGCCGTAGGCGACCACGGTCAGGGCCTTGCCCGGGCGGAAGATGGCCGCGGTGTCCAGCGGCACGGTGTAGTAACCCTCGGGCACATTGCCCATGGGGTGTTTGGACCAGGGCACAACCGGTTTGTCGTGGTGGCCGTCGAACGGGCCGTTGTACAGGCGCTTGGGCTCCAGGAAGATGACGGGGTCGTCGTTCTCAATGGACGCAATCAGCAAACCCTTGGCGTCATACGGGTTGGACGGCATCACCGTGCGCAGGCCACAGACCTGGGTGAACATGGCCTCCGGGCTCTGGCTGTGGGTTTGCCCGCCGTAGATGCCGCCGCCGCAGGGCATGCGTATCGTCAAGGGGCAGGTGAAGTCATTCGCCGAGCGGTAGCGCAGCCGCGCCGCCTCGGACACGATCTGGTCCGTGGCCGGGTAGACGTAATCCGCAAACTGGATCTCGATGACCGGTCGCAGCCCATAGGCGCCCATGCCGACCGCAGTGCCGACAATGCCGCCCTCGGAAATGGGCGCGTCGAACACGCGGGAGGTGCCGTACTTCTTTTGCAGGCCTTCGGTACAGCGGAACACGCCGCCGAAGTAACCCACGTCCTGGCCGTAGACAACGACGTTGTCGTCGCGCTCCAGCATCACGTCCATGGCGCTGCGCAGCGCCTGGATCATGGTCATTGGGGTGGTTTCCATACTCATATTCCCAGCTCCTGGCGTTGTTGGCGCAGGTGCGCGGGCATGTCCTTGTAGACGTCTTCAAACATTTCGGCCGGGCTGCGCACCATGCCGTCGGCCAGCGTGCCGAATCGTTCGGCTTCCTTCTGCGCCGCCGTCACTTCGGCTTCCAGTTCTTTCTGTGCGGCATCGTGTTCGGCGTCGGACCAGGCCCCAAGCTTGATCAGGTGCTGCTTCAGGCGGGCAATCGGGTCGCCCAGCGGGAAGCGGGCCGGGTCGTTGGCCGGGCGGTATTTGCTGGGGTCGTCCGACGTGGAGTGCGGCCCTGCGCGGTAGGTGACCCATTCGATCAGGGTCGGCCCCAGGTTGCGCCGGGCGCGCTCCAGCGCCCATTGCGACGCGGCGTACACGGCCAGAAAATCATTGCCATCGACGCGCAGCGACGCAATGCCGCTGCCCACGCCGCGCGCAGCAAAAGTGGTGCCCTCACCGCCGGCAATGGCCTGGAAGGTGGAGATGGCCCACTGGTTGTTGACAACGTTCAGGATCACCGGCGCGCGGTACACATGCGCAAAGGTGACGCCAGTGTGGAAGTCGGCCTCGGCGGTGGCGCCGTCGCCGATCCAGCTGGATGCCACCTTGGTGTCGCCCTTGATGGCGGACGCCATAGCCCAGCCCACAGCCTGGATGACCTGCGTGGCCAGGTTGCCCGAGATCGAGAAAAAGCCCTGCTTCTTGCTGGAGTACATGACCGGCAGCTGCCGACCTTTCAGCGGGTCGTTCTGGTTGGAGAACAACTGGCAGATCATCTCCACCATGTTCACGTCGTCGCGCGCCAACAGCAGGCCCTGTTGCCGGTAGGTGGGGAAGCACATATCCCCTTCACTCAGCGCCATGGCGTGGGCGCAGGCAATGGCCTCTTCGCCCAACGAGAGCATGTAGAACGACATCTTCTTTTGCCGCTGCGCGATCTGCATGCGCGCATCAAAAGCGCGGGTCTTGACCATGGCACGCAAACCTTTGCGCAGTGTGGCCACGTCCAGATCGGGGGCCCAGGGGCCGACGGCGTTGCCATCCTTGTCCAGCACACGGATCAGCGTGAAGGCCAGGTCGCTGGTTTGCGCGGCCGCCACATCGACGGGGGGGCGTCGCACGGCGCCAGCTTCGGATAGGGGGAGGTAGGAAAAGTCGGTGTCGTGTCCCGGTCGCCCAGTGGGCTCGGGCACGTGCAGACGCAGTGGCTCATACGGTGGCATAGGCATTTACTCCTTGCAGGGTCGTGTCCTGCAGCAGGTTTCAAGAGGGACTGGCCGTTTGGCGGGTGGCCAAGCTCAGTCTGACAATACCGCAAACCCCACGGGATCGCCATGGGGTTTGCATGCGGTAGGGAGCATACCGCGGCTTGGGAGCCCGGCAAGACTTTGGCCGCAAAATGTCTGCAATTTAACGAAAGTCCTGCATGCCTACGCTCCAAAAAGCCAGCCCCATTTCCTCCGACGAACTGACCCAACTCGACCTGTTGCGAGCCCACCGCCGGGTGCACAGGGAGCACGTTCTCGCCAAGCCGCCTGCGGCCCCCGAACATTTTCTGGCACCGGCCCTCACCACGGGGCAGCGATTGGCCGACCGGGTGGCGTCCACCATCGGCTCATGGCGCTTCATCGCTATCCAAAGCTCGGCCATCGCAATCTGGATTGCGGGCAACGTGCTGGCGGGCAACGGCGCGTGGGACCCGTATCCCTTCATCCTGCTCAACCTGCTGTTGTCATTTCAGGCGGCCTACACCGCGCCGGCCATCATGATGAGCCAGAACCGCCAATCCGAGCTGGACCGCCGGCATGCGGAAACCGACTACGAAATCAACGTAAAGGCAGAACTGGAGATCGAGCTGCTGCACGAAAAAATTGACCTGATGAAGGAACAGGAGTTGCTGGCCCTGACCGAGGCGGTGCGCAGCCTGTCAGCCCAGCTGGACGCCCTTCTGCAACGCGCACCTGGCGCAACGGCGACCGATACCCCCACACCAACGCCTTGATAATGCTACTGTGTTGATAGCAGCATAGGCATATTTCGTGGGAGCTAGCGGCCACTTTTGCCAACAAGTTCCAGCGCCATTGACGCTTTGCTGGTAGCGCCGGGGCTCAACGCAGCTTCAGGACACAAAGAACACTGAGGCTCGACTCGCCAGACGCCTACACAGCACTACAGCCACGCAATTGTTCCATCTGCATGGCGAGTTTTTGCCGCATCTCTGACAAGCTCTGGCAGTTGGCGGCTGCGTCTGCGGCATTCGGCCGATCTTTCAGGCTGCTGCGCAGGGATTCGGGCGTCACGAAGTAGCGGACAACTCCGGTGCCCATGGTCCCCGCAGAACATTTTTCATCTTGTCAAAGAAAAGTTGAATCCAAGCCCGACTCCCGCGCGTATTTGCTTTGGGACTCCACAACTGCGTTACGCGGCGGTGGCTGGCTTACTTCTCTTTTACTGTTTGGAAAACACGCATGAAAACACTCACAACCGCCCTTCTCATTGGTGCTGCGGGACTGGCCTGCACCACGGCCCAAGCCGATACAGGCAAACTATTGCTGACCGGAGGCGTCAGCTCGGTCGACGGCTCGGCCGGAGGAGGCCTGACACCCTGGGCTGTGATTGGCAGCAACGCCACCGCGGGTGAAATCGGCGGATCTGCCTTTGTGACCCGCACCACCACGCAAGACTTTGGCTTGAATGTCTATGGCGCGGCGATAGGCATCAAGGACCGCGTGGAACTGTCCCTGGCCCGACAGGACTTTGACGCCTCGCCTGCGATTGCGCTCAACGGCGTGGCGCCGTTTGGTGTAACGCCCGGTCAGCACATCATGATGGATGTGATGGGTGTCAAGGTCAAAGTGGCCGGTGACGCGGTGCTGGACAGCGACACGCTGATGCCACAGATCGCCGTAGGCCTGCAATATAAGTCTGTGACGCCCGGCTCACTCAGCTCGGTCTTCAATTTCCTGGGCACTAGTTCACTGAATCAATGAGATTACTTGTAATCCGATGCTTCGGGTTGGCGT
>ERZ724527.557-NODE-557-length-18567-cov-7.966508_pt1 | contig 18567 bp, 18 predicted proteins | sample MGYA00376060_ERZ724527 | MGnify/ENA primary metagenome ERZ724527 (study PRJEB28724, sample SAMN07190886) | activated sludge metagenome | isolation source: activated sludge of sewage treatment plant in Hong Hong | place: USA: Christiansburg, Virginia | collected...
ATTTTTGAATCCGAAGGCGGAAAAATTTCTATCGCTGATGGCTGGCGCAGCACAGAAGGTGTGGACAAAGGCGAGCGCTGGATGCCGGCTGAAGTCGGTACAGCTGTAAAAGAATTACTGGCTAAAGAAGTGCCCGCGCAAAAAGTCTACGGCACCTGATTTATACCACACCTGATTTAAAGAGAGGCGACCACAGTGGAATTCCGCTTTACTGATGAACAGAAAATGATCCGCGAAACCGCGGAGAGTTTCCTGCAGGATGTGTCCACGTCCGAAACCGTGCGCAAGGCGATGGCGACTGAAGCAGGTTACGATCCTGATTTGTGGCAACGCATTTGCACCGAGCTATGCTTTCAGGCAATCACCATTCCTGAAGAGTTCGGCGGCATGGGTCTCGGTTTTGTCGAACTCGCAGCGGTTTTGGAGCAGATGGGTCGTACATTGCTGTGTTCGCCATTTTTTTCGACTGTCTGTCTCGGCGCACACAGTTTGTTGGTGGCGGGAACGGATGCACAGAAAAATGAATACCTGCCGCTAATGGTTGAAGGCGCACTCACCGCAACACTGGCATATACCGGCAAACAGGCAGCGCACGGCGGCGGCACTTGGGGTGCAGATGCGGTGCAAGCCACGTATAAAAAGTCTGGCGATAATTACGTGCTGAATGGCACTTTGCGTTATGTTATCGATGGCCACACAGCGGATTTACTGATTATCGCTGCGCGCTCAGAAAACTCGAAAGGCGCAGAAGGCATTTCACTATTTGCTATTCCGGCTTCTACTGCAGGCGTTACGAGGAAATGGTTGCCAACGATGGACCAGACGCGTCATCAGGCAGAAGTAATGCTTAATAATGTCACTGCGTCTGCATCTACATTGATGGGCACAGAAGCACAAGCATGGCCGCAGCTGAAAAAAATTATCAGCCTCGCAAAAATAGCAGTGTCTGCCGAGCAGATGGGCGGCGCGCAGGAAATGCTGGACAAGACCGTTGCCTTCACGCAAGAGCGAGTGCAATTCGGGCGAGCCATTGCCAGCTTTCAGGCAATCAAACACAAAGCCGCTGACATGATGTTGAAATGCGAAGTCGCACGTTCTGCGGTGTATTATGCCGCGTGTGTGGCTCAGGAAGCGATGAGCGCTGATGGCGATGCCACGATTGCTGCTGAGCTCGATGAAGCTGCAGCGATGGCCAAGTGTTATTGCTCTGATACTTTCTTTTTCAATGCCGGCAGCGCCATCCAGATGTACGGCGGCGTGGGCTTTACCTGGGAATATGACCCCCATCTTTATTTCAAGCGCGCAAAAAGCAGCGAACTGTTCCTCGGCAATGGCGCGCAACAGCGCGAACTGATTGCACAGATGTTGCTGGATTGAGGGCATAACCATGAAACTGACATTCAGTAAAGAAGACGAACAGTTCCGCGCAGAAATTGCTTCGTGGCTGAAAGCCAATCTGGTTGGCGAGTTTGAACAGCTGAAATACCGCGGCGGCCCCGGCGATGAACATATGTTTTCGCATGAGCGTAAAGCCTGGGAACAAAAACTCGCCGAAGGCGGCTGGACGTGTGTTGGCTGGCCGAAAGAACATGGCGGGCGCGGCGCATCGATAGAACAGCAAGTGGTTTTCTTTGAAGAATATGCGCGCGCTGGCAGTCCGGGGCGTGTTGGGCACATTGGCGAGGGTCTGGCTGGCCCGACCATTATCGCTTTCGGCTCAGATGAACAGAAAAAGAAATATTTACCCGGAATCGTAAGTGGTAAGGAATTATGGTGCCAGGGTTATTCCGAACCCGGCGCGGGCTCAGATCTTGCAAATGTCAAAACCAAGGCGCGTCTTGATGAATCCACCGGAAAATGGATTATCAATGGACAGAAAGTGTGGACCTCACTCGCACACGAATCCGACTGGTGCTTTGTTGTTGCACGTACCGATCCTGATTCTGTTGCACACAAGGGCCTCGGCTTTTTCCTGGTGTCCATGCACCAGCCCGGCGTTACCGTGCGCCCGATTGAACAGTTGACCGGCACATCGGAATTTAACGAGGTGTTTTTTGACGATGCAGTGGCAGACGATATTCTCGGCGCGCCGGGCGAAGGCTGGAAAGTAGCGATGGCACTGCTTGGCTTTGAGCGCGGTGTATCCACACTTGGCCAACAGATGTTGTTCCAGAATGAACTGGATGACATTGTGCGCATTGCAAAGAACAATGGCGCAGCCAAAGACCCTGTATTGCGTCAACGGATTGCAGAAGCACACACAGGTTTGCGCCTGATGCGTTACAACGCCATGCGTATGTTGTCGGGCAGCGATGATGGCTCGCTCGATAAATCCGCACTGGTTTATAAACTGCACTGGGCAAGCTGGCATCGCAATCTCGGCGTGCTGGCAATGGATGTGCTTGGCCCGGAAGCAGAGATGATTGAAAGCGCGCCGTACAATCTCACGCGTTTGCAATCCATGTACCTGTTCACACGTTCCGACACCATTTACGGTGGTACCAACCAGATCCAGCGCAACATTATTGCCGAGCGTGGTCTCGGTATGCCCAAAGAAGCCAAAGGTCGATAAGAGAGATTTATCATGCAAGATGTCAAAAACAATCCTGAATATGTTCCCGGCCACGGCCTGCTGAAAGGCAAGTCAGTGTTGATTACTGCTGCTGCCGGCGTAGGCATCGGTTTCGCAGCGGCAAAGAAATCAGTGGAAGAGGGCTGTCGCGCCATTGTGATCAGCGACATCCATGAAGGTCGCCTGCAAGCGTCTGTCGATAAATTGAAAGAAGAAACCGGCTTGCAAAATGTTTGGGGGAAAGTCTGCAACGTTGTCGTTGAAGAAGAAGTGCGGGAGCTGATTGCATTTGCCGAGGAGAAGCTGGGCGGTGTTGATGTCCTGATCAACAACGCAGGCATGGGCACATCCAAGTTGTTAATCGAGATGGAAGACCCGGAGTGGAACAAAGTCATCGATGTGACACTGAACGGCACCATGCGCATGACGCGCCACATGATGAAAGTGATGAAGCCACGCGGCACCGGCGTTATCGTCAACAATGCTTCTGTACTTGGCTGGCGCGCGCAGAAAGAACAGGCGCATTACGCCGCAGCAAAAGCAGGCGTGATGGCACTCACACGTTGCGCAGCACTGGAAGCCGCCGATTTCGGTGTGCGTATCAATGCGGTGGCGCCTTCACTGGCTGTGCACCCGATGCTGAAAAAATCTGCGCCAGAAGAGTTACTGAAAGAACTGGAAGGTAAGGAAGCATTTGGCCGTGGCGCGGAAGTGTGGGAAGTCGCCAACGTGATGATGTTTCTCGCTTCAGATTATTCCTCTTACATGACAGGCGAAATTCTTGCCGTCAGCGCGCAACGCGCCTAAGGAGCAGGGGATGACAACTATCTTCAAAACGCCGCATGAACTGCTGGATGCTGTCGGCAAACCCCTCGGCCACAGCGAATGGCTGTTGATCGACCAGCAACGCATCAACCTGTTTGCTGATGCGACAGGCGATCACCAATGGATACACGTTGATCCAGTTAAGGCAAAAGACGGCCCTTTCGGTGCATGCATCGCACATGGCTACCTTACGCTATCTTTGGTGAATCTGTTTTTGCCACAGATAGTGGATGTTCAGGGTATTTCCATGGGCGTGAATGTCGGCTGCGGAAAAATCCGTTTCCCGATGCCAGTCAAAGTCGGTTCACGCGTGCGTGGTTCCGGTGAAGTGGTTGAAGTGGAAGAAGTAAAAGGCGGCATTCAGGCCATCATTCGCGTTACTGTTGAAATTGAAGGTAGCGATAAACCTGCCTGCGTAGTCGACACCATCAGTCGTTATTTTCCAGCCTGATTTTAATTTCTGAATTTATTGAGGTAAGCAGTTATGAGAGAAGCAGTCATCGTATCCACCGCCCGCACCGCACTGGCAAAATCATTTCGCGGTTCATTCAATGAAACAGAAGCGCCGGCGATGGCAGGGCATGTAGTACGTGCTGCGGTTGCACGTGCAGGTATCGACCCAGCTTCCGTGGATGATGTTATTTTTGGTGCTGCTGCACAACAGGGTACGCAAGCGTACTGTCTCGGCAGGCTTGCCGCTATCGCTGGCGGTTTGCCCGTCACTGTTGCGGGCATGGCAATGGAACGTCAGTGTGCATCCGGTTTGATGACCATTGCTGCTGCTGCAAAAGCCATCATGTGCAACGAGATTGATATTGCCGTGGCTGGTGGCGTGGAATCTATCTCGCTGACACAAAACAAACACAAGAACACTTTCCGCTCACAATCTGAAGTAGTGAAAGTACTCGACCCTGCTGCTTACATCCCGATGCTGGAGACCGGTGAAATTGTGGCAGAGCGTTACAACATCAGCCGCGAAGCGCAGGACATCTACAGCTATAACAGCCAGAAACGCACAGCCGCCGCACAAGCGGCCGGTATTTTTGACAATGAAATTGTGCCTATGACTACCATGATGTCGGTATTCAACAAAGACACGAAAGAAACCACTTATAAAGAAGTCACTTGCGCCAAGGATGAGTGCAACCGTGCTGATACCACGCTGGAAGGTTTGCAAAAGCTGGAACCCGTATGGAAAGACGGCCAGTGGGTACAGCAGGGTAAATACGTGACGGCTGGCAACTCATCACAGTTATCTGACGGCGCATCTGCCTGCGTGGTGATGGACAGCGTGCTGGCATCCAAACAGGGCTTGCAACCACTCGGCGCCTATCGCGGCATTGCCGTTGCCGGTTGCAACTCGGATGAGATGGGCATCGGCCCCGTATTTGCTGTGCCTAAACTGCTGGCGCGTCATGGTTTGAAAATGAACGATATCGGCTTGTGGGAACTGAACGAAGCCTTTGCATCACAAGTCATATATTGCCGGGACAAGCTCGGCATTCCTGATGACATCATGAACGTTAACGGTGGCGCGATTTCTATTGGCCATCCTTTCGGCATGAGCGGTTCGCGCATGGTGGGTCATGCATTGCTGGAAGGTAAACGTCGCGGCGTGAAGTATGTCGTGGTGACTATGTGCATCGGCGGCGGGCAAGGTGCTGCCGGTCTGTTCGAAGTCTTCTGATTTTACTTTTTCGGGACACGCGATGACTTTTTCTGTCCGCCGTATTGACCATGCCGTGTACTGGGTACGCGACGTAGACATTTCAAAGAATTTCTACACGCGCATACTGGGATTGGAAGAAGTGGTATCAGACAACGGCATGTGCCTGTTACGCGCACCGGGCAGTGAACAGCATCATGATCTGGGCTTGTTCCAGACCGGCGCCAGCGCAGCGCGTACTCCGCGCGGTGCTGTTGGCCTGTATCACATCGCATGGAAAGTGAATAGCATTGAAGACATTGCTGCTGCGTTTTATGTACTACAAAGAGAGCATGCACTGACAGGCGCATCCAGCCATGGCGCCACCAAATCGGTTTATGGAACTGATCCGGATGGTAATGAGCTGGAAATTACTTTTACTATTCCTCGCGCCGATTGGGGCCAATGGGAAAATGGCGGCACAGTGGAACCACTGGATCTCGCCGCCGAGCTTGCACGTTACGGCAAGCAGCCACACCAGGGGAAAACCTGATGCAATTGAACACCACTGAAGAACTGATCGCCGATATTCGCGCCGGCAAAATGGTCATCCTGATGGATGACGAAGATCGCGAAAACGAAGGCGATATCATCATGGCTGCAGAACATTGTGGTGCTGAACACATCAACTTCATGGCAAAACATGCGCGCGGGCTCATCTGTATGCCCATGTCACGCGAACGTTGTGAACGCCTTGGCCTGCCATTGATGGTGCAACAGAATGCATCCGGTTTTGGCACTAAATTTACTTTATCCATTGAAGCGACAACAGGCGTCACTACCGGCATTTCTGCAGCGGATCGTGCAAGAACAGTACAAGTGGCAGCCGCTAAGAATGCGAGGGCTGAAGATATAGTACAACCAGGGCATATTTTCCCGTTGATGGCAGAGCCAGGTGGCGTGTTGAGCCGCACTGGCCACACAGAAGCCGCGTGCGACCTTGCGCGTCTTGCCGGGCTGGAAGCGGCGGGCGTGATCTGCGAGGTGATGAACGATGACGGTACCATGTCCCGTCGCCCGGACCTGGAACTGTTTGCCAAAGAGCATCAGTTAAAAATCGGCACAATTGCCGACCTGATCCATTACCGCCTTGTAAATGAACGCACCGTGGAAATCAAACACCGCGCGCCTATACAAACGGATTTCGGTGAGTTTGATCTGGTGACATTCAGTAACAAGGTAGACAAAGAATTTCATTACGCGTTGGTAAAAGGCAATATCAAATCCGATGAGCCCACTCTGGTCCGCGTGCATCTGGCTACTGCGATGCGTGACCTTTTTTGCGCGCAACCTCCCGGGATGAAAATCTGGAACACACGCCGATGCCTGGAACGCATTGCTGCCGAAGGCAAAGGTGTCCTGGTATTGATCCACCAATGTGAAAGTGCTGATGACTTGCACGACAGCGCACTGACCATGCTGGGACAAAAACCTTTGCAAAATACTGCTGCCAGTCCAAATGTTTATAAAACAGTGGGCGTGGGCGGGCAGATTTTACGTGAAATTGGCGTAGGCAAGATGCGCGTTCTAGGGCAGCCACTGCGCTACCGCGCTATTTCTGGTTATGACCTCGAAGTGGTCGAACATATTGCCTGCGAATAAACCTGCACCATGGCAGCAGCAATGAGCAATCCGACGGTATTGCGCATCGCCCTGCCAGTCCCGCTGCGGCGTTTATTTGACTACCTCCCGCCTGTTGATATTCCTGCCGATACATTGCAACCCGGTTTGCGCGTCAGCGTTCCTTTCGGACGCCAGCAGTTAACTGGTGTTCTGGTAGAACTGGCTGACCACAGTCATTTCCCTGCCAGCAAACTAAAACGCGCTTTGCATATTCTTGATAGCGAACCGCCACTGACGCCTGTGCTGTTTGATCTGGCACAGTGGGCTGCCAGTTATTATCAGTATCCGCTGGGCGAAGTGCTGAGCGCGCTGTTACCACATACATTGCGCGAGGGCGGTGCGCAGTCGATCCGCCATGAACGCCATTGGCGGGCAGTAGACACAGAAGGCAGCATCGGTCTGCGGACAGGCAGTAAACAACTGGCGCTGTACCAGTGGTTGCAATGCGAAAGCGCCTCGCGTGATTCTATTCTTGCAGCCGGCTATTCCAGCGCTGTGCTCAAGTCCTTAACAGACAAGTCATTGCTGGAAGTATTTGTTCCCGAACCTGTCGCTTTTGATTCCTCTGACTTGTTGACGGAGTCACCACTGGCACTCAATGAGGAACAGGCAGTTGCTGTTGATGGCGTGGTACTGGGGAAATTTTCTGCAACATTGCTGGAAGGCGTGACAGGTAGCGGCAAAACCGAAGTGTATTTGCAATTAATCCATAAGGTGCTGCAGCGTGGTGAACAAGCGCTGGTGCTGGTGCCTGAAATTGGTTTGACGCCTCAAACGGTTGCGCGTTTCCAGCGCCGTTTTCGCTGCCCTGTCGCAGTGTTGCACTCTGGTCTTGCCGATGGCGAGCGTTTTGCCGCATGGCGTCGCGCTTCACGTGGCGAAGTGGGCATAGTCATTGGTACGCGGTCGGCATTATTTACCCCACTCACACGACCCGGCATTATCATTGTCGACGAAGAACACGACAGCTCCTTCAAGCAGCAGGAAGGCTTCCGCTATTCCGCACGCGATCTCGCCGTGCTGCGTAGCCAGCGCGAAAATATTCCCGTACTGCTTGGCAGTGCCACACCCTCACTGGAAACACTCTATAACGCTATGCAGAATCGCTACCAACACTGGCGATTGACACAACGCGCTGGCAATGCACGCGCGCCTACACTGGAAGTCATCGACATCAATCGTGCCGTATTGAATGAAGGCATGAGCGGTGAATTGCTGCAGGCCATGCGGGACGAACTGACACATGGCAACCAGGTGCTGGTTTTCCTCAACCGGCGCGGCTATGCACCAGCGTTAGTGTGTGCCGATTGCCGCTGGCAAGGTGCATGCCCGCATTGTTCCGCAAAATTGACTGTGCACAAAAAATCCAGGCAATTGCGCTGTCACCATTGTGACTATCAGGAACCATTGCCGACCCACTGTCCACACTGCGACAGCACACGACTGGATGCTATCGGCATTGGAACGCAGCGCAGTGAGCAATTTTTGTTGGAACAATTTGCAGAATATCCGGTATTGCGTATCGACCGCGACAGCATGTCGCGCAAACAGGCCTTGCACGATATGCTTGAGAACATCCAGCGCGGCAAACCGTGTTTGCTGATTGGCACGCAAATGCTGGCAAAAGGCCATCACTTTCCCCACGTTACGCTGGTGGTGATTCTTGATATCGATAGCGGGCTATTTTCATCGGATTTTCGCGGCCCGGAAAAAATGGGGCAACTGTTGGAGCAAGTGGCAGGACGCGCGGGGCGCGCAGAAAAACCGGGCAAGGTACTGATCCAGAGTCGCTTTACAGAGCACCCACTGCTGCAAACGCTTTTGCGTGACGGTTATCAGCGGCTGGCGCGGGTACTGCTCGCAGAAAGACAAACGTCCGCTTTGCCTCCCTACAGCTACCTCGCCTTGTTGCGCGCTGAACACGCCGATCCATATCGCGCACAAACCTTGTTGCGCGAATGGAGTAACACCTTGCAAAATCTTTGTGAGCCAGGCGTGCAAGTGGCGGGGCCATGGCCGGCAGCGATGGAAAAACGTGCCAGCTTTTATCGCTTCGATATACAGGTTAAAAGCCTCAACAGAACAGCCCTGCAAAAGACCTTGGCACGATTTTGCGAATTTGCTGAACAACAGAAGTTGCCAGCCGGTTTGAGATGGTCCCTGGATGTTGATCCTGCTGCATAAAAAAAACCGCCAGGCTATGGCGGTTTTTTTTATGCTTTTCTGGAAATCAGGTTATTTGCCCATCTGGCGAAGATTGGCAGGCGTAAAATAACTGTCGGGCAAAGGATCGGCCACAAATTTTGGCGGCCCTTTCTGTTCGTTGACCAAATAGTTCGCCAAGTACGCGCCTTTTTGCAGATCGTAATACACTTCCAGGCGCGCACCCATGCCAGGCAAGTCGTACTGGTTAACCATGCTGCGAATATTTGTACGCCACAGCGAACCATAGGAATCATAGTTATCTGCCATCACCGCTGCCCAGCTGTCTTCTTCAGCATAGAGCCTGCGTTTGGCGTAAACATGTCTTTTCCCTTCGCGTAATTCGGCAACAATAACGCGGCAACGATGCAGCTCATAGCGCATGTATTTCGGATTCAAATGATTGGTTGTCAACAACTCTTTATAACTGACTTGCGGGTTATCCAGTTCATTGTTGTTGTACGGGATGAATAATTCACGCTCCCCCTCAAGCTTCCATGTGTAACGTGAATTTGCACCGTTGAACAACATGGCGTCATCTACTGTGCGTAACCCGCCAGCGCTGTCTGGAAAATCATAGGCAATACTGGGTGATCGGCGCACACGTCGCGTGCCGGGCAAATACACCCAGGCATCGCGGGATGTATCACTGACGTTCTTGTATTCATGAACCAGTACCAGCATGCCTTTTTCGCGTGCCGGTGCCAGCATCTCTACCATGACCATCGCGGCGATATTGCTCTTATTGAATTCTTCACGCGTAATGTTCATGGAGTAATACTGTATATGGCGATGCTCTTCTGTCTGGCGCATATTGATCTCGCCATTATTGTAGACAGCCGCCGCATCCAGAACACCCTCCGAAGCCCCCATCATGGGTGATGCCATGTGATTCCAGAGCACTTCTGCAGCATTTTTTGGAATCGGGAATGGCACACCGAAATAAACATCACCAGTGCCGTTGCCATCATCATTCAATGTTGTGTGCAATGCGTTCAACTTGGTATTTTCATGCACCCTGTCGCTGTAGCGCACGTCACGCTTGCTGGGGTAAATTGGCATGCGGAAAGTGTCAGGGTACTTTTTGAACATGGCGATCTGGCCATCTGTTAGATTCTTTTCATACTGCTGGTAATTTTTTGCAGTAATTTCAAACAGGGGCTTTTCATCAGGATACGGATTGGGGTAGTGGGTTCCTGTTCCCTTGTAGTTGACCGACTTGGGGGCACCCAGCGTTTCACCCGTCCACTTCGGGATAGTGCCGTCTGCATTGCCGGCAGGGTTTGCCCCCATCGGCGTCAAGGTTGTGCCCAGCCGGTTCGCCTCTTCCTGCGAAACCTTTGCCAATGTCTGGGCTGCCGCGAGCGCAAACATAAAACCCGTCAGATACACTGCTTTTTTCATAATAATTCCTGTAGCCCGTTAGTATTTTGTTATGTGTTCTTAGTTATGTATAAACTGCTTGGCGAACGCTTCGATGCGCTTCTTCTTGAAGTCTGCATTGGTCGGCACAATCTTACCATCCACCATAAAGTTGGCCCCATTGGTCATTGTAACGCCCATTGCCTCCACACGATCGAATGTTCCCGGTTGCGGGTTCAATACTGCGGTCCAGATATCAAAAGGCTTGTGCAACGTGCCGGCCTCCTCACGTGCTGTGCGTATTTTTGATAACACGCCTGGCAGTTGTTCTTCTGTATAGCGCAAACCTAGCCAACCATCATGTCGGGCAGCTCGACGAAATGCAGGATCACTATCCCCACCGATAAATACCGGCACAGGCCTGGTGGTGCCAGGTGACATTTGCAGGGGTGGGAATGCATGGAACTCGCCATGGTATTCCACCATTTCACCAGTCATCAGCTGCCGCATGACATCCAGTTGTTCATCCGTACGCTTGCCGCGCGTATGAAAGTCTTGCCCTGTCAGCTCAAACTCGGTTTTCTGCCAGCCTATACCCACGCCCATAATAATGCGGTTATCTGACAGGTAAGCAGCCGTTGATATCGCCTTTGCTGCATTAAAGCTGTCGCGCATTGGCAATACATATATGGTTGTCAGGAAATGCAGGTGTTTTGTTTCACGCGCCAATGCTGCTGCAATGACCCAGGGATCAGGCCAGTGCGTATCGGGATGCCAGAACACCTGGCCGCTCTGCGTGTAAAGGTAATCATCTACCTGATCCTTGGTGGTAATCAGGTGGTCGCCAAATGACACGCCATAAAAACCCAGTTCCTCAGAAAATTTTGCCAATTCAACAGTTTGGTCCAGTTCGCAAAACGCCAGTGATTGCCAGAACTTCATACAGCAACACCGGAAAAGGCGCGCATGAAATGAGTGGCAAAATCGACAAGAATAAATGCCAGCATGCCCGCCGCCAGTGCCTCCAGGACAATTTTGCGCACTGGCCAGATGTCACCCTTGTTCTCCTCTAATCCAAACACCAGCGGGAAGCTCGGTATAAAATAACAGGCATAAAACATCGAACCGTACTTCAGCATAAATGCCAGGTCGTTGTATTTGAAATATGGCGCATTGGCGTCTGTTGCGACCATGCGTGTTTCCAGATACGCCATCAGATACGCCACAGAAACCACTACCACTACCGTCAGTAGTGGGCGCAATACCCCGAGAGGCAACGTCAAGACACGGCGCATCATCAGTACGGCCAATGTGTGATACACCACAAAAAAAGCTGGCGCATTGAAATACATACCCACGGGAACCACTTGTTGGCCACTGCCCAACAACGCCGAATCCAGTGATAGTGTCACCTGCGGGAAGTAATACACCATACCCAGCACATCGAAGAAATATTCTGTTAGAAAATATGTGGCTACGAAGTTGTAAACAAACATCCACAAGACCATCTTGACTGCATAGTTATCCCACCAGGCCCTTCCTGTTTTTGCAGGCCTGAAAATGGCCGGGATAATAATCAACGGCAACAATAACGCCACATTCTGTGCAACATGCCAGAATGTATTGACGTTCATCCAGCCCATCGCCTGCTTGGCACCATTCAAGCCGAAGAAATACGGAATGTATGCGAGAAAAAATTTTTCACCCCAGGCTTTATCCGGGTTGCGTGAAAACCAGTAACCCCAGCGGCTGGCAACTTGATCATTCATATCAGCACATACTCCACGTTTTTATTTATTATGAGAATAATTTCGGCAGTAGTTTTTTATCCAACAGCCCGCTTTCACCCATCCAGCGCAATGTATCCGTGAAAGTTTCTGCAGAAGGCCGCAATCCCACACCCAACGCACTGATGGCTTCAGCATTTTTTACTTCGGGCCACTGGGTGGCATAACGCATGGTCTCAGCGGAAATAGGTGAAGGCACAGGTTTGAACAGGCGTTTGATATCGTAGATATGTCCTGTCAAACGCAGCACAAACCCCGGGGTCTTGCTACGCTGCAATTGCGTGCCACTGATGTTATCAAGCAAGTCGGCAAACGCAGTCCAGCTCATGTAGTGACCCGCCGTAAAATACCTTGCGGGCTTCCCGTCATTTTTTTCCAGCAACGCCACAATGAATGCTGCCAGATCACGCACATCAATCTGCTGCGTTCCTCCGCTGGTGATGCGGAAACCTTGCGTCATTCGATAGACCAATGACATCAGTGTTGCAGACATACCCGGATCATCCGGCCCGATAATGCCGCCCGGGTACACTGTTTTCACCGCTTTGCCTTGCGCCTGCACACCGCGCACATAGTCTTCTGCCTGTGCTTTGCTGAGTCCATACGCGTGTTTCGATCTGGCTACCGGCGCATCCGGTGTCATACGCGATGCATCGGTATTGAAAATGGCTGTGATGCTCGAGACATAGACAATGTTGTTGATGCCGCACGCGCACGCCGTGCCAATCACATTCTTTACACCAGTGACGTTGGTCGCAAACAGATCCTGCTCATTGGCAGCCTGCATCGGGGTAATCGCAGCCGCATGTACCACTGCATCGCAACCATGCAGCGCCTCACGCACAATACTGTTGTCTGAAACCGAACCTACCACGAGATGATCCAGCACGATCCCGTGTTTGCTATACAGCTGCTGCGCCTTGTCTGCACTGCGCACCAATGCAACGACCGAATGTCCGCTATTTTTCAGCGCTTTCACAACATGAAAACCGACAAAGCCTGTACTGCCTGTCACCAGCACTCGCATGCCATCAGCCCTCAACCGTGATCACGCGATTAGGGCAACCGCGCACGGCATTCATCACTTTTGCGCGCAACGCTTCTGGCGGCTCTTCCATCAATACCACTACCTGATGATAGCCGCCAGCTTGATCACGCACGTCAAACACTTCAGGGCATTCTTCCATACATACGCTGTGGCCCTGACATAAATCCAGATCAACTTTTATACGCATAGTATTTCCTTATTTTTTCTTGCGTTTGAAACGCACGGTCATTGGCGCTTTCGGCTTGACCGTCATACCCGTATGGTCATCCATATATTCATCGGCAGCATTGGCTAACTCAAAATCAAAATCCAGCAGCAAGGTGGCGAAAATAGCTTTCAATTGCAGGATAGCAAACGCATTCCCTGCACACTTATGGCGTCCGCCGCCGAATGCCACCCATGCAAACAAATGTTCCGGTTCAGGGCGATGCATATCAAATTTTTCAGGATCCGGAAATACTTCTGCAATCTTGTGCGCCACGCCAGGTGACATCACAACACGATAACCCTTGGGTATAACAGTGCCCTTGTACTCGAAATCCTGCTCCACTACACGGATCAACGTCGAGAGTGGTGGATGGATTCGCAACACTTCCCGTATAAATGCTTCCATTTTTGGCATGCCGCGCATGGCGTGATGCGACACGTCACCCCCGTCTGCAAACACCTCGACCAGTTCTTGCCGCACTTCTTCCATAAATTGCGGGTTGCGCAGGAATTCAATCAATGTCCACGTCGCTGTCCCGGAGCTGGTATGGTGACCTGCAAACATAGTGGCAATCAACAATCCGGTGATTTCATGCGGCGACATATGCGTGCCATCGGTGTAACTCGCCGTCATGAATGTATTCAATGCATCGCTGTACTCTTCTGTGGATGCGCGACGTTTGGCTACAATATCCTCAACGATTTCGCCGAGCCGCGCGCGTGCCTTGTCCCGCGCTTCAAACTCCGGCAACGGCAGATAGGGATCAATAAATGCAATCGCAATCACTGCATGTTCCAGGTCACGATATAGCGCGCTGAATTCATCGGTCATATTGCGCCGGAAATCCACACCGAGCAGACAACTCGTGGATGTGTAGAGTGTCATTCGTAGAAACTCATCCACCATTTCCAGTTCGCCACTCTCACCCCATTTATTGGTGAAGTCGCGCACTTCATCGGCGATCACTTTCGCGTACGCTTTCATGTTCTGATAGCGCAGTGCATCGACCTGGATTTTTAATTGCTGTTTCAGACGATCCAGTGACGTATCAAATAACACGCCTTTGCCAAAAATTGGCACCACCCCTTTGTATGCAGCGGATTGGCCAAGCACTTCATCCGGCGCGCGACACCAGGCTTCCTGTGCATCAGGACCGCTCATCAACACATGCGGTTGGCCCATCAGATTGTATTCGGCCAACTCGCCGCATTCTTTGCGAATGCGCTTCAGGAATGCAGGCTGGTTGGCCTGGTATTCTTCCATGTGGCCAGTTTCCGGTTTGGCTCCGCTAGCCCGGGGTATAGTTTTGCTCATGTCTTTCTCCAGAAAACTTCAGGCTTCGCCCACGCTTTTCTTCAGATACTCAAGGCGCGCTTCCAGCATCTTGATCATCATCTTGTTCCGCTCCTGGCGTCGCTCCATCGCCAGCGGGCTCAGCACCCCCTTGTCGGCACACTGGTCGATGAACTCCATCGTTTTCTGGAAATCGTAGAAATCACGCTGTTCTTTCCACTGGTGGTTGCCGCCGTACTTGAACCATGATGCGCCAATCACGCGCATGGGCGACCCATCGGCATTTGTCAGGTTGCCGGGGGGCACCTGCCACCACCAGCAGAATGCCTCGCCTTTTATCTCGTCGATCACAATTTTTTCGTATGGGTACGTCCAGCCCGCGTAAGGGTCCATCGCATCCCCGACGCAAGTGGCACGGATATTTTCACGGCCTCGCGCCTCATACAGGCCGCCGGGAATATCCCACGCGTAGTAACAATCTTCGGTATAGCAATCGGCCAGGCAGCGCCAGTCCCCTGTCTGTTCAGCTGTCTGGTTGGCCTTGAGCCAGGTGTCCATGGTTTTTTCGAGTTCTTCGCGGGTGTATGGCATGACAAGGTTCCTGTCTGGGTGATTTAATTTATAGTACAAGCTATAATTTTATTGTCAACGCAGCAAACTGCTGAGAAGCCATGAATCGCAAAACCCTGTCCCGCACCAGTGAAAAGACCCGTCAGGCCGTTATTGATGCAGCCATTCACTGTCTTGCCACCGAAGGCTACCACCGCGCCACCAGCAACCGGATTGCCCGTGCTGCCGGGTTAAGCTGGGGCGTGATCCAGTACCATTTCGGGGATCGCGCCGGTATTTACCGCGCTGTACTGGACACAATTATTGATGCCTACGTACTGCAACTCGACCAGATCGCACAACGCGGCAAAGGTAAACCCGTGCCAGAAAGGCTGGCCTTGCTGGCAGACAGTCTGTGGGAGCTGCTGAACCACCCTGCCTATCTGGCCACCATGGAATTGCTGGTGAACCTGTCGCGCGACCCCGAGCTGGCTCTGGATACCCGGCTCTACGTGAACCGCTGGGCGGAACGCATGGCAATACTGTGGCAGGGGATTTTTCCTGAATTTCCAGAAGGGCATGTCGGCAGTGCAGCGGCCCGGCAGATTTTTTTTGCGGCATTGCGTGGATTTGTTGATAACCGCTTGATCGGCCAGTGGCCCAGCCGTTCTGTACCGGAGGGTGTGCTACAGGCGCTCGCGCGGGCGTGTGCCGTTTTGTTGGTTTAACCAGCCATCACTGGCACTGCGACACGCGCTTTACCTCAGCTTCTATCCATGTTTCTGCTCGCGTCATCAGCGTTTTGCTGTCCACGCCTTCTTCTTGTATCGGCGCACCAATAGATACAGTGATCAAACCGGGATATTTAATAAATTGTTTCCCGGGCCAGCATTCGCCCGCGTTGTGCGCCACTGGCAACATCGGCACATTCGCCTTGTGCGCAAGATCTGCACCACCGCGTGCATAGCGCCCCACTTTGCCCACATCGGTTCGCGTGCCTTCCGGAAAGATCAGCACCGAAATGCCCTCTGCCAAACGTGAACAACCGTCATCAACAATCTGTTTCAGTGATTCACGGCGTGCGCTGCGATCAATGGCAATTGGCTTGACAGTTGCCAACCCCCAACCAAACACCGGCATTTCTATCAATTCTTTTTTAAGAATGGTGCAAACAGGCGCAAACGGTAACTGCAAATAAAATGTTTCCCACTCGCTTTGATGTTTTGCTACTACCACAAACGGGCGAGGCGGAACATTTTCCCAGCCCTCGACGCGGTAACGCACACCACACACCCAACGCAACCACGTAATCACGCCAAGATTCCACCAGTTTATATAACGCACACAAGCGCGATACCCCAGCCATTTGACGAACAGTGGCGTAGTGATACCAAACCATAATGTCCACAACGCGTAACCCACATAAAAAATGGCCGAGCGCAGTGCATACCATGCTTTGCGTACAGCGCTCACCTCAATATTCTTCATCAAGCCAATCCTGCACAATGTCAGCGGGGGTTTGCTGGATCAGATAATCTGCGGCTTCATCCAGGTTATCAAACACTTCCACGCCTTCAAATTCGTCAGCATGCTCTTCCAGTTGCATTTCGGTATGTGCGCCTTTACCTGTTCGCACCAGTATCGGTATACAACCGCGTGCAACCCCAGCCTGCAAGTCCCGTAAACTGTCCCCGATTGTCCAGGCGCCTTCGAGATCACAGCCAATAGTGGCAGCAATCTGGTCAAACAAACCGGACTGCGGTTTTCTGCAATCGCAATAATCATCGGGCTTATGCGGGCAATAAGCTATGGTGGCAATATCCCCACCAGCTTCACGCACCAGCTCCAGCAATTTTTCATGCATCTGCTCGATCGAATCTTCACTGATCAGACCGCGACCAATACCGGACTGGTTAGTGGCAACCGCGATGGTGAAGCCGTGTTCATAAAGCCGCGCAATCGCATCGATGCTGCCATCAATAGGTATCCACTCATCCAGTGTCTTGACGAATGCATCCGAGTCTTCGTTGATCACGCCGTCACGATCCAGCACTACCACTTTCATCATTATTTTTTCTCTGGCACGAGCTGTGAAATGTCGGCGACTTGCAGAAACAACGCGCTTAATCGGGACAGCAATGCCAAGCGGTTGTTACGCAATTTTTCATCTTCAGCCATAACCATGACCTGATCAAAAAATGCATCCACCGGCTCACGTAACTCCGCCAGCGATTCCAATGTCGCCGTGTAGTCCCGCGCAGCAAACAGTGGAGCCACCACCGCCGTTTTTGCAGCCAGCGCCAGCGCCAGATTTTTCTCAGCTTGTTCTTGCAACAAGGCATCATTAACATCAACGTGAGCACTGGAGCCATCAGCAGATTTACTCAGGATATTGGCAACACGTTTGTTGGCTGCAGCCAGGCTGGCAGCCTCTGGCAATTGGGTAAAGCTGTGCACAGCCAGCACGCGTTTGTGGATATCCAGTGGCACTGTCAATTGCTTCGCCGCCACTGCATTGAATGTTTCAGTAGCAATACTGTCTTCCAGATAAATAGCACGAAAACGCTCCACCATGTATTCGAGCACCTTGCTTTCGTTATCTGCCACCTTGATGACGGCACCAAAACTGTTCTGCGAAAATGCAATCAAATCATGTAAATCCAGATCCAGCTCTCGCTTGATAAGAATATTCAGGACGCCGATGCTCGCACGGCGCAAGGCAAATGGATCTTTCGAACCTGTGGGTATCTGGCCTGTGCCAAAAATCCCGACCAACGTGTCAATACGGTCCGCCAGTGCCAAGGCACAGCCTGTCAGGGTTTCCGGAACAGCATCGCCCGCAAACTTCGGCAGATATTGTTCGCACATTGCTTCGGCCACTTCATCTGGCTCATTGTCATGGCGTGCATAATAACTGCCTGCAATACCTTGCATGCTGTCAAACTCCTGCACCATATCTGACAGCAAATCACATTTGCTCAACTGGCCAGCGCGCTCAGCCCAGCCGGTATTGCCGCCAATTTTCCCGGCAATGTGTGCGGCAAGTTTTGCGACACGTTCTGTCTTCTCAAACAGCGTGCCCAGTTGCGCCTGGAAGACTATCGTTTTCAGTTTTTCCCGGCGCGCGGCCAGCGGCGTTTTGAGATCCGTGCTATAGAAAAAAGCAGCATCGGCCAGGCGCGGGCGAATGACTCGCTCGTTGCCATCGATTATCTGCGCAGGGTCTTTGCTTTCTATATTGGCGACCGTAATAAAGTGCGGCATTAACTTGCCAGCAGCATTCACTACATGGAAATACTTCTGGTGCTCGCTCATGGATGAAATCAGCGCTTCTTGCGGCACTTGCAGGAAACGCTCTTCAAATTTGCCCGCCAATGCTACCGGCCATTCGAC
>ERZ724527.559-NODE-559-length-18556-cov-7.410518_pt1 | contig 18556 bp, 20 predicted proteins | sample MGYA00376060_ERZ724527 | MGnify/ENA primary metagenome ERZ724527 (study PRJEB28724, sample SAMN07190886) | activated sludge metagenome | isolation source: activated sludge of sewage treatment plant in Hong Hong | place: USA: Christiansburg, Virginia | collected...
CGTTTGTGGGCGCTGGCCTGGTGTTTGCCGGCATCACAGACTGGTGTGGCATGGGGTTACTGCTGATGAAAATGCCCTGGAACCGTAACCGCTGAGGTTCGTCGTATGTCGCCACTTTTGTTAGTTATTGGCATCCTGATTGGCGCTGTCCTCGATTTGACGGGTGCTGGCGGATCAGTGCTTGCTGTGCCGCTGTTGCTGATCTGTCTCAAGCTCGATCCGGCATCTGCCACCGGGCTTGCGCTTGGTGTAGTGGCGGCGAGCAGCGGTTATGGCGCGATCCAGCGTATCCGCCAGCGTGAAATTCTCTGGATTCCCGCCGCGCTGTTTGGCATCAGCGGAGCCATTTTTGCACCGCCCGGACGTTTGCTGGCCAGCCACTTGCCGTCGGAATGGTTGTTGGGAAGTTTCAGTGTGCTCTCGTTGGTGATTGCGGTACGCATGTTTCTGCAGAGCATCCAGCACCCGGAATTGGCGAAAGTGGTGCGTGCGGATAGCGGTGACAGCACACAGGAGCCGTTGTTGTGTCGATTGAGTGATACAGGGCGTTTTGACTGGCGTGTGCGCTGCATGGCGGGACTTTCCGTGGGCGGTGTGCTCACCGGGTTGCTGTCTGGTCTGTTCGGTGTTGGTGGTGGTTTCCTGATCGTTCCATTCCTGAACCAGCTCAACGGTGTGTCCATGCGACATGCTGTAGCAACCTCGCTGGTCATCATCGCGGCGATTGCCAGCAGTGGTTTTGTAGCGCACATCAGTACGCATGTGGTGGATTGGTCGCAGCTTGCACAACTCGCTATAGGCGGCATTGCAGGCATGGTTCTCGGCAGCGTGCTCGCGCGCTGGTTGGCCGGTGCGCGCTTGCAGCAGGTGTTTGCCATTGTCATCGTGGTGATGGCCGTACTGGTGTGGTTTCGGTAAAAACCCCAATAAATATTTTTCTCGCGAGGTGGGCAATATGATATTCCGTCAGTTATTCCATGCAGAAACCGGCACGTATACCTATTTGCTCGCGTGTGAAAAAAAACGTGAAGCAGTGTTGATTGATCCGGTAATCGACAACATTGCCCACTATCTGCAATTGTTGAAAGAACTGGATCTGAAATTGACGGTGGCGCTAGATACGCATGTGCATGCAGATCACATCACTGCATTGGGTGCATTGCGTGAACAGACCGGTTGCATCAGCATGATGGGCGAGCCGAGCCGTGCAGGTTGTGTGACAAAAACTTTCTCAGACGGTGACGAAATTCCTTTCGGGGATCTGCATCTCACAGCCATGCACACACCCGGGCATACCGATGATTCCTATTGTTTTCTGTTGCAGTCTGCACACGAGAAGTGGCTGTTCAGTGGAGACACCCTGTTGATACGTGGCACAGGGCGTACTGATTTCCAGAACGGCAATGCAGCAGATCAATATCGCAGCTTGTTCAATAAAATTCTCACATTGCCCGGGAATACGCGTGTATATCCGGGGCATGATTACAAAGGCTGGACGGTGAGTAGTATTGAAGAAGAAAAATCCCATAACCCTCGGTTGCAAGTCAGCAATCAGGAAGACTATGTCTTGCTGATGAGCCAGTTGAAACTGGCGAGCCCGAAATGGATGGATGTTGCCGTGCCGGCGAATCTGGCATGTGGCAAGCCGGGTAAAACCGTTGATTCATAAAACCGTTGATTGATAAAACCAGTGATTGATTTGGCCCGCTCGGCGCGATTCGAACGCGCGACCACCGCCTTCGGAGGGCGGTACTCTATCCATCTGAGCTACGAGCGGATAATGCAATTGTAAGTGTTATGGCAATCCAATGCTAACGTGTGGTGTATGCGTTTACTTTATATGTGCCAGTATGCCGTCCAGTTCATCCAGGCTGTTGTATTTCAACACCAGTTTCCCTTTGCCCGCAGCGCCGTGCTGAACCAGTACGGGCACGCCGATTTTTTCTGACAAGTCATCCTGCAGGCGGCGGATATCCGGATCCAGTTTTATCTCGGTGGTTTTCCCGTCTTTTGCCTGTTCTGACTGTTGGTGCAGGTTGCGTACCAGCGCTTCCGTTTGCCGTACAGACAACCCTTTATTGACAACATTATTGGCTGCTTCGCGTTGTGCATTGTCGGTCAATCCCAGCAACGCACGGGCATGGCCCATTTCCAGGTCGCCACGTTCAAGCATGCGACGCACTTCGTCAGTCAATGACATCAAACGCAACAGATTTGTCACAGTCACGCGCGATTTGCCAACAGCATCCGCCACTTCCTGATGCGTCAGTTCGTATTGTTCTTTCAGTCGCTGTAACGCAACAGCTTCTTCCATCGGGTTCAGGTTTTCACGCTGGATATTTTCAATCAGCGCCATCGCAATCGCCGCGTCATCGCCTACGTCGCGCACAACGGCAGGGATGGTGTCGTGACCGGCCAGCTGTGTGGCGCGCCAGCGGCGTTCACCGGCAATAATTTCGTAGCGGATAAGGCTGTTGCTGTCGTTCACAACAGGGCGCACCACAATCGGTTGCATCACGCCCTGTGCTTTGATGGAGTTGGCCAACTCTTCCAGTGCATCCGCATCCATGTCGCGACGCGGCTGGTATTTGCCTCGTTGCAGCCACTCAATGGGCAGTTTCACCAGTTGGCCGTCTTTGGGGATCTTGTCCTGCACCGTCACAACCGGTGCTGCAGCAATGGCTTCAGCCACCACTTCCGGTGACTTGGTTTCTTCCACCAGTGTTTTTTTCAGTGCGCTGCCAAGCAGTGCATCCAGTCCTTTTCCCAGTTTTTTCTTTTTCATAAGCATATCGTGTCAGGAATTTTTAATGGGCGGGTGCCGTTTCAGGAACGCCGCGGGTTTCGCCATGGCGGCGTAGCATTTCACCCGCCAGTGCAAGATAAGCCAGCGCGCCTTTTGACTGGCGGTCGTAATGCAGCACTGGCATGCCGTAACTCGGCGCTTCCGCCAGTTTGATGTTGCGTGGTATCACGCTGCGATACAGTTTATCGCCAAAATGTTCAGCCAGCTGATTGGACACTTCAGTGGTGAGGCTCATGCGCGGGTCGTACATCGTGCGCAGGATGCCTTCAATTTCCAGTTGTGGGTTGACGGCATTCTTGATCTGTTCGATAGAGGACAACAGATCAGACAACCCTTCCAGCGCATAATATTCACACTGCATGGCAATCAGTACGCTGTCGGCTGCAGTCAACGCATTAACCGCCAGGATATTCAGCGCAGGCGGGCAATCGATGATGATGTAGTCGTAGTTGTCACGAATTTTTTTCAGCTGATGTTTCAGTCGCTGTTCTTTCATCATCAGGCTGAGCATTTCCACCTTGGCGGCGGTGAGATCGCTGTTGGCAGGTAACAGGTCGCAACCGGATGTTTCACTTCTCTGGATGGCTGTCTGGATATCAAACGCATCGTCGATGAGCACTTCATAAATACTGTGCTCCAGCTCGTGTTTGTCGATACCAAGGCCCATGGTGGCATTGCCCTGTGGGTCCAGGTCTACCAGCAACACACGGCGTTTTGTCGCCGCCAGTGATGCAGCGAGGTTGACTGAAGTGGTCGTTTTGCCGACACCGCCTTTTTGATTGGCAATGGCAAGAATTCTGGTCACGAGCGCTATTCCGTCAGAGGGGTGTTGGCGGTTGTTGCGCCGTCGCGCTGGATTGCGATCAGATGGCGCTCTGCCACGCAGCCTGGAACTTCCAGGGGCAGACAGGTGCTCACCTTATAGGGTTTTGGAACCTCGCTCAACTCGTTGGCAGCAATCACAGCTTTCATCGCCCAGAATGTACCATCCGGTGCCAGCAGGTGCTGGCTGGAACCCACAAAATCAGCCAGCGACGCGTAAGCGCGCGACAGGATACCGTCGAACAGTGGGATAGTCTGGAAATCCTCTACCCGTGTCTGGACGGCGGTGAAGTTGGCGAGACCCAGTTCATTTTTCACTTGCTGCATAAAGCGCACTTTCTTGCCGTTGCTGTCCAGCCCTGTGAGTTGCCGGTCTGGCCACAGGATGGCCAGAGGTATCGAAGGGATTCCTGCCCCTGCGCCAACATCCAGTAACCGCTGCCCGTGGATATGCGCGGCAATCGAGAGGCTGTCGAAAATGTGGCGGCTGACCATCTCGCGGGGATCGCGCACAGCGGTGAGGTTGTAAGCCTTGTTCCATTTCGCCAGCAGGGCGACATACGCCAGCCAGCGTTCGCGTTGCTGTTCACTGGCATGGATGCCGAGCGTGGCCAGACCGTTATCCAGCAAGGATTTCATTCTGTCCGGACAGGGTCGCGCCGGAGCCTCTTTTTTTCAGGTTGATCAACAGCAAGGAAATGGCTGCAGGCGTGACACCCGGCACGCGGGATGCCTGGCCGATAGTGGCTGGCTGGGCTTGCGTCAGTTTGTGGGTCACCTCGTGGGAGAGGCCTTTGACCGATGTGTAGTCAAAACCGGCAGGAATGTTGATTGCTTCCGAGCGGTGCAGGCGGTCAATCTCTTCCTGTTGCCGGTCGATGTACCCTGCGTATTTCGCTGCAATTTCCACCTGCTCGGTCACCTGTGGATCAGCCGCCGCTTCGCCTTTCAGATGGGCGATATCGGCATAGCCAAATTCCGGGCGACGCAGCAGGTCAAGCAGGCTGGCTTCATGCAGCAACGGGCTGCAGAGGCGATCAGCCAAGGTGTCGGCTGCCGGTGTATTCGGGTGGATAAAGGTTGTGCGTAAGCGTTCACTCTCGACAAGAATGCCTTCAGCCTTGGCATTGAAACGCGCCCAGCGCTGATCATCGATTAAACCCAGTTCGCGGCCTTTGGCGGTCAGGCGCAGGTCGGCGTTGTCTTCACGCAGCAGCAGACGGTACTCGGCGCGGCTGGTAAACATACGGTACGGCTCGCGTGTGCCGAGCGTAATCAGGTCGTCCACCATCACGCCGATGTACGCTTCGTCGCGTTTCGGATACCAGCCCGGTTTGCCCTGTGCTTTCAACGCACCGTTAATGCCAGCCAACAAACCTTGCGCAGCCGCTTCTTCATAGCCTGTAGTACCGTTGATCTGGCCGGCGAAAAACAGGCCGTGAATATGTTTGGTTTCCAGGGTGTGTTGCAGGTCGCGCGGATCAAAATAATCGTATTCGATGGCGTAGCCGGGTCGCGTGATATGCGCGTTTTCAAAACCGGCAATTGAACGGATCAATGCCAGTTGCACATCGAAAGGCAGCGAAGTGGACACACCGTTCGGGTACAGCTCGTGCGTAGTCAGGCCTTCCGGCTCGACAAATACCTGATGCGACAGTTTGTCGGCAAAGCGATGGATCTTGTCTTCAATAGACGGACAATAGCGCGGTCCTATGCCTTCGATAACGCCGCTGTACATAGGCGACCGATCAAGATTCTGGCGAATAATATCGTGCGTTTTTTCATTGGTGTGGGTGATGTAGCAGTTCACCTGTTGAGGGTGTTCGTCCACCGATCCCATGAACGACATCACCGGCAGCGGTGTATCGCCGGGCTGGGCTTGCATCACTGAGAAATCGACTGAGCGTGCATCGATGCGCGGTGGCGTGCCTGTTTTCAGACGATCAACACGCAGTGGCAATTCTCGCAAGCGTGCCGCCAGAGCAATTGAGGGTGGATCGCCTGCACGGCCGCCGGCGTGGTTCTCCAGGCCGACATGGATCTTGCCACCCAGAAAGGTGCCAGTAGTCAGCACGATGCTCGGCGCAAAAAAACGTATGCCTGTTTGTGTAACCACGCCACGCGCTGAATTGCCTTCCATGATCAGGTCATCAGCGGCTTGCTGGAAAATGGACAGGTTGGGCTGGTTTTCCAGTATCGAGCGAATGGCGGCTTTATATAACACGCGGTCAGCTTGCGCCCTGGTGGCGCGAACAGCTGGCCCTTTGCGGGAGTTAAGGATGCGAAACTGGATGCCGGCCTGATCGGTCGCCCGCGCCATGGCGCCGCCCAGTGCATCGACTTCTTTGACGAGATGGCTCTTGCCAATGCCGCCGATCGCGGGGTTACAGGACATCTGCCCGAGCGTTTCGATATTGTGTGTGAGCAATAGCGTTTTGCAGCCCATGCGGGCAGCCGCGAGACACGCTTCCGTGCCAGCGTGGCCACCACCAATGACAATCACGTCAAAACGTTCGGGATAGTCCAGGTGGTCTGGATAGTCCATGGCAGTGCGTCTCAGCGAATCTCTTCAATGATCGTCCGTTCGATCGGCAGTTGCACATAACCGGTTTCAACGGTCCAGAAGTAGTAGTAACCCAGTCCGATGCCGTTTGTGTCCTTGCCGGCTGTGATCTTGCCATCCTTGACTGTCCAGGTTTTCACTACTACCCCGTTGTCTATATAGGATACGCGCAGGTTTTCACCGAGGAAGTTGTCCACGTCCCGTGAAATCTTGTTGCGGGTCTCTTCAGTGCAGCCCACCAGTAGCAGAGCAGTGGTGGCGATGGTGACAAGGAGCAGTCTGAGTGAATGGAGATGGCGCATATGGTTGCCCTCGGCTAGTGTCCGGAATTGCGCCATTATAAGCCCAACCACATAGGAAGCCGCTCTGTTTCGTCGTCAAGGCTGCATTCTTTTGAGATATGCGCACATGTAGGGCAGATTAGCGGTTGCCCATGAAAGGGGAGACCCATATAATGCTCGCCGTTTTAGCCTGTCCTTTGCTGTTATTTGGCATAGGGTTTCAAGGGAGTTGGTGGTGAGCGAGCCGAAGTGTGCAAGCATTCCCCGCCCCCCGGTTTATCGCATTACGGTTGCCCAGTTGGTCGTGCTTACTCCGCCAGTGGCGGCGTTGTGGTTGGCTTGGCCGGCGCTGGCAAAAGCGGTGCTGGCCGGCGCGATAATTGAAATATTGGCCAGGGCGTATTTCGGGTTCTATGCTTTCCGTTTTATCGGGGCACGTCAGGTGCGCCAGGTTATGCGGTCATTCAGGCGCGGAGAGCTGGGAAAGTTTATGCTGGTGGCGGTTTTGTTTGGCGCTTTGTTTGCGGCCGATAAAAACCTTCATCCGCTAGCAATATTTACGGGTTATTTTGCTGCTTGGCTGCTCGGAACTGTGTTGAGTATGCGGCTGTTGAGATAGTCTGGAGACAGTAAGCAGAGCAAATTTGAATAGGTAGATGGCTTTTTATGTCTGAAGAGCACGGTGCAGTGGCAGAACATGGCGGTGATGGCTTGACGGCTACCAGCTATATCCAACATCACTTGCAAAACTTGTGTTTCGGCCAATTACCTGCCGGTTACGTCCGGCATGGGGCTGAGGGCGAAGAGCGTCTTGAGAGCGCCACATGGACGTTGGCTCATACTGCGCAGGAAGCCAAGGATATGGGATTCTGGGCGGTGCATGTGGATTCCATGGGTTGGTCTATTGCTCTGGGGTTGTTGTTTTCTTTTCTTTTTGCCAAAGCCGCCCGCAGCATGAATAGTGGCGTTCCAAAAGGCTGGCAAAGCTTTGTTGAATTAGTTGTCGAATTTATCGATACCAACGTAAAAAGCTCCTTTCACTTCCACAATCCCATGATCGCGCCGATGGCGCTGACTATTTTCATGTGGATTTTTATGATGAATTTCATGGATCTGTTCCCGATTGACTTGCTGCCGAAGGCTGCAGCGATGTTGTCCGGTAATGATCATTTATTCTTCAAGGTTGTTCCTACGACCGATCCGAACATTACCTTGGGCATGAGTTTTACCGTCTTTTTCCTGATGATTTTTTTCAGTATCCAGAAGAAAGGTTTTATTGGCTTCGTCAAAGAGCTGACTTTCCATCCCTTTCATCCATCTTTTCACGGGAAAGGCATCCTGTTTGCGCCCCTCCTGATTGTTATCAATTTTGCACTGGAAACGGTGTCGTTAATTTCAAAGCCTATTTCACTGGGATTGCGTCTCTTTGGAAACCTCTATGCAGGCGAGATGATCTTCATTCTTATTGCCACTATGTATAGCGCCAGCCTATTTTTTGGTGTTTTTGCCGGAGTCCTTCAGTGGGCTTGGGCTGTTTTCCATATTCTTGTCATTACGTTGCAGGCGTTTGTGTTCATGGTGCTCACTATTGTCTATATGGCAATGGCGCACGAAGTGCCTGACGAGCAGCATCCATAACAGGAATAGTTTTCTAACCATTTTTTTAACCAACAAGTCGGTTTATACCGCAAAATACTGAGGAGATACATCATGGGTCTGGCTCTTATCGCCGTTGCACTGCTGATTGGTTTTGGCGCACTGGGTACTGCTATTGGCTTTGCGCTGTTGGGCGGCAAGCTGTTGGAAGGCACTGCTCGCCAACCAGAAATTGCTCCTTTGCTGCAGGGTAAAATGTTCCTTATCGCTGGTCTGCTTGATGCGGTTCCAATGATCGGCGTAGGTATTGGTATGTACGTTCTTTTCGTACTGATTCCTACTATTCCTGCTTAATACAGTTTTTACATATGCGTGCGGATCTGCTTGTCAGGTCGGCGCGAAACGGTCTTAACTCATAAAGGGGTGATGGCGTGAATATTAACGCTACCATTATCGGGCAGATTCTGTCCTTCCTGCTGTTTGTGGCTTTCTGCATGAAGTTTGTGTGGCCTGCCATCATTGGCGCCATGGCTGAGCGTGAAAAGCGCATAGCAGATGGTCTGGAAAATGCGGACAAGGCTGGGCGTGATCTTGAACTAGCCAAAGAAGAAGCTGCGCGCAAGCTGCGTTCGGCCAAGGAAGAGGCCGCAGCGATAGTCGATCAGGCTAACAAGCGCGCTAACCAGATTGTTGAAGAGGCAAAAGAGTTGGCGCGTGAAGAAGGCGATCGACTAAAAGTTGCAGCGCAGGCTGAAATTGATCGCGAGAAAAATCGCGCCAAGGAAGAACTGCGCAAGCAGGTAGCTTCATTGGTGCTGATTGGCGCTGAACGAGTGCTTGAAGTGTCAATCGATGCAAACCAGCATGCAGGTATGCTGGACAAGCTGGCCGCGGAGCTTTGATGCATGGCTGAGTTGGTGACATTGGCTCGGCCATATGCCAAGGCGGCTTTTGAAGTAGCCTTCGGTGAAGGACGGCTTGCTGAATGGCAATCCATGCTGAATGCAGCCGGTGCAGTTGCGGCAAATGCCAAGGTGCAGAATGCGCTTTCTTCCCCTGCGCTCACTGGAGACCAGCAGGCAAAAATGATGCTGGATATTTGTGGTGATTCGCTTGATATCAAAGCGGGTAATCTCATCAGGACGTTGGCAAGTAACAAGCGTTTGGCCTTGTTGCCTGAAATTGCCATCCAGTTTGCCGCCCTGAAAGCTCGCCAGGAAAAAACATTGGCGGTTGGCGTTGTTTCGGCGTTCCCTCTTGATGAGGCGGCTTCTTCGCGTCTTTCTCAGGCGTTGACCAAAAAGTGGCAGCAAAATGTGCAGCTGCAAACAGAAGTAGATGCAACATTACTGGGTGGGTTGGTAATAAAAGCCGGAGACATGGTAATTGATGCATCGGTACGTGGTCGCATGCTGAAATTGGCTGATGCGCTCAGTACTTGATATTGTTAAGAAGAACCGATTTTTTAAACAGTAACATTTGAAAGAAGCGCGATAAAAAGCGTCTTCTAAATGAGGATTGGCGAACATGCAGCAACTGAATCCCTCTGAGATCAGCGAAATTATCAAGAGCCGTATCGAGAAACTTGATGTTTCTACGCAGGCCAGGAATGAAGGCACGATCGTGTCTGTCTCTGACGGTATTGTGCGAATTCATGGTCTGGCCGACGTAATGTACGGCGAGATGATTGAATTCAATGGTGGCATATTCGGGATGGCGTTGAATCTTGAACGTGATTCAGTCGGCGCGGTTGTTCTGGGTGACTACCAGCGTCTGGCCGAAGGTCAGGCGTGTCGCACAACTGGTCGTATTCTTGAAGTGCCTGTTGGCCCTGAACTGGAAGGCCGCGTTGTTGATGCGTTGGGTAATCCGATTGATGGCAAAGGCCCCATTAATGCAAAGTTGACGGATCCGCTGGAAAAAGTTGCACCGGGCGTTATCGCGCGTAAATCGGTCGACCAGCCTGTGCAGACCGGCTATAAGGCCGTTGACTCGATGGTGCCAATCGGACGCGGTCAGCGTGAATTGATTATCGGTGACCGTCAGGTTGGTAAGACGGCGTTTGCAGTTGATACCATCATCAACCAGAAAGGCACGGGCATTAAGTGTATTTACGTTGCTATTGGCCAGAAACAGTCAACTGTTGCAAACGTGGTGCGCAAACTGGAAGAGCATGGTGCAATGGCGCACACCACGGTAGTGGTAGCGGGTGCTTCTGATCCGGCAGCCATGTTGTTCCTTGCGCCTTTTGCGGGCTGTTCCATGGGCGAGTATTACCGCGACCGTGGTCAGGATGCGCTGATTATTTATGATGATTTGACCAAACAGGCTTGGGCATATCGCCAGATTTCTCTTCTGCTGCGTCGCCCGCCAGGTCGTGAAGCTTATCCTGGTGATGTTTTCTATTTGCACTCACGCCTGCTTGAGCGCGCAGCACGCGTCAATGCTGAATACGTAGAGCATTTCACAAAAGGTGAAGTGAAAGGCAAAACAGGTTCGTTGACAGCATTGCCGATTATTGAAACGCAGGCCGGTGACGTATCTGCTTTCGTACCAACCAACGTAATTTCGATTACTGATGGCCAGATATTTCTCGAGAGTTCGCTGTTTAATGCCGGTATTCGTCCGGCAATGAACGCAGGTATTTCTGTGTCACGTGTTGGTGGTGCTGCTCAAACTAAAATCATCAAAAAATTGGGTGGTGGCGTTCGTCTTGCCTTGGCCCAGTATCGTGAATTACAAGCATTTGCCCAGTTTGCATCGGATCTGGATGAAGCGACACGCTCACAGTTGCAGCACGGCCAGCGTGTCACCGAATTGATGAAGCAGAAACAGTATTCACCAATGTCTGTGGCGGAAATGGGTATCCTCTTGTATGCAGCAGATAACAAGTTTCTTGATGATGTAGAAGTGAACAAGGTCAGCAGTTTTGAGGCGTCACTTCTGTCATATCTTCATGCTGAACACGGTGCGCTGCTTGCAAAAATTAATGAGTCAGGTGACTACAATGCGGATATTGAAGCTGGCATTCGCGCTGCGCTTGACAAGTTTAAAGCGACGCAGACTTGGTAAGCCACTAACGTATTTTTTAAGGTAGAGCACTATGGCAGGCGCCAAAGAGGTACGCACCAAGATTGCCAGCGTGAAAAGCACGCAGAAGATTACCAAGGCAATGGAAAAGGTGGCGTTCAGTAAAATGCGCAAGGCGCAAGAACGTATGGCACATGGGAAACCATATGCCGCACGTATGCGAGCGGTGATTGGTCACATTGCGAATGCGACACCTGAGTACAAGCATCACTACATGGTTGAGCGACCTGTCAAACGTGTAGGTTATATCGTGGTGTCCACTGACCGCGGATTGTGTGGTGGTCTGAATATCAATGCATTCAAACTGGCCGTAAAGTCTATGAAGGCTTGGGCTGATCAGGGTGTTGCGATTGATATTTGTGCTATTGGAAGCAAGGCACAAGCATTCTTCCGTAGTTATGGCGGCAATGTGATTGCTGCTGTTCGTGATCTTGGCGATGAGGCATCAGCAGTGGATTTGCTGGGCAGTGTCAAGGTTATGCTGGATGCTTACGATGCCGGCAAAATAGACCACCTGTTTATCCTGAACAATAAATTTGTCAACACAATGACGCAGCAGCCTGAGTTATTGCAATTACTGCCACTGCAAGCTGAAGAAAATGAAAAGCTCTCCCACAACTGGGACTATATATATGAGCCAGATGCTCAGGCTTTGCTGGATGGATTGTTGGCGCGCTATATCGAGTCGCAGGTTTATCAAGGTTACGTAGAAAATAAAGCGTGTGAAATGGCTGCGCGTATGGTGGCAATGAAAAATGCTACTGAGAATGCAGGTCAGATGATAGATGACTTGCAGTTGCTGTATAACAAGGCGCGTCAGACGGCAATTACGCAAGAGTTGTCTGAGATTGTTAGTGGTGCGGCAGCGGTTTAATTATTCCAAAGAAGTTTAAATTGTTTTGAGAGCAACTGAAGAATTCAAGAGGATCCACAAATGAGTAGCGGTCGCATAGTACAAATCATCGGCGCAGTTATCGACGTAGAATTTCCACGCGATGCAGTTCCCAGCGTATACGACGCATTGAAAGTTGATGGCAAAGGCCTGACGCTGGAAGTGCAGCAGCAGCTTGGCGATGGCGTTGTGCGCGCCATTGCGATGGGTTCTTCTGAAGGGATCAGCCGTGGATTGCCAGTATCCAATACAGGCAAACCTGTTTCTGTGCCGGTTGGCAAAGAGACGTTGGGCCGGATTATGGATGTACTAGGGGAGCCTATTGATGAGAAAGGCCCTATCGGTGAGCAGGAGCGTTGGGCAATTCACCGTAAAGCACCTAGCTACGATGAACAATCTGCCAGCAATGAATTGTTGGAAACAGGTATCAAGGTTATCGATCTAGTTGCGCCGTTTGCAAAAGGCGGCAAAGTTGGATTATTCGGTGGTGCGGGCGTAGGCAAAACCGTCAACATGATGGAATTGATCCGTAACATCGCTATTGAACATAGCGGTTATTCAGTGTTCGCTGGTGTGGGTGAACGTACTCGTGAAGGTAATGACTTCTATCATGAGATGACAGACTCAAACGTTATTGACAAGGTGTCGCTGGTTTACGGACAAATGAACGAGCCGCCAGGTAACCGTCTTCGTGTTGCCTTGACCGGTTTGACTATGGCTGAAAAATTCCGTGACGAAGGCCGCGATGTTTTATTCTTCGTGGATAACATTTATCGCTACACATTGGCCGGTACAGAAGTATCTGCACTGCTGGGTCGTATGCCATCAGCAGTAGGTTATCAGCCAACACTGGCTGAAGAGATGGGTGTGTTGCAAGAGCGTATTACTTCAACCAAAACAGGTTCTATTACGTCCATCCAGGCAGTATATGTTCCTGCGGATGACTTGACTGATCCTTCGCCTGCCACAACATTCTCCCACCTGGATGCAACAGTAGTATTGAGCCGTGATATCGCTGCAAAAGGTATTTATCCTGCGATTGATCCGCTTGACTCTACCAGCCGTCAGCTGGATCCATTGGTAATCGGCCAGGAGCATTATGATGTTGCGCGTGGCGTACAAACCATTTTGCAGCGTTACAAAGAGCTGAAAGACATTATCGCCATTCTGGGCATGGATGAATTGTCGGAAGAAGACAAGCAAGCTGTGAGCCGTGCCCGTAAAATTGAGCGCTTTATGTCGCAGCCATTCTTCGTTGCTGAAGTATTCACTGGTTCGCCAGGCAAATACGTTTCATTGAAAGATACCATTGCTGGATTCAAAGGCATCCTGAGCGGTGAATATGATCATTTGCCAGAGCAGGCGTTTTACATGGTTGGCTCTATCGACGAAGCTGTCGAAAAAGCCAAAACACTCAAGTAATAGGCGCCGAGAAAACAGATGGTTATGACAGTGCATTGCGATATCGTCAGCGCGGAAAAAGCCATTTTCTCCGGGCTGGTTGAGCAGGTGGTGGCCAACGGATCGCTCGGCGATCTGGGTGTCCAGTTTGGCCATGCGCCATTATTGACTGCGCTTAAGCCTGGGCCCGTTCGCGTGCGGCGGCAGGGTGGTGAGGAAGAGATTTATTATGTATCTGGCGGCTATCTGGAAGTGCAGCCAAACATTGTGACTATTCTTGCCGATGTTGCTGTACGCGCTGATGATATGGATGAAGCGGCTGCAGAAACAGCTCGTCAACAAGCTGCGCAAGTGTTTACCAATAACAGTGGTGAGCTGGATTATTCGCGAGCTGCTGCGCAGTTGGCGGAAGCTGCCGCCCAGTTGCGTACTATCCAGCAATTGCGTAAAAAACTCGGCAAGGGTTAATCCTGTAGTGGAGTTAAAAAAGGGGCGGCTTCGGCTGCCTTTTTTTGTGGTTTAATGGTTTTAAGGTGGGAAAAGCACATAAGTACAGGATCTGTTATGCCGCTGGATATCGTGATACTGGCCGCTGGCCAGGGAACCAGGATGAACTCATCGCTCCCCAAGGTGTTACACACTATCGCGGGGAAGTCGATGCTGGAGCACGTGGTAGATGCAGGCCGTGTTTTTGATGATGCGCGGCTGCATGTAGTAATTGGTCATGGCGCTGAGCATATACGCAGTGCTATCAAGAGTGATGACATACACTGGGTTGTGCAAGAGCAGCAGCTGGGAACGGGGCACGCTGTACAGCAGGCCCTGCCATTTCTGCGCCCTGAAGCTACAGCACTTGTTTTGTATGGCGATGTGCCCTTGGTTAACCCTGCCACGCTTAAACAGATGGTGTTGTCAGTGGATGCTGATAATCTGGTACTGCTGACAGTGGATCTTGAAAACCCGGCAGGTTATGGACGCATCTTGCGAGATGGTAGCAATTGTGTAACAAGCATTGTTGAGCAAAAAGATGCGACAGAGGAACAGCTGCGTATACACGAGGTCAATACGGGGATCATGGCAACTTCCGTTGCAAATTTTTCCCGATGGCTGCCGGCGCTAAATAATGTCAATGCGCAAAAAGAATTTTATTTGACCGATATTATCGCGATGGCCCACACCGATGGCGTGTGTATTAATACCCAGTCTGCCATGAGTGAAGCTGAAGTCCTTGGTGTTAATGATCGTCACCAGCAGGCCAGGCTGGAGCGGATTTATCAGGACAAGCAGGCTCGCGCGTTGATGGCGCAAGGTGTTACTTTAATGGATCCGCATCGTTTTGATTGCCGAGGACAGATACAGGCAGGGCGGGATGTCATCATTGACGTCAATGTTGTATTCCATGGTTTGGTTGAATTGGGTGATAACGTCACTATCGAGCCCAATTGTGTTATCAGCAACTCGAGAATTGGGAATAATTCCAGAATCAAGGCAAATACAGTTATTGAGAATGCGCTTGTCGGAGAAGGTGTTGATGTTGGGCCTTTCGCTCGCTTGAGACCTGGCACTGTTCTTGACAGTGGTGTGCGCATAGGGAATTTTGTAGAAACCAAGAACGCAGTGTTGGGTGTGGGCAGTAAAGCCAACCATCTGGCATATATTGGCGACGCAGAGATAGGCGATGATTGCAATATTGGCGCTGGAACCATTACTTGTAATTATGATGGTGCAAACAAGCACAAGACAGTCATGGGTGATAAGGTTTTTGTAGGATCGAATAGCACATTGGTTGCACCGCTGACTATTGAGTCAGGAGGCTTTGTGGGTGCCGGGTCTACTGTTACCAAAACTGTGCCGGCAGGAAATCTTGCTGTAGCCCGTGGCCAACAACGCAATATTACTGGGTGGCATCGCCCGGAAAAAGACAAAAGCCAGTGAGTTTGTAAATTAATGTGCATTTATGAAACAACAAAGAGAATGTTGAAATGTGTGGGATTGTAGGCGCAATTGCTGAGCGAAATATTACTGAAATTCTGGTGGAGGGACTAAAGCGGCTGGAATATCGAGGTTATGATTCAGCTGGTGTTGCTGTGCTGGAAAAAAATGGATTGATCAAGGACTGCAAGCGGGTTGGCAAGGTTGCAAATGTTCAGCAGGGGTTGAAAGAAAATCCGGTTAGCGGTTTCCTGGGTATCGCGCATACGCGATGGGCTACACATGGCAAACCCAGTGAGGCTAATGCGCACCCCCACTTTTCGGGGGATCACAAGATTGCGGTAGTGCATAACGGCATTATTGAAAACCACCAACAGCTCCGCTCGGATCTTCAGAAAAAAGGCTACCAATTTGAAAGCCAGACGGATACCGAAACGGTTGTTCATCTGATTGACGATTGCTGGAAACAAGGAGGTGATTTGTATGCCGCTGTGCGGTGTGCTATCGCGCAACTGGAAGGTGCTTATGCGCTGGCAGTAATTGCTGCTGATGAGCCAGATAAAGTTATTGTTGCTCGTGAAGGTAGCCCTCTTGTTATCGGCGTTGGCTATGGAGAAAATTTTGTTGCTTCCGATCCGCTGGCATTAAGAATGATCACAGACCAGTTTATCTATCTTGCTGAAGGTGATGTGGCCGTTGTTTCTCTGAAGAAAATCACAGTTTTTGATCGTGCTGGCTTGCAGCAAGAGCGGGATATTGAGCAGATTGATGAATTGCATGATGGCGCGGATAAAGGCGAGTACCGCCACTTCATGCTAAAAGAAATTTACGAGCAGCCACAAGTATTCGAGCAAACGTTGCAGGGGCGTATAGGAAAGGATTACCTTGTCGAGGAGTGTTTTGGTGCAACAGCGCGCGAAAAGCTCGACGTTGCCAAGGCAGTGCAAATAGTGGCTTGCGGTACGAGTTATCACGCAGGAATGATAGCGCGTTACTGGATTGAAGAGTTTGCGGGGCTGCCGTGCCAGGTTGAGGTGGCAAGTGAGTTCCGCTATCGCCAGAGAAAACCATTGCCCGATACATTATTCGTCACCATTTCCCAATCTGGTGAAACAGCGGATACGTTGGCTGCATTGCGCAGCCTGGACAAGGCAATGCATGTAGGCAGTTTGTGTATTTGCAATGCGGCCAACAGTTCGCTGGTTCGCGAATCGGATTTTTCACTGATGACGTTGGCTGGCCCTGAAATCGGTGTAGCGTCTACCAAAGCGTTTACCAGTCAGCTGGTTGCGCTGCAGCTATTGGTGCTGGCATTAGCCAGGCGCAATCAGCCTGATGCAGTGGTCGAAAAAACATGGATAGGTGCGCTCCATCAATTGCCTGCATTGTGTCGTGACGTATTGCAACTGGATGGCGCGATCAAAAAAATTGCAAAGCTGTTCGACGAAAAAAACAGTGTTCTATTTCTTGGGCGTGGCAAGGAATTCCCGGTTGCGTTGGAAGGCGCTTTGAAGCTGAAAGAGATTTCTTATATCCATGCAGAGGCATATCCTGCGGGTGAATTGAAGCATGGACCGCTGGCTCTGGTAGATAAACACATGCCGGTGGTCGCATTGGCGCCAGACAATGAATTGGTTGATAAAGTGAAATCCAATCTGGAAGAAGTGCGTGCACGTGGCGGTCAGTTGATTGTTGTGTGCGAAGAGCTGCAAGACATGCCAGAAGAGGGTGTCAGTTACATCAGATTGCCCAAAATCCCGTCAAGCCTTGCGCCAATACTCTACACAATCCCTTTACAGTTGTTGGCATATCATGTGGCAGTGATGAGAGGGACAGATGTAGACCAGCCCCGCAATCTGGCAAAGAGCGTCACTGTTGAGTAACGACTTTCGGGGAGGATGGTTTGGCGCAGCGGCTAGCGTCTGTCGCCTGTTGTGTAGTTAATTTTAATGGCGCGATCTCTTATAAGCTGCCGGATCTCTTCCCTGTCAGCGGCTACCAGGGATGGGTGTGCTGCTGCATCCGGGTTTTCTATAAAAAAATGCTCCAGTGCGTTTAGCTCCCGATAAACTTCTTCAGGAAATCCCTGGCGCATCTCGCGCCCTTGTTCAACCAGCATCAGGCTGTCCATATAGTTGAAGAAAGCAGGAAACCCCCATAATTTTTTTACTTTTTCGTAAACATGAGGCATTTTTTTAAGTGCCACACTGTTTTCTAGCAGTTTCTGGCCATCTTCTCTTGATTTGGGTTGCAACACAGGGATGTTGTCAGTCATGTCATGTAACCTGTTTTACTTTGTTCTTGACGCATGAAGTCTATCATGGTTTTGCCGGTTTTCAGGGTTGCGGTGGTTTGTAAAATACCAGATCCCATACCCCGTGCCCCAGTTGCTGGCCGCGCCGCTCAAATTTGGTTTCTGGTCGGTAATCTGGGCGTTTGCTGAATTGTTGTGTGTCCGAGCTGTTCTGGAGATGCGGGCATAGCATAGCCACTTCCAGCATTGCTTCAGCGTAGTGCTCCCAATCGGTGGCCATATGCAGTACGCCATTGTCCTTGAGTTTTTGCGCAACCAGATTGACAAAGGCTGGTTGGACTATCCGGCGTTTGTGATGGCGGGCTTTATGCCAGGGATCAGGAAAATAAAGTTGTAGTCGAGTCAGGCTGCTGTCTGCAATACAGTCTGCAAGCACATCGGTTGCATCGGCACAAAATACTTTCAGGTTATCCAGGTTGCGTTTTTGTGCTTCGTTGATCAATCGGCCAACGCCGGGAAGATGTACTTCAATGCCAATAAAATTGTGTTCTGGGAAACGTTCAGCCATTGCCAGGAGTGAATCTCCCATACCGAAACCAATTTCCAGAATCAGTGGTGCATCATTAGGAAATGCGTCGTTTAACGCCGCAGTGCCTTTGTGTAAATCGAGACCGTAACGGGGCCATTGCTCGGACAATGCTTTTTCTTGTGGCGGAGTAATACGGCCGCCTCGAATTACATAAGAGCGTATTGTTTTTTGCTTGAACTGAGGCTGGATGGATGACATACGTTTTTCAGTTCTGTACCAGACCATCGAGCGGAGATGATGCGCTGGCGTAGAGTTTGCGTGGCATGCGGCCAGCCAGAAAAGCTTCACGTCCGGCTTGCACGGCTTTTTTCATGGCAGATGCCATAAGTA
>ERZ724527.560-NODE-560-length-18548-cov-3.827989_pt1 | contig 18548 bp, 15 predicted proteins | sample MGYA00376060_ERZ724527 | MGnify/ENA primary metagenome ERZ724527 (study PRJEB28724, sample SAMN07190886) | activated sludge metagenome | isolation source: activated sludge of sewage treatment plant in Hong Hong | place: USA: Christiansburg, Virginia | collected...
CAAGTCCGTCGGCGTCGCGAAGACCTGCGCGACGCCGTGCCGTGCCGCATACGTCCGCGCCGACTCCGCGGTTCTCGACGCGACGGCGACGAGTTCGCTGCCCTGCGCCAGCGCGTAGGCCGGGCCGCTCTTGTGCTGCGCGACCGAACCCGTCCCGATCATTCCCCAGCGAATGCGGCGCATCGGATCGAGCGGCATCGGATCAACTCGCGGAAGACAGCAACACCCGCGCCGCGATGTCCTGATAGATCGCGCCAAGCGCGTCGAGGTCGACGAGGCGAACATGCTCGTCGATCTTGTGGATGCTCGCGTTCACCGGGCCGAGCTCTACGATCTGGCTGCCGAGCGTGGCGATGAAACGGCCGTCCGACGTGCCGCCGCCGGTATCAACCATCGTCTCCACGATGCCGTGCGCCTGCAGCGCGGCGTGGGTCGCTTCACGCAGCCGTCCATCGCTGGTCAGGAACGGTGCGCCGGAGATCTCCCAGAGGATGCGGTAATCGAGGCCATGTTTCGCGAGCACGGCCTCGGTGCGTTGCATCAGGTCTTCGGTGCTGGACGCCGTGCCGAAGCGGAAATTGAAATCGATGCGGACTTCGCCCGGGATCACGTTGTAGGCGCCGGTGCCCCCATGGATGTTCGAGATCTGGAACCCGGTCGGCGGGAAATGGGCATTGCCTTCGTCCCAGCGGATGGCCGTCAGTTCCGCCAACGCCGGCGCCGCGGCATGGATCGGATTCAGCGCCTTCTCGGGAAACGCGACATGGCCCTGCACGCCGCGCACGCGCAGATGCCCGTGCAGCGAACCGCGCCGTCCGATGCGGATGCGATCGCCGAGCAAGGATTCGCTCGATGGTTCGCCGACCACGCAATAATCGATGCGCTGGCCGCGACGCAGGAATTCGTCGACGACGTGACGGATGCCATGCACCGCTTCGCCTTCCTCGTCGCTGGTCAGCAGCAGACCGATCACGCCCGGATGCGCCGGATGCGTGGCCACGAAGCGCTCAAGCGCGACCACCATCGCGGCGACACTGCCCTTCATGTCGGCGGCACCGCGCGCGAACAACAAACCATCGCGCACCTGCGGTTCGAACGGCGGCGAGGTCCAGGCGGCCAGATCGCCCGTCGGCACCACGTCGGTATGCCCGAGGAAGGTGAATACCGGCCCGACGCTGCCATGCCAGGCCCAGAGATTGCGCACCCCGCCGGCATCGATCGGTTCAACCACGAAACCGGCATGCTGCAGGCGCGACGCGATCAGGTCCTGGCAGCCGGCATCGTCCGGGGTCACCGATGCGCGGCGGCACAGGTCGATCGTCAGCGCCGCGATGTCCGACGCCGTGCTCATGCCGATGCCTTGCTCGCAAGGAAACGCTTCTCATACAGCCCACCGGTGAAGCCGAGCATCACCTCGCCGTCGATCACGGCGACCGGACGACGTACCAGGCTCGGATACTCGCGCACCAGCAGCACGTATTCGGCGTCCGTCTGCGGATCCTTGCGGCTCGGCATCAAGCCGCGCCAGGTGGTGCCGGAACGATTGATCAACTTGTCCCAACCGACCTGCTTCGCCCACGCCTTCAGTGCATCAGCGGGAACCGGATTCAGCTTGTAGTCGATGAACTGGTGCGCCACGCCCTCGCGCTCCAGCCACTTGCGGGCCTTCTTGCAAGTGTCGCAATTCGTCAGGCCGTAGAGGATGGGCGCGGCCATCAGTCGATCCCGCGCAACAATTCATTGAGACTGGTCTTGGACCGCGTCTTCGCATCGACCTTCTTGACGATCACGGCTGCGTACAGGCTATGCGACCCATCGTTCGCCGGCAGTGAGCCAGAGACGACGACGCTGCCTGCGGGCACGCGGCCGTAATGGATCTCGCCGGTCTCGCGGTCGTAGATGCGCGTGCTCGACCCGAGGAACACGCCCATGCCGATCACCGATCCGCGTTCGACGATGACGCCTTCGACCACTTCCGAACGCGCACCGACGAAGCAGTCGTCCTCGATGATGGTCGGGTTCGCCTGCAACGGTTCCAGGACGCCGCCGATACCTGCGCCGCCGGACAGATGCACGTTGGCACCGACCTGCGCGCAGGAGCCGACCGTGGCCCAGGTATCGACCATGGTGCCCGCGCCGACATGCGCACCGATGTTGACGAAGCTCGGCATCAGCACCACGTCGCGCGCGATATGTGCGCCACGGCGCACGATCGCGCCCGGCACCACGCGCGCGCCGCCAGCACGGAACGCGACCTCGTCATAACCGTCGTAGCGCAACGGCACCTTGTCGAAATACGGCGCGGGTGCGCCGACCATGACGCGATTGCCTTCGATGCGGAACGACAGCAGTACCGCCTTCTTGATCCATTGGTGCACGATCCAGCCGGCTTCGGTGGGCTCGGCGACCCGCAACTCGCCGGTTTCAAGCGCGGCAATCACCGCATTCACTGCCGGGCGGACGCTGTCGTCGATCTCGGCCGCCGAAAGGTCCATGCGCCGCTCGAACGCGGTCTCGATCGTGTGTTGCAGGCTGGGCGTCATCGCAGGGGGGCCAGTTCGTGGGCGAGCGTGCGTTCCAGCGACTGCGTGGCCGCGGCATCGAGTGCGCGGTCGTGTTCGTCGGAGAGCACGAAGAAATCTTCGACACGTTCGCCGAAGGTGGCAATGCGCGCATCGTGCACGCGCACGCCGCAGGCACGGAAGGCCTGCGCGACATGCGCGAGCAGGCCGGGGCGATCGGAGCAGACGAGTGCGAGTTGCGTGCGTGCGCCGCCATCGCGCTCGCCGAATTCGACCCGCAGGGGCACGTGGAAATGCTTCTGCTGCCGTGACCAGGCCCGACGCGCCGGTGTCAGGTTCAGATCGGGCTTGCCGAGTTCGTCGGTCAGGCGCCGGCACAGATCCTCGCTGCGCGCCGCATCGGTCAGGGCCTGACCTTGCGCGTCGAGGATCTGGAAGGTATCGAGCACGCGGCCGTCGCGGGTCGTGACGATGCGGGCATCGTGCACGTTGATCTGCATGCGGTCGAGCACGGCGGTGATGGTCGCGAACAGGCCGTCGCGATCGCGCGAGATCACCAGCAGTTCGCTGCCACCGCTGCCGTCGTTGCGGATCGCGACGCGTGCCACCTGCCCACCGCCATGCGCCAGCACCTGCTCGGCCTGCCACGCGAGCTGCGTCGGCGAAAATCGCAACACGCTGTCTTCGGGATAGTCGGCCCAAACCTGTTCCGCCGCGGCGACATCGTCCCCCTGTGCTTGCAGCACCTCACGGGCCTGACCCAGGATTTCGGCGACGCGTTCGCGACTGTGCACCGGATGTTCGAGGCCGCGTCGCAGCGCATACCGGGTTGCGTTGTAGAGGTCCGCCAGCAGCCGGTCCTTCCAGGTGTTCCAGAGTTTCGGGCTGGTGCCGGAAATATCGGCCACGGTCAGCAGGTAGAGGTAATCGAGGCGTTCCCAGTCCGCGACCAGGCTGGCGAACTTGTGCACGACCGCGGGATCGCCGATGTCCTGCTTCTGTGCCGTGATCGACATGTCGAGGTGATGCCGCACCAGCCATGCAACCAGGTCCGCGTCGGTCTGCGACAGGCCGAGCCAGCGCACGAATTCGCGCGCATCGCGCTCGCCGAGTTCGGAATGATCGCCGCCGCGTCCCTTGGCGATGTCGTGGAACAGGCCGGCGAGCAGCAGCAGCTCCGGCTTGCGCAGGCGTGCCCGCACTTCCACCGCAAGTGGCAATGCTTCAGCGGTCGCCTGATCGACAAAGCGCGCGAGGTGATCGAGCACACGCAACGTATGCTGGTCGACGGTGTAGGCATGGAACATGTCGTACTGCATGCGCCCGGTCACACGCTCGAACGCCGGGATCAGGCGCCCGAGCAGATCGAGTTCCGACATCACGCGAAGAACGCGCACGGCGCGCAGTGGCTGGCGCAGCACGGCGAGAAAATGCGCGACACAGGCGCCGGCATCGTCGGTGATTGCGTAACCTGGCACGGCCGCCTGGATGGCCGCCGCAAGTTCGGGATTCAGGCCGTCCGCTGCCGGCGTCATCGCCAGGCGATGGCACACCTTCAATGCGCCGGCCATGGTCGCGGTCGCGGCGACCGCATCGCGATGGGCGAGCCGGCCGCGGCGGAGGCCGAAGTCGTCCTCGAACCAGATCGTCGGCGAAGGCTCGGGAGCGAGGCGTTCCTCCCAGTCGAGCAACAGGCGCTGGGTAATCCGGCGCACGCTGGATGCGGCCCGGAAGAAGCCTTGCATCAGCTGCTCGACGGCGAGGTTTTCGCGATGCTGGTCGGCGTAACCAAACAGCTTTGCCAGCTCGCGCTGGTGGTCGAACAACAGTCGTTCCTCACGCCGTTGCACCGCGCGATGCAGGCCGTAGCGCAAGCGCGCGAGCGCCGCTCGGGCCTGGTTCAACGCGGTCTGATCGGCGGCACTGGCGAGCCCCTGCTCGGCCAGCAACTGGATGCGCGGCACGCCGAAACAGCGTCGCGCCATCCAGCCCAGCGTGTCGAGGTCACGGATCGCGCCCGGGCCTTCCTTGACGTTGGGTTCCAGATTGAACGAGGTGTCGTTGAAGCGGATGTGGCGCGCGCGCAGTTCGTCGCGCTTGGCGGCGAAGAACAGTGCGGGCGGCCAGACCTGCTGCGCGTCCAATGCCGACAGCGTGCTCACAAGCAGTGTCGGGTCGCCGGCGAGATAACGAGACTCGAACATCGCCGTGGCAGAGGACAGGTCTTCGGCACCGATGCGCAGGCATTGCTCCGGCGTGCGCGTGATGTGGCTGACCGACAGGCCGATATTCCAGATCGCGGCGAGGAAGCGCTCGATCGCGATCTGGGTGGCATTGTCGTCACCTTCGATGATCAGCAGCAGATCGATGTCGGACTGCGGATACAACTCGCCACGGCCGTAGCCGCCGGTGGCCGCGAGCACGAGCCCCGCGTGATTCGCGAGTTCGGCGGCATAGGCGGCACGCAGGGCATCGTCGACACGATCGGCGCGCGCTGAAATCAGCTGTTCGGCCGAAGTGCCCAGCGCGAACGAGGCTTCATCCTCGAACTGGGCCTTGCGCAGGCGCTCGCGCCATTGCGAGGCGATGAAGGCCGCCGGCGCGGCAGGATCGTTGCCGCGCGCGTCGCTCATGCCGCTGTCCGATCCGCAGCGCCGAGGGTCAGGACCTCGAAGCCGTCGCCGGTCACCGCGATCGTGTGTTCCCACTGCGCCGACAGCGAACGGTCGCGCGTGACCACGGTCCAGCCGTCCGGCATCAGCCGCGTGCCGGGCGCACCGGCATTGATCATCGGCTCGATCGTGAAGGTCATGCCCTCGCGCAGCGTCGGGCCGGTGCCCGGCTTGCCGTAATGCAGCACCTGCGGGTCTTCGTGATAGATCTGGCCGATGCCGTGCCCGCAATATTCGCGCACGACGGAAAAGCGCTGCGCCTCGGCGAAACTCTGGATGGCATGGCCGATATCGCCGAGCGTGCTGCCCGGCCGCACCGTGCGGATGCCGCGCCACATCGCTTCGAAGGTGATGTCGACCAGGCGCTTCGCCAGCACCGGCGGGGTGCCGGCGTAGTACATGCGGCTGGTATCGCCGTGCCAGCCATCGCGGATCACGGTGACGTCGATGTTGATGATGTCGCCGTCCTTCAGCACCTTGGAGGCGCTCGGGATGCCGTGGCAAATGACATTGTTGACCGAGGTGCAGATGACCTTCGGGAAGCCCTTGTAGCCGAGGTTCGCCGGAATCGCCTTCTGAACGTCGACGATGTACTCGTGGCACAGGCGGTCGAGCTCTTCGGTGCTGATACCGGGCTTGACGTGTTCGCCGATCATGTCGAGCACGTCGGCGGCCAATCGGCCGGCCTCGCGCATCTTGGCGATGTCGGCGGCCGATTTCAGGGTGAACTTGGTACTGCGTGCGGGCGTTTCCATCCCGCGAGTTTAGCGAAGCGGGACGCGCGCCGCGCGCCCCGCTCATGACCGAAATGAATATCGATTCAGATGTTTACTCGATCGGCAGGTCGAGCATCATCTGGCGCACGTAGCGGCCCGGGGGCGAACCGAAGGACAGCACGGTGTCGTTGTACTTGCGCATGTCGAACTGGTCGCCGTCGCGTTCGCGCACCGCGTTTTCCAGATCCAGGTGCTCCTGGAAACCGACGAAATAGGTCGGCAGCTGGGTCGAGGTCAGTTGCGCACGCACCCATTTGCCGGCGGCCTCGCGTTCCTGCTGGAAGCCTTGCACCGTCATCAGCGCCATCGCGTCTTCGCGGGTCATGCCATCGACGTGGATGGCCTGGTCCATCAGCGCATTGGTGATGACGCGCAGGTACCACTTCAGGTTGATCAGCTTGAACAGCGGATCGTTGTCGAGATAGCCGGCGTCGACCATCATCTTTTCCGAATACACCGCCCAGCCTTCGACGAAGGAGCCGGACGAGAGCACCGCGCGCAGCGTCGACGGATGCTTGTTCGAATGCGCGATCTGCAGGAAATGGCCCGGCATCGCTTCGTGGATGCTCAGCTCCTCGATCGAGCGCGTGTTGTATTCGCGCAGGAAGGAATCGACCTGCTCGTCGCTCCAGTCGTCCGGAATCGGCGACACCGCGTAGAAAGTGTCGAGGTGCTTGTCGAGCGGACCCGGCGAATCGCAATAGGCCACCGACACGCCGCGCTGGAATTCCGGCATCAGGATGATCTTGACCGGCGATTCCGGCAGCGTGATCAGTCCCTTCTCGCGCACGAAGGCGGTCGCGCGCTCGGTGCTGGCGGTCGCGAGCTCGACCACCTTGTCGCGTGCCGGGCGGTCGGCATAGGCCAGCTCCAGCGCCGCTGCGATGCCCGCCTGCTGCTGCTCCGGCGTCGGTTGCTCCGGCATCTCCGGTGCCTTCGGCTGGTCTGCCAGCACCGCACGCGCGATACCGTACATTTCGGCACGCACGCGGGTCAGCTCGGCTTCGGCGCGCTGCTTGATCTCGCCGCGGCCGAGCGGCGAATTCAGCGCGAAGGCGAGCTTTTGGTCGTACAACGCGGCGCCGATGCGGAAGTCGCCCTTGGCGTTCGGCACCAGGGTTTCATCCAGCCACTTCTGGTGTTCCGCCACGGCGATGCGCAAGTTGGCAATCGCGTTTTCGGCGCGTTCCTTGTCCTCGTCGCCGAGCTGGCCGAGGTTCGGGGTGATGAACTGGTCGACCAGACCGAGGATGCCACCGTGCTGCTTGGCGACGGTCTCGGCATGGATCAGCGGCACCCGCGCCGGATCGAGATTTTCCCGCGCCTGCGCAAACAGCGCCGGGAGCTTTTCCATGCGCAGCGTCGCCGACTTCAGACGCTCCGGCAGCGGCGCGAATTCGCGCGCCATCAGCGTGTAGATGCTGCCGCCGGCCAGCTGGCCATAGACCTGAGGGTCCCAGGCCCAGCTCTGCAGCGTCTCGGTGCTCCAGATGTCGCTCTTGAGCTGGTTGCGCAGGATCGCGTCATCGATCTGGTTTTCGCGCGACAAGGACGCGGTATCGATCGCTTCCAGCGCCGTCAGCGTGCGGCGTGCGAGTTCGACCGCGGCCGTGCGCCCCTTGACGCTGAGATCCTCGATCTCGCCGTCGACGATATGGCTGCCCACCTGGGTCGCCGACACCGGATTCAGGCGGAACCAGTCGCTCAACCAGGAACGCGCCAAGGCCTCGAACTGCTGGTCATGATTGACTGCCGCCGGCTTGGCCACCTCCGCCACCGGCTCGGGCGTCTGGGTGCACGCAGTCAACAGGGGCAGACCAAGGGTGAGCGCAACGGCGAACGCGAGACGATTGACCGACATGACGGGCTCCGGAAAACGGGAGCGCAGCCTAGCAGCGCCGAACCCGCCTGCCATCTCCCGAGGGACGGGAAGTCACGCGACCGACACGTCTCAGCTCAGCGCCGCCGCCCACGGGTTGTAGGTACCAAACCACCACAGATGCCCTTCCGGATCGCGGCAACCGTAGCCGCGACCGCCGTAGTCCTGATCGCTGATCGGATCGACGATTTCGGCACCGGCCGCGAGCGCTTGCGCAAGATGCGCGTCGGCATCGGTCACGATCACGCACAGGGCCTGGGTATTGCGTCCGCCGATCTCGGACGGCGCGGCCATGCGTCGACCGTAGGCATCATCCCGTGCCGAACCGAGCATCAGCATCCCGCCGCCGTAGCGCAGTTGCGCGTGAGCGATGCCGCCCTCGCCATCCTCGTAGACCGCGTGCTTCTCGAACCCGAAGGCACGGCACAACCAGTCGATCATGGCCGGTGCGTTGCGATACCGCAGCGCGGGGATGATGCTGCTCTCGGAGATCGGCAGGTTCGCGCGCATGGCGGGGCTCACGGGTGACGGGAGCACGACTGTACGCCGATCACGACACCTGATTCACGTGGTGCCCGTGGATCAGGACGTCATCCGGTCCCAGAACGATTTCACGCCATCGACCCAGGAGGTCTGGCGCGGCATGTGGTCCTTGCCGTCGTCGAAGGTGGCTTCGAATTCCTCCAGCAGTTCGCGCTGGCGCTTGCTCAGGCGCACCGGCGTCTCGACGACGACACGGCACAGCAGGTCGCCCTGGTCATGGCCGCGCACCGACTTCACGCCCTTGCCGCGCAGGCGGAACAGCTTGCCGGTCTGGGTTTCGGCGGGCACCTTGATCTTCGCGTCACCATCCAGCGTCGGAATAACCAGTTCGCCGCCGAGCGCGGCCTGCGAGAAGCGGATCGGCACTTCGCAGTAAAGGTCATTGCCTTCGCGCTGGAAGATCTTGTGTTCGCGCACCATCATCTCGACGAACAGGTCGCCGCTCGGCGTGCCCGGCGGACCGGCATGGCCTTCGCCACCGAGACGCACACGGTCGCCGGTATCGACACCCGCGGGAATTTTCACCGCCAGCGTCTTTTCCTTCTGGATGCGACCATGGCCGCGGCAACTCTTGCACGGCTTCTCGATCTGCTTGCCGGTGCCGCTGCAGGTCGGGCAGGCCTGCTCGACGTGGAAGATGCCGCGTTGCGCGACCACGCGACCGCGGCCGCGACACATCGAACAGGTGCTGGTCTTCTTGTCCTGCGAACCGGTGCCGTCGCAGTCATCGCAGTTGACGACCGCGGGCACGTCGATTTCCTTGGTGGCGCCGAATACCGCCTCTTCGAGGTCGAGTTCGACCACGATGCGCGCGTCGGCACCGCGGCGCGGCTGCCCGCCGCCACGACGACCGCCACCGAACAAGTCGCTAAAGATGTCGCCGAAGATATCGCCGACATCCGAATACCCGCCGCCACCGCCGCCCATGCCCTGTTCGAACGCGGCGTGGCCATGCTGGTCATAGGCGCGACGCTTGGCCGGATCCGACAGGACTTCCCAGGCCTCCTTCGCCTCCTTGAACTTGGCCTCGGCATCCTTGTCGCCGTCGTTGCGATCCGGATGATGCTTCATCGCCAGCCGGCGATAGGCCTTCTTCAGATCGTCCTCCGACGCCGATTTCTCGACACCGAGCACTTCGTAGTAGTCGCGTTTGGACATCGCGTTGACCAGTCTGGATGAATTGCCGCGTAGGCTGGGTTGAATGCAATGAAACCCAGCTTGTTTGGAATCGATGTTGCCGGGTTTCGCTGCGCTCAACCCAGCCTACGTCGTGGCGTTGCCTAGAAACGCAAACCCGGACTGTTCGCACAATCCGGGTTGCGGGTTCGCATCAGGTCGGGCGACTTACTTGTCGTCCTTGACCTCGGTGAACTCGGCGTCGACGACGTCGTCGTTCTTCTGGGCCTGCGCGCCGGCGTCCGGACCCGGTCCGCCCTGCTGGGCACTGCCCTGGGCGGCGGCGGCGAGCGACTGTGCAGCGGCTTCGAGGGCGGCGATCTTCGACTCGATCTTGGCCTTGTCGTCGCCCTTCATCACCGATTCCAGGTCCTTCGCCGCTTCCTCGATACGACCGATCTGGTCGCCCGGGACCTTGGCGCCGTGTTCCTTCAGCGCCGAACGCACGCTGTGCACCAGTTGATCAGCCTTGTTGCGGACTTCGACCAGTTCCTGGAAGCGCTTGTCGTCCTCGCGATGCGCTTCGGCATCGCGCACCATCTGTTCGATCTCGGCTTCCGACAGACCGGAACCGGCCTTGATCTCGATCTTCTGTTCCTTGCCGGTCTTCTTGTCCTTGGCCGACACATGCAGGATGCCGTTCGCGTCGATGTCGAAGGTCACCTCGACCTGCGGCATGCCGCGCGGCGCGGCGTCGATCCCGGCCAGATCGAACTTGGCCAGCGACTTGTTGTAGCGCGCTTCCTTGCGTTCGCCCTGCAGCACATGCACGGTCACTGCGGTCTGGTTGTCTTCGGCGGTCGAGAAGATCTGCGAGGCCTTGGTCGGCACCGTGGTGTTCTTCTCGATCAGCTTGGTGAACACGCCGCCCATGGTTTCGATGCCCAGGCTCAGCGGGGTCACGTCGAGCAGCAGCACGTCCTTGACCGCGCCCGAGAGCACGCCGGCCTGGATCGCCGCACCGATCGCGACGGCTTCGTCCGGGTTCACGTCCTTGCGCGGTTCTTTGCCGAAGAACTCGGTCACCGCGGCCTGTACGCGCGGCATGCGGGTCATGCCACCGACCAGGATGACCTCGGTGATGTCGGACGGCTTGATCTTGGCGTCGGCCATGGCGGTACGGCAGGGTTCGATGGTCTTCTTGACCAGATCGTCGACCAGCGCTTCGAGCTTGGCGCGCGTCAGCTTGACCGTCAGATGCTTCGGACCCGAGGCATCGGCCGTGATGTAGGGCAGGCTGACATCGGTCTGCTGCAGCGTCGACAATTCGATCTTGGCGCGCTCGGCCGCGTCCTTCAGGCGCTGCAGGGCCAGCGGATCCTTGCGCAGGTCGATGCCCTGCTCCTTCTGGAACTCCTCGACCAGGAAATCGATGACGCGCTTGTCGAAGTCCTCGCCACCAAGGAAGGTGTCGCCGTTCGTGGCCAGCACTTCGAACTGCTTCTCGCCATCGACTTCGGCGATCTCGATGATCGACACGTCGAAGGTGCCGCCGCCGAGGTCGTACACGGCGATCTTGCGGTCCTTGCCGCCGGACTTGTCGAGGCCATAGGCCAGCGCCGCCGCGGTCGGTTCGTTGATGATGCGCTTCACGTCGAGACCGGCGATGCGGCCGGCGTCCTTGGTCGCCTGGCGCTGCGAGTCGTTGAAGTAGGCTGGCACCGTGATGACGGCTTCGGTGACCGCTTCACCGAGGAAATCCTCGGCGGTCTTCTTCATTTTCATCAGCACCTTGGCCGAGATTTCCGGTGGCGCCATGCGGCGCCCGTCAGAGGTGCCGACCCAGGCGTCGCCATTGTCGTGGCCGACGATGGCATAGGGCACCAGGTCAAGGTCCTTCTTCACTTCGGCATCGGTGAACTTGCGGCCGATCAGGCGCTTCACCGCGTAAAAGGTGTTCTTCGGGTTGGTCACGCCCTGGCGCTTCGCGGCCGCGCCGACGATGACTTCACCGTCCTTCGCGAACGCGACGATCGACGGCGTGGTGCGGTCACCTTCGGCGTTTTCGATCACGCGGACCGAACCGCCGTCCATGATCGCGACGCAGCTGTTGGTGGTGCCGAGGTCGATACCGATGATCTTGCCCATGATGTCTCTCCGGAAATCTTGAATGCCTTGCGGCGGATGGCGCTGTTATGAGGATGTGAACGCGGGGTTCAAGGGGGCGGGTCAGGCGTCTTCAGGCGGCAGCGGATCGGCGGCGACGGTGACCATGGCCGGACGAATCAGGCGCTCGTGCAGGCGATAACCGGTCTGGAACACGTCGATGATGGTGCCGGCCGACTTGTCGGCGCACGGAATCATCGCCATCGCCTGATGCCATTCCGGATTGAAGGCCTCGCCGACCGGATGCAGCCGCTTCAGGCCGTGCTGCTCGCTGGCCTTGAGCAGCAGCTTCAGGGTCAGGTCCATGCCCTCGCGCAACTTGAGCGGATCGCTGCCGCCCTGGCTCAGGCCCATTTCCAGCCCGTCGCAGACCGGCATCAGGTCGTTCAGCAGCTTTTCGACGCCGAACTTGCGCGCGCTGTCGACATCGCGTGCAGCACGCTTGCGCTGGTTGTCCATTTCGGCGAGCAGGCGCACCTGCTCGTCGCGCGCGGCACCGAGCTGGTTCGCCAGATCGCGGATGCGCGCTTCCATTTCCTCGACCGGCAAAGCGCCGAAGTCGTCGCCGTCCACCGGCGTCGTGTCCTGGTTCATCGAATTCTCCATGCTTCGGCCCAGCGGCCGGATTGCCCCGACCGGCTTATGGGGCCAGCCCGGCGTTCTTCAAGGCACCCGAGAGGATCCGCGCCGTCGTCTGCACGACCGGAATGACGCGGTCGTAGTCCATGCGCGTGGGTCCGATCACGCCGATCACGCCAAGCATGCGTCCGTCAGCACCGTAAGGCGCGGTGACGACGCTGCAGGACCCGAGCGGGGCATAGCCCGATTCTTCGCCGATGAACAGCCGAACGCCCTCGGCATGCACGCAGCCTTCAAGCAGGCGGGCGAGCTCGCGCTTGCGATTGAAGGCTTCGAACAGGTCGCGCAAACGCTCGACGCTGGCCATCTCGGACAGTCCCATCAAGTTGGTCTGGCCCGACACCACGAACTCTTCGCTCGACTGGCAGCGGAACGAGGCATTCGCGAGATCGATGGCCGAACGCAACACGCGGTCGATGGAATCGCGTGCCACCTCCATCTCGGCGACGATGCGCCGCCGGATCTCGTCCAGCGGCAGGCCCGAGAAATTCTGGTTCAGGTAGTTCGCGACCTGTTCCAGCTCGTTCGGTGCATAGGCCCGCGGCAGGTCGAGCACGCGGTTCTGCACTTCGTTGTCGGTGAACACCAGGATCACCAGCACCCGATTCGGTCCCAGCGGCACGAAATCGATCTGGCGGAAAGCGAACTGTTCGCGCTTCGGCACCGTCACCAGGCCGACGAAATGGGTCAGCTGGCTAAGCACGCCGGACACCCGGCCGAGCACTTCGTGGGTGCTGCCGCCGCTCGGGATTTCGCGCTGCAGCGCATCCATCTCGTCCGGGCGCGGCGCCTGCAGTTGCAGCAGCGAATCGACGAACAACCGGTAGCCCTGGGCCGTCGGGATCCGCCCGGCCGAGGTATGCGGCGCCGCGATCAGGCCGACTTCTTCGAGGTCCGACAACACATTGCGGATCGTCGCCGGGCTCAGGTCGAGGCCGCTCTGCTTCGCCAGCGTGCGCGAACCCACGGGCTCGCCATCGCGGATGTACTGCGCGATCAGCGTCCGCAACACGTGTCGCGAACGGGCATCGAGTTGGTCGGCAAGGCGGCGGCTCATGATGCACACAAGATGGGGATTCCCGGCACGCTATCAATGCGACTGTGCAAGGGTCAATTCGGCGCCCGCGCTTGTGTAACATCGGCCACGATGGATACCTCCGACCTGTTGTGGTTTGCCAGCGCCCTGATCCTGCTGACCAACGGCTCGACGTTGGCCGCGCTGGCACCCGCCAGCCTGTTCCGGCGCAGCCTGTTCGAGTATTCGGGCGGGCTGGCCTTGAGCGGCCTGGCCCTGCTGATCCTGTCCTTCCGCGAGCGCTTGCCTTACTCGCCGCCGGTTTCGGTGAGCAACAGCCTGCTGGTGCTCGGGGTGTTGATGATCGCCGGGGCGGTCTTGCGACTGTTCGGGCATGCCGCCGGTTGGCGCTCGCTGCTGGCACTCATCGCCGTCCTGGTCGTGCTGCAGTTCCTGATGCCGGCGGGACCCGCAGGTGAACCCTTCCGCTATGGCCTGGTCCTGGTCGCGGTCCTGATCTCGGTCAGCGTCCGCATCGTCGTGGCGCTGCGCCGACACGATCGCAGCGAGCGTGGACCGGTCCTGCTGATGTGCGCGGTCCTCGGCATCAATGCGCTGATGGCCGCGGCCAATCTCGCGGCGCTCGTCCTCGAACCGGAATCGGCCCTGCGCAGCCAGCGCCAGGGGGTCATGGCGCTCGCGATCGCGTTGATCTCGGTGATTGCGATGATCACCACCATGCTGATCGTCAATTCCCGCACGCATGCGGCCCTGCGCCGGCTGGCCGACAGCGACGACCTGACCGGGGCGCTCAATCGGCGCGCATTCTTCGAACAGGCGGCGCCGACGCTGCGCGGCGCGCCGGGGCGGCGCGTGGCGATGCTGGATTTCGATCATTTCAAGCAGATCAACGACCGCCACGGGCACCGCAGTGGCGACACGGCATTGAGCGCCGGCGTCGGCGACGTGCTGACACGTCTGGATGGCCATGGCCTGGTGGGTCGACTCGGTGGCGAAGAGTTCGCCATGGTCTGGGCGCCCGACGGGCCGGCGCCGGATGAATTGCGCGCCGCCTTGTCGCTGGCCGCCAGTCGCGCCACCGGTGTGCCGATCACGGTCTCCATGGGCACGACCCTGCATCGCGAGGGCGAACCGCTCGAAACCGCGTTGCATCGTGCCGACGAAGCCCTGTACCGCGCCAAGGCCGAAGGCCGTGACCGCTGCCTGAGCCATTGAACCCGACGCGGTTCGCGATGACGCGGTGGCCCCGGCTTTGCTAGCCTCTCCGGCATGCTGCGTACCCTGTTCGTCAAAGATTTCGCGATCATCGATGGCGCCGACGTGAATTTCGCGTCCGGCATGAGCGTGCTCACCGGCGAAACCGGCGCCGGCAAGTCCCTGCTGGTCGATGCCCTGATGCTGCTGGCCGGTGGTCGCGGCGATGCCGGCGTGGTCCGCCACGGCGCCGAACGCGCCGAGATGTCGGCCGAGTTCGATCTGCGCGCCCTGCCCGCCCCCCGTGCGTGGTTGCGCGAACAGGAACTCGACGACGAAGAGCACGTGCGTCTGCGCCGCGTGATCCGCGCCGACGGCAGCTCGCGCGCCTGGATCAATGATCGTCCGGTGTCGTTGGCGGTGCTGCGCGAGGCCGCCGCGTTCCTGGTCGAAATCCATGGCCAGCACGAACATCAGGCCCTGCTCTCGCGCAAACACCAGCTCGCCCTGCTCGACGCATTTGCGCAACACCCCGACCGCATCGACGATGTGCAGCGTGCGGCCCGGCAGATCGCCGACATCGATCGGCAGATCGCCGAACTGGCCGGTGCCGAAAAAGGCGATCCGGATCGACTGGATTACCTGCGCTTCCAGCACCAGGAGCTGAAGAAGCACGCGCTCCCGGGCGAATCGTATGCGCGTCTGGTCGACGACCACCGCCGACTCGCGCATGCCGCCACCCTGCTCTCCGGCAGCCAGCAATTGATTGACGCGCTGGACAGCGACGACGATCGCTCGGCGACCTCCCTGCTCGCGCACAGTGCGACCGATGCACGCAAGCTCGCCCAGCTCGACCCGGCGCTGGCCGCGGTGGCGGAATTGCTCGAATCGGCCGGCATCCAGGTGGTCGAGGCGATCAACGAACTGGAACGCTATCGATCGGGCCAGGACCTCGATCCGCAACGCTACGGCGAACTCGACGCGCAGCTCGGCAAGCTGCACGAACTCTCGCGCAAGCATCGCGTGCCCGCCCAGGAACTGGGTCTGCGACTCGACGAACTCGCCGACGAAATCGACCGACTGCAGCATGCCGGCACCCGCATCGATGCACTGCGCCGCGAACGCGACGCGGCGCAAGTCGAGTACACCCGCGCCGCCAAGGCGCTCTCCGAATCGCGTCGCTTCACCGCCACCACGCTCGCCGCACGCGTGACTGGACTATTGCGCGAACTCGCGATCGCGGGCGCGTTCGAGATCCAGATCGAGGCGACCGATGACCGCGCGTTTCCGTTGTCCGGGCGCGACGACGTCGAATTCGTGGTCAGCCCGAATCCGGGCCAGCCGGGACGACCGCTGCGCAAGATCGCGTCCGGCGGCGAACTGGCACGGATCAGCCTCGCCATCGAAGTCGCGGCAATCGGCTCCGACGACGTGCCGGTGATGGTGTTCGACGAGGTTGATTCCGGCATCGGCGGTGCCACCGCGGAAGTGGTCGGGCGCAAGCTGCGCGAACTCGGATCGACACGGCAGGTCCTGTGCGTCACCCACCTTGCCCAGGTCGCGGCGCAGGGTCATCAGCATTTCGCTGTGCGCAAGACGGTCGTCGATGGCCAGACCCGCACCCGCATCGATTCGCTGGAAGCCAAGCCGCGGGTCGACGAAATCGCGCGCATGCTCGGTGGTGTCGAAATCACCAGCGCCACCCGTTCCGCCGCGAAGGAAATGATCGCGGCGGCGCGCTGAACCGCGCGTTCCTGCCCCTCTCCCGTCCAGGGAGAGGGGGACAACACGGGAACTACTTCAGACGCACATCCTGCACGAATTCGACGCCGCGGTCGGCGACGCGCATCTGCATGTCAATGCGGTCGATCGAATCGGCATAGACCTTCTGCAGGGCTGCCATCGTCTTCTGCAACTCCATCGCTTCCGGATCTTCGGACGTCGCGAGGTCCGCCGACGCCTGCGCGAAGATCGTCTGGAAGAACGCGCCGCCATAGCCGATCGACAACAGCGTCTTGTTGTCGGCATCGGCCGCGAGCGTGTCCTTCAAGGTCGTCGACTCGCCGTCGCCGATGCTGACGCCGATCGCGGCATCGGTCATCAGCGCATGCATCGGACCCTTCACCGGGATCGACGGATCAGCCGGAAGGGCCTTGAGTTCGCCATTCGGCTGCAGATTCAGTGCGGCGACCTGCGGTGCGAAGCCGCCGAGCATGCCGATCAAGCCGGCCGGACTCTTCGATCCGATCAGCAGCTTTCCGGCGAATTCGGGTTCGGACGACGACGCACCCTCGACACCGGGTTGCGGCATCGCGAACTTGCTGGCGATCACGTGCACCGCATTGAACGCACTCGCCGCCATGTACAGGCCCGGATTGCTGAACTGTTCCTTGGCCTTGGTCGCACCGTCGTTCAGGTCGGCCAGGGCCGGGCAGGCATACGGTGCCGCGATGATCGCGTCGGCCTGCTTGTTCGCGAAATTCGCGAGCGCTTCGAGGTTCATCGCGAAGCCGAAGTTGAGGGCGCTGCCGGCCGTGGCGTGGGCGCCAGGCAGCGGTGCAGGCACCGGCTGCAGGTCGGCGGCGATATCGGGACGGAGCTCCAGCAGCATCTTGGCCTGCATCGACTTGGCCTCGAACTGGGTGTAGCCGAACACGAAGCGCGGCATCGCCTTGGCAATCGCGTCATAGTCCTTTTCGCAGGTCGCCTTCATGTCGGCCGCGGCGGGCGCATCGGCCGCCGGCTGGGCATCGTCGACCAGCGCGATCAGCTTGCGCGTGTCGACATAGCCGCTCGAATACGGCGTGTAGCCGAACTCCTTGTTCAACGCGACCAGCTTGCCCGAGGCCGCCAGCGACTGCTTCGGACGATCCAGGCCAAATGCAGTGCGCAGCGCAGCGTCGTCCTGGGTGCTGCTCAGGAATGCGAGAACGAGTTGCGATCCATCGATCGCGGCGACCAGGCGACCCTTGCCTTCCGCATCGGCGAAGTTCCAGTAGTCGAGCGCATCGACCTTGGCGGTCGGGACCTTGTCGCCGGCGTTCTGCTCGATGCGCGCGATGAAGGCGCGGGTCTTGGCCGAGTCCGCCAGTTCCAGTCGCACGACCGGGCGCGCTGCCACTTCATACATCGCGTAGCGCATCTGCATGTCGATGCCGAGCTCGGCCATGATCTGCTCGGGCGTGCGGTCGCGAGTCTCGGCCGCGAGGGCACGCGCCCACTTCACGCCCTTGCCTTCAGGGTCTTCCTTGGCCAGCTCCTGCTCCACCATCTTGGCCTGCATCGCATAGATGCCGGACACTTGGGCGAACTGTTCCATCCACGCCTTGGTCACGGCCTTGGGCATCGGTTCGACGTTCGCGAACACGAAGGCCGTATCCGCCGGAACGTAGTCGAGCGGGCCGACCGTGGACACGGCCGACAGCGACAGTGCGCCCGACCCGGGCGCGCCCGGCTTCATCACGTAGTAGGCGGCACCCGCGGCAGCCAGCACCGCGCCGACAATCAGCAGCTTCTTCATCTTGTTCCCCGTTGGATTCGGCGGCGCCACCCGAAGCCGCGCCGCATCATTGGCTTATTTCTTCCGCTTCGGGCGGACATAGAGCACGAGGCTGTGCTCTTCCAGTTCGTAACCATGTCGCGCCGCGATCTCGTGCTGGCGCCGCTCGATCTCGGCGTCGACGAATTCGATGACCTTGCCGGTCTCGATGCAGACCATGTGATCATGGTGTTCGCCACGATCCAGTTCGAAGACGGCCTGGCCACCCTCGAAATTGTGCTTGGAGACGATGCCGGCGGCCTCGAACTGGGTCAGCACGCGGTACACGGTGGCCAGGCCGATGTCGTCGTTGTGCTTGAGCAATTCCTTGTAAACGTCTTCCGCCGTCATGTGCATGCCGTGCTTCTCCTCGAGGATTTCGAGGATACGCACGCGCGGCAGCGTGACCTTCAGGCCGGCCTTGCGCAAATCCTGCGTTTCCATGCGGGGTGGGCTCCGGAACGGTT
>ERZ724527.562-NODE-562-length-18530-cov-4.905223_pt1 | contig 18530 bp, 16 predicted proteins | sample MGYA00376060_ERZ724527 | MGnify/ENA primary metagenome ERZ724527 (study PRJEB28724, sample SAMN07190886) | activated sludge metagenome | isolation source: activated sludge of sewage treatment plant in Hong Hong | place: USA: Christiansburg, Virginia | collected...
CCCCGACGACCATACCCCGAGGTAAGACCATGAAGACCACGCTCCCGACCGCCGAACAAATCAAACTGGACTGGGCCAGCAATCCGCGCTGGGCCGGCGTCAAGCGCGGCTACAGCGCCGAAGACGTGGTCCGCCTGCGCGGATCCGTGCATGTCGAGCACACGCTCGCCAAGCGCGGCGCCGAGAAGCTCTGGCATTACCTCCATACCGAGCCGTTCGTGAACGCGCTTGGCGCGATGACCGGCAACCAGGCCATGCAGCAGGTCAAGGCCGGGCTCAAGGCGATCTATCTGTCCGGCTGGCAGGTCGCGGCGGACGCCAACACCGCCGGTGCGATGTATCCCGACCAGTCGCTGTATCCGGTCGACTCGGTGCCGGACGTCGTGCGCCGCATCAACAACACGTTGCTGCGCGCGGACCAGATCCATCACGCCGAAGGCCGTGACGACATCGACTGGCTGCAACCGATCGTGGCTGATGCCGAAGCCGGCTTCGGTGGCGTGCTGAATGCCTTCGAATTGATGAAGCACATGATCGAAGCCGGTGCCTCGGGCGTGCATTGGGAAGACCAGCTCGCCAGTGCCAAAAAGTGCGGCCACATGGGCGGCAAGGTGCTGGTGCCGACCCAGGAAGCGGTGCAGAAGCTCGTGGCGGCGCGCCTCGCGGCCGACATCGCCGGCGTGCCGAGCGTGATCGTCGCGCGCACCGACGCCATGGGCGCGGCCCTGATCACCAGCGACGTCGACGACAACGACAAGCCGTTCTGCAACGGTAAGCGCACCGTCGAAGGCTTCTTCGAGACCAACATGGGCATCGAGCAGGCGATCTCGCGTGGCTTGGCCTACGCGCCGTATGCGGATCTGATCTGGTGCGAGACCTCGACCCCGAGCCTGGCCGAAGCGAAGCAGTTCGCCGATGCCATCCACGCGAAGTTCCCGGGCAAGCTGCTGGCCTACAACTGCTCGCCGAGCTTCAACTGGAAGAAGAACCTCGACGAGAAGACGATCGCGGAATTCCAAAAGGCCATTGCGGCGATGGGCTACAAGTTCCAGTTCATCACGCTGGCCGGATTCCATGCGCTCAACCACTCGATGTGGAAGCTCGCGAGCGGCTACAAGGATCGCCAGATGGCGGCCTACGTCGAACTGCAGGAGCAGGAATTCGCCGACGAGAAGCTTGGCTACACCGCGGCCAAGCATCAGCGCGAAGTCGGCGTCGGTTACTTCGACAAGATCAACGAGGTGATCGCCGGCGGCCACAGTTCGCTGGCCGCGCTGCATGGCTCGACCGAGGAAGAGCAGTTCGAGGCGCCCAAGGCGGCCTGACCTGCGACCTGGCCGGGGCGGTGCACTGCCGCCGCTCCGCCGCCAGCCGGCCGGTTGTCTTGTGCAGCCGGTCACGTCGTGAAAACCGGACGCCGCTAGCATCTGCACTCCCGCTGTCCGATTGGGTATTGCGATGTCGCTGCTCCGAGTTCTTGCGTTTTCGCTGTTGCTGGGCAGTGCGCTGCAGGCGCATGCCGGCGACGACACCATCTTCGGCGGGCACACCGCCGGTTTCGAGGCGAAGTACTTCGTGCCGGCAACCGACGCCGAGGCCGCGCGCTTCCTGACCCAGGCGACGTTCGGGCCCAGTCGCGCCTCGATCGGGCAGTTCCGCAGCAACAGTTACGACGGCTGGATCGACCAGCAGATCGCGACGGCACCGACCTCGGCGCGCGCCTATCTCGACATGCTCGCCGCGCGGCCGGCACCGCCCGCGATCGGACAGAGCCAGCGCGTGGACCGCTGGTTCCACACCGCGGCCTTCGGCCCCGACCAGTTGCGGCAGCGCATGGCTTACGCGCTGTCGCAGATCCTGGTGGTCTCCGATCGCTCGGACGCGCTCAGTGGCGACCACTTCGGCGTGTCCGAGTACTGGGACATCCTCGCCCGCAACGCCTTCGGCAACTACCGCACGCTGCTGGAAGAAGTGACCAAGTCGCCGATGATGGGGCGCTACCTCAGTCATTGGCGCAACCGCAAGGTGACGCCCGGTGCAGCGACCAGCCCGAGCGCGCCGGACGAGAATTACGCGCGCGAGATCATGCAGCTGTTCACGGTCGGGCTGATCGAACGCAATCTCGATTTCTCGCCGGTGCTGGCGGGGCCGGATCCGATTCCGACCTATACCCAGAACGACATCACCGAGCTCGCGCGCGTCTTCACCGGCTGGTCCTACACGTGCACGAATCCGACCACCGGGCTGCCGTCGAACACCAATTGCACACCCTCCGCGGGAACACCCTATCCGGACTACACCGGCTTCACTTCGGGACCGTCCAGCTACTTTCCGATGGCCTGCTTTCCGACGCACATGGATTACGGCGCGAAGACGATCATCGGCGGTGCGGTGATCGCGGCATCGCCGGATGTCTGCGGTGTCGAAAACCCCAGTCATACCTCGAACACCGGGCTGCCGGCGCTCGATCCGGGACAGGTCCTCGGGCAACGCCCGCTGGCGCTGAATCGTTGCCATGCCTATTGCCTGAGCCAGATCGACCAGACGCTCGACTACCTCTTCAACCATCCCAACACCGCGCCCTTCGTGTCGCGCCAGCTGATCCAGCGCTTCGTCACCAGCCATCCGTCGCCGGCCTACATCGAACGGGTGGCGACCGTGTTCGAGGACAATGGCCACAACGTGCGCGGCGACCTGGCGGCGGTGGTTCGCGCGATCCTGCTCGACGACGAAGCGCGCGTGCCGCCGGCCGATCCGATGGCGCCTTACGGCAAGTTGCGCGAACCCCTGCTGCGCCTCACCGCTACCTGGCGTGCCTTCGGCGTGACCGCGCCCGCGGCGGTCAACGGCGAGATCCAGATGGGCATCCGCAACCCGCAGGACAGTCTCGCGCAACGGCCACTTGGCGCACCGACGGTATTCAACTTCTACGAGCCGGATTACCTGCCACCGGGCGAACTCGCCAACGCCGGCATCTATGCCCCGGAGTTCCAGATCGCGAACGAGACGACCGCGATGACCTCGGCGAACGAACAATGGAATCGGCTATGGGTCGGCTACAGCACGTCGAGCGGTACGTTCACCCTGCCGACGACGTCGGCCTACCACGTGATCAGCGACCTGACGCCCTTGGTCAGCGGGGCCAACAGCACCGGTCCGAATGCATACAACCTGTTTCTCGACGAGATCAATGTGCGCCTGTTCTACGGCACGATGAGCAGCGACACCCGTACCACCCTGCGCAATTTCCTCGTGTTCAGCCTCGCCGGCGTGAACGACAACATCAAGGTGTTGTCGACCGTGCACCTGGCGTTGATGTCCCCTGAATTTCTCGTGCAGCGCTGAGGTGACCATGAGCCGCTCGAATGATCGTCGTGATTTTCTGCGTGGCCTGAGCGCCACCCTGATCGCCGGTTCCGCACAAGCGCTGCTGCCGCAGCTGGGTGTCGTCGGCAATGCCCTTGCGGCAACGTCCCGGTCCAAGGCATTCGGCAATTACCGTGCGCTGGTGTGCGTCTATCTCGATGGCGGCAACGACTCGTGGAACCTGCTGGTGCCGCGCGACAACGGCACGCTGGGGTCCGGGTCGCTGTATGACCGCTATCGCACGGCGCGTGGTGGTGTCTACGACACTTCGGCGAATCCGCCTTCGGGTAACAGTGCGACCGGTCTCGCGCTCGACTTCAATGCCTTGCGCCCGATCACGCCGAATGGGTTCGCCGCCAATTCGTTTGGCCTGCATCCGCAGTTTCTCGACTACGCGTTTCCGCAGGTGCCTGGTGGTGTCGTGAATCCGGGCTACCCGGGTCTCGCCAGTCTGTTCGGTCAGCAACGCGTGGCGCTGTTCCCGAACATCGGCACGCTGGTGCGGCCGATCACGAAGGCCACCTACAACGCGACGGCGAAGCCGCCGCAGCTGTATTCGCACAGCGACCAGACCACGCAATGGCACCTGGGCCGCACCGCCACCAACCATCCGTATGGATGGGGCGGCGAAGTGGCTTCGCGCGTCGCTTCGGGCAATCAGTTGACGACATTGGCGCCCTGCATCTCGATCTCCGGAAGTTCGCGCTTCCTGGTCGGCGACGGCGTTTATCCGTATCAGATGTCGACGAGCGGCGCGACGGCGCTGTCCAACTACTCGGCGACGGCCGGCGGCCTGCAATCGCAGCGGCGGGCGGCGCTGGATCTGATGCTCGCGCAGACCTATGCCCACCCGTTCTCGAAGGAATACGCGCAGCTGACATCCCGCTCGCTGGACCTGACCAACACGCTGTCGACCGCGTTGACGAATTTCGGAGCAGTCGGCACCGTGTATCAGCAGTCTTCGGCGACCGCCAATTCATCGGCACAGGTGACCGTGGCCGGCACCAACTACTCGAATACCCTGCTCGACCAGTTGCGGATGGTGGCGCGCATGATCAAGGTGTCGCGGCCCGGCTCCGGTGCCGGCATCAACCACGAACGCCAGATCTACCTCGTCCGTCTCGGAGGGTTCGACACGCACGACACCCAGATGGCGAATACCGGCCAGCCGCTGCTCATGGCGCGCTTGAATCAGGCGTTGTCCTGGTTCCGCCAGGCGATGATCGACGTCGGCAACGATCTCGGGGTGCCGACGCTGCCGAACGAGGTGACCCTGTTCACGATGAGCGAATTCGCGCGCACGTTGTCCAGCAATGGCAATGGTTCCGACCATGGCTGGGGTGGGGTGCAACTTGCGCTCGGCGGTGCGGTTGCTGGCCGGGCAATGTACGGCACCTTCCCGAACCAGACGCTCGACGGCCCCGACAGTTTCTCGCGCGGACAGTTCCTGCCGACGACGCCGGTCGACACCTATGCAGCGACGTTGGCGCGCTGGATGGGCGTACCCGATATCGATCTGGAACAGGTATTCCCGAACCTGGCGAATTTCAGTCCGGACACCCTCGGTTTCCTGCCCTGACGACTTGCGGCCACCAGGCTTCGGGCAGACACTCGGACTCCCGACAAGGAGCCCGCCATGGCCGAGCCGAAGCAAGTCGCGAACAGTCCGTTGAAGTCCGATGTCAGCGTCGCGAAGAACCTGTTCTTTGGCGAAATCGTCGAGGAGAACCTGTTCCCTTATCCGCAGATGCGCGAACGCGATCGCGAGATGCTGGGCATGATGGTGACGTCGATCGACGACTTCCTGTCGAGCTACAAGGACCAGTTCCGGCATTGGGACGAACAGGCCGAGCAACCGGCCGAGTTCATCCATCAGTTGCGCGACATGGGCCTGTTCGGGCTGATTATTCCCGAGGCGCATGGCGGGCTGGAACTCAGCAACGCCGCCTATGCGCGTGTGCTGTCACAGACCTCGCGTTACGACTCCTCGGTGTCGCTGACGATCGGCGCGCACAGCTCCATCGGCATGAAGGGCCTGCTGCTGTTCGGCAACGACGAACAGAAGGCGCGCTACCTGCCGAAGCTTGCCAGCGGCGAGATGATCGCGGCGTTCTGCCTGACCGAAGCCGGCGCGGGCTCCGACGCCGCCTCGGTGCGCACCAAGGCGACGCGTGAGCCCGATGGGTCCTGGATTCTCAATGGCGAGAAGATCTGGATCACCAACGGCGGCATCGCGCAGTTCTACACGGTGTTCGCGCGCACCGACGACACCGACGGCAAGATGACCGCGTTCATCGTCGAGGCGAACTGGCCCGGCGTGTCGCATGGTCCGCACGAGCAGAAGATGGGCATTCGCTCGTCGAGCACGACGACGGTCGCGTTCAGCGATGTGCGCGTGCCGGCGGACTGCGTGCTCGGCGAGCCGGGCAAGGGGTTCAAGGTCGCGATGGCCATCCTCAACAATGGCCGTACGGGTCTCGGCGGCGGTGCCGTCGGCGGCATGAAGTCGCTGATTGCGCTCAGCACGCAGCAGGCCAAGGATCGCAAGCAGTTCGGGCGCTCGATCGCCGAGTTCGGGCTGATCCGGTAAAAGATCGCGCAGATGGCGGTCGATTGCTTCGCCGCCGAAAGCACGGTGTGGATGGTCGCCCATTACATCGATTCCGGCTGCGCCGACTATTCCACGGAAGCCGCGATCAGCAAGGTGTTCGCGTCCGACGCGATCCAGCGGCATGCACACGAGGCCTTGCAGATTGCCGCCGGCAACGGTTTCATGAAGGAGTTCCCTTACGAGAAGGTGCAGCGCGACTCGCGCATCCTCTCGATTTTCGAAGGCACCAACGAGATCCTGCGCCTGTACATCGCGCTGTCCGGCATGAAGGATGTCGGCGCCTCGTTGAGCGAGATGAAGCACGCGATCGGTGACATCTTCAACAATCCGATCAAGGGCTTCGGTGTGCTCGGCGGTTATGGGCAGCGACGGCTGTCGCACGCCACCGGATTCGGCACCGACCACATCCTGCGGCGCATGCATCCCCGCCTGCAGGCGCTGGCCAAGACCTACGAGCAGTACACGGTCGAATTGGCACGGGTCTCCGACGTCCTGCTGCGCAAATACGGCAAGGGCATCGCCGACTACCAGCATCAGCAGAAGCGCGCCGCCGACATCGCCATCGACCTGTTCGTCGGCTTGTGCACCTTGTCGCGCGCGGATGCGCTCGACAAGGCCGGTGATGCCGCCGCCGAACAGGCGATGACGATCGCCGAAGTGTTCACCAAGCAGGCGCGTCGACGCATGTTCCGCAACGTGCGTGGTGTCGAACGCAACGAGGATCGCGAGATCGAGGCCCTGGCCGGCTTCATCCTCGACCGCGGCGCCTATCCGTGGGACGTGATCTGAGCCGGACGTAAAAAACCTGCCGGTTTTGCCGGCGGACTGCGTTTTCGGGTGATGACGGCGCTGTGGCGATGACGCAGCAGTGGCCCGTCCACCCGATCCACGGAGTCCGCCATGCGTTTGCTTGCACGTTCCATCGCCTTTGCCTTGTTGTGTTCCGTCGCCACGGCGCAGGCTGCACCCTGGACCTATCGCGGCACCCTGAATGACGGCGGTGCACCTGCCAATGGTCGCTACGAGTTTCGGCTGAGCCTGTTCGATGCCAGCGGCGCGAAGTCGCTCGCCTATCCGCTCACTGTCAGCGGTGTCGAGGTGAAGAACGGCGCGTTCGCGATCGACGTCGACTTCGGCATGGACCTGACCCGGTTCGGTGCCCTCAAGCTCAAGACCGAAGTCGCGCAAGGCGGCAGCGGCTTCGTCCCGCTCGGTGAACCAAGGGTGTTCGATGCGAAGGCGGCGCTCGGCAGCGTCTGCTGGGATACGCAAGGCAATGCGGGCACCAACGATGCGACGGACTTTCTTGGTACGACCGATGGCGAGGAGCTGATCCTGAAAGTCGGCAATGCCCAAATCATGCGCTTCGATTACCCCGCGAACATCATCGGCGGCTCCAGTGCCAACGGCATGGACACCTTCGGCGGCACCAGCCAGACCATCGCCGGCGGCGGAAGTACGGCAATGAACTGCGGCGACGAGCTCAATCTGTCCTGCGCACAATCCGTCGTTGCCGACTACGGGAGCATCGGAGGCGGTGGCGGCAACTATGTCTCGGGTACGTTCGGGACCATTGGCGGTGGTGATGCCAACGATGTGACGGCCAAGGCGACCACCGTGGCCGGCGGCCAAGTCAATCGTGCAAGTGCGCAGTACGCTTCGGTCGGCGGCGGCCTGGGCAATGTGGCGTCGGGAAGTCATGCCGTCGTCGCGGGCGGCGAGTTCAATCGCGCGAGCGGCGGCTATTCCGGCGTGTTCAGCGGCCAGGCCAATTCTGCGACCGGCATTCACAGCGCAGCGGGGAGTGGTTACAACAACTGCGCGGGTGGTGATCGGTCTCTGGCGCTCGGCACCAGCGCCTCCATTCGCCGGGGCAGCGAACCAGGCGACGGCACCTGCGGGACCAGTTCCGGCGATGCCAATGGCGACGAGGGCAGCTTCGTCTGGTCCGACGCGACCACGCTGAATGAATTCACGACGAGCGGTCCGAATCAATTCCTGATTCGTGCCGGTGGCGGCTTCCATCTCAATGATTCGACGCCGGCCTCCGGCAACGATGACGTGACCCTGGCCACCCGAGTCGGTTCAGGCGATGCCGACTTCGATCTGCGGCTCGTCACGCGCAGCGGCAAGGAGTATCTCGCCTACGTCATCGACAGCAGCGGGACGCTGCTGTTCAATCCGATCAGCCTGACCAGCGGCAGCAGCAGGCTGTCCGTCGGGGGCGGTGCGGGCGGCACCGCGTCGCTCAGCCATGGCGGCATGTGGACCAATGCGTCGTCCCGCACCTACAAGGAAAACATCGCGCCGGTCGATGGCGAGTCGGTGCTGCGCAAGCTCGTGGCCTTGCCGATTTCCGAGTGGCAGTACAAGGGATCGACCGAAGGCACACACCTCGGCCCGATGGCCGAAGACTTCAAGGCCGCGTTTGGTCTGGCCGGCGATGGCAAGTCGATCGGTACCGCTGATGCCGATGGTGTCGCGCTGGTCGCGATCCAGGGATTGAACGCGAAACTCGAGGCCGAATTGCAGCAGTCGCACGCGCAGAATGCGCAATTGCAGACCCGGCTTGAGCTACTGGCGTCACGCCTTGCGGCACTCGAAGCGGCGAAGGAGCACTGACATGCGTGCCATGACGATGGTCATCGCGATGCTCGCCGCGCCGACATCCGTGCTGGCGAGTGAACCGTCGCGTTTCAGCGGCGACGGCGGGTTGGTCGAAGGCGCCGTCGAAAGCAGCGACGGTCGATTCACGCTGAAGGCCGAATTGGAACAGGGCGACGACACGCAGCGCGGCGATCGTTTCAGCCTGGATGCACGACTCGCCGTCAGCGACCTCGCGAAATCGACGACGGCGGTCTGCGCGACCGCGGCCGACATCTTCAAGAACAGCTTCGAATAATCAGGAGCATCCCCGATGAAACGCATTGCCTTCTGCATCCTTCTCGCGCTCGGCGCTTCTGCCCAGGCCGCGCCCTGGACCTATCGTGGCACGCTGAATGATGGCGGCGTGCCTGCGAACGGCCGCTACGACATCCGCTTGAGTCTGCTCGACGCTGGCGGCGCGAAGTCGCTCGCCTATCCGCTCACTTTCAGCGGTGTCGAGGTGAAGAACGGAGCGTTCGCCCTCGACGTCGACTTCGGCCTGGATCTCACGCAATTCGGCACGCTCAAGCTGAAGACCGAAGTCGGTCAAGGCGGCAGCAGTTTCGTTGCACTTGGTGAACCGACATCGTTCGATGCCAAGGCCGTGCTTGCGGGCGTGTGCTGGGACACTACCGGCAACAGCGGCAATGTCTCTGGCACGAACTTCCTCGGAAATACCGATGCCGTCCCGCTTGATCTGCGCTCCTCGAACACACGCGTGGCGCGATTGTGGAAGCCGACCGCCTTCAGCACCAATGTGTTGCTCGGCGGATCGACCAATGCGATCACCGCCGGCGCGATTGGCGCGAGCATTCTGGGCGGTGGCCAGGACGACCCGATGTCTTCCGCGCCGAACACGGTGTCGGAGCACTACGGCACGGTCGCGGGTGGCCTCAACAATCACGTCGGCAATGACGACGGCGATCCGGTGAACGCGCAGTATTCAACTGTGGCCGGCGGCTACGGCAATTACGCGTTCGACTACGGCACCGTGGTCGGCGGCGGTTACGGCAACGTCGCGGGCGGCTCCGATAACGGCTACGGCACCGTGTCGGGCGGTGCCAACAACAGCGCCGCGGGCGACTACGCGACGGTTCCCGGCGGCCGCAGCAATCAGGCCAATGGCGACCACAGTTTCGCTGCGGGGCGAGGCGCACGTGTGCGTGGTCCGATCGACACGGGTGAAGTGGTTGCCACTTGCGGCGGGACCGGCACCTGCGGCGACGAAGGCACCTTTGTGTGGGCGGATTCGCGCATTCAGGGCTTTACGTCGAGCGGCGCCAATCAATTCCTGATCCGCGCCGATGGCGGGTTCCATCTCAATGATTCGACGCCGGCGTCGGCCAACGACGACGTGACCCTGGCGGCGCGTTCGACGTCGGGTGATGCAGATTTCGATCTGAGACTGGTCACGCGCTCGGGCAAGGAGTACCTCGCCTACGTCATCGACGGCAGCGGCACGCTGCTTTTCAATGCCGTCAGTCTGACCACCGGCAGCAACCGCCTGGCGGTGGCCGGCGGCGCGGGCGGAACCGCGTCACTCAGCAATGGCGGGGTCTGGACCAATGCGTCATCGCGCGATTACAAGGAACGGATCGCGCCGATCGATCCGGCGATTGTTCTGGACAAGCTGGTGGCGTTGCCGATCAGCGCGTGGCAATACAAGCACTCGACCGAAGGCAAGCACCTCGGCCCGATGGCGGAAGACTTCAAGGCGGCGTTTGGTCTGGCCGGCGATGGCAAGTCGATCGGCACGGTCGACGCCGACGGCGTGGCGCTGGCCGCGATCCAGGGCTTGAACGCGAAACTCGAGGCCGAAAACGCGACGCTGAAATCGCAGCTGTCGGCGCTGGCCGACCGCCTCGCGCGGCTGGAGGCGGCGCAGGTGCAGTGACGGGTCAGCGGCGGCCTGCGGTCCAGCGCGTCGCCGCCCCTATGCCCAGCACGAGCAGCAGCGTCGCGACCGCGCCGAGCGCCGGCACCGGCACGCGCGGCGGCAGGCGGTAGTCGATGACCAGCAACGGGCGCGTGCTGGCGTTGCCCGCTTCGGCGGATTCGAGTCGCTTGGCGGTGGGCGGCGACTGGGCTTCGTCGCTGACCAGGGCCCAGCCGAAATTGGTGCCGTCGTCGTTGATCCAGAGGCCGAGGTCGTCGAGCATGCCGGCGCTGGCGGGAATGAGGTAGCGACCCTCGGCGTCGAGCGTGAGGGCACCACTGACGGTTGCGGCAAAGTCGCCGCCGAGCGTCGTCCAGGGTGTGGCGGGTGCGGCACTCGAGGACCAGGTCGGGTCGTTCGTGCCGGGTGTCGTGCCTTGGCCGCCCGGCGTGCCGGCGTCCGCACTGCCTTCGGTCCAGGCCGAGGTCATGCGATGCAGATTCACGTTGACGCTGCCGCTGATCGTCCGCGATACCGAGAGTTCGAGCCGCGCGCTGTCGATGATCGCGCCGGCCGGCAATGCGCCGAGATCGAAGCGCAGCAATGCGCGCCGCCGCAGTCCTTGGGCGATACGTCCGACGAACAGATGCGGGCCCTGGCTGTCGGCGGTCTCCGGGTCACCGGCACTGATCTGGAACAGGGTCGCATCCGCAACCGGTTCCAGCATCAACGTGTCCGCGCGGGCCGCGCCGCTGGCGATGATCATGACGAGGGCGAGCATCAGCATCTTCATGTCGACAGGCTTCCTTTGCGGGGCAGGTCATCGCCAAGGCGGACCCATGGGACGTGGTGGTCATGAAAGACATGCAGCTGCGGCGCACGATCGAGTTCGTCCTCGACCAAGGCTCGGGCGAGATGAATTTCACCGGGCCAGCGATCGGACCGGAATGCGATCGGTGAACCGCAGCGGCCGCAAAAGCCGCGTTCGGCGCCGGGAGAAGAGGCGTACCACTGCAGCTGCGCCTCGGAGATCCAGCGGAACTGTGTGGCCTCGACGCCGACCCAGGTGACGAAGGCCGCACCATGCGCGCGTCGGCACATCGTGCAATGACAATGCGCGACCCACTTCGTCGGCAGATCGAAGTCGAAGCGCGTGGCACCGCAGAGGCAGCCGCCTTGGGCCGTTGCAGGCGAGGGCATCGAACGACTCCGTTGGCAGTCACGCAGGAAGTCGCTAGCGTGCCGGTTGATCCCGCCTTGCGCAATGGAGTTTCCGATGTCCGGCAGCCAACGTGACGTGACCTTCCGCTTCCTCGCCGAGCCCACCGACGTGAACTTCGGCGGCAAGGTGCATGGGGGCGCGGTAATGAAATGGATCGACCAGGCCGGCTACGCCTGTGCGGCAGGATGGTCGGGACGTTACTGCGTCACCGTCTACGTCGGCGGCATCCAGTTCGAGCGGCCGATCCAGGTCGGCCAGATCGTCGAAGTGAATGCGCAGATCGTGCATACCGGCAGCACCAGCATGCATGTCGCGGTCGATGTCGCGGCGCGCGACGCTACCGCAGAACGCGCGGAGCGCACGACGCATTGCCTGATGGTGTTCGTCGCGATCGACGAATCGCGGCAACCGGTCGCCGTGCCCGCCTATGCCCCGGGTACCGACGAAGAACGCGAGCTTTCGGCTTATGCACTGCGCATGATGGCGATGCGCAAGCAGATCGAAGCCGAACGCCGCAGCTTCCTCGCCCGCTTCCATTCACCCGCCGACTGATCTGCAAGCGGCAACCGCCGCGCTGCATCAAGCGGCAGCCGTCACAACCTGTCGATCCAGCCGGCGATACCCGATCGCTTCCATCAGGTGCGCGGCGACGATGCGTTCGGTGCCTTCGAGATCGGCAATCGTGCGCGCCACGCGCAGGATGCGCTGATGCGCGCGCGCCGACAATCCAAGGCGGTCGACCGCTTTCTCCAGCAGCGCGCGCTCGTGTTCGCCGAGTACGGCATGCTGCTTCAGTTCATTCGGCCCGAGTTGCGCATTGCAGACCTGGGCCCGTGCGAGGGCGCGGCCGCGTGCCTGCACGACCCGCGCGCGCACCGTGTCCGAGGATTCGCGTGGTCCGGCATCACGCCAGTCGCTGATCGGCAGGCGCGGCACTTCCACATGCAGATCGATGCGATCGAGCAGGGGGCCGGAGACACGGCCGCGATAACGCGCGATCTGGTCCGCGGAGCAGCGGCAGCGATCCGATGCATCTCCGGCATAGCCGCACGGGCAGGGGTTCATCGCGGCGACGAGCTGGAAGCGCGCGGGGAATTCGGCCTGGCGGGTCGCGCGCGAAATCAGGATTCGCCCGGACTCGATCGGCTCGCGCATCGATTCGAGCACGCGCCGATCAAACTCCGGGAGTTCGTCCAGGAACAAAATGCCGTGGTGAGCCAAGGACGCTTCGCCCGGACGCGGCACCGAGCCGCCCCCGACCAGTGCGACCGCACTGGCCGAATGGTGCGGTGCGCGGAAGGGTCGGCGCGACAACGCGGTGGCGATGTCGAGCCCGCACAGCGACGCAATCGCTGCCGTTTCCATCGCCTCCGCATGCGTGATCGGCGGCAGGATGCCGGGCAGGCGCGATGCGAGCATGGTCTTGCCGGTGCCGGGCGGGCCGATGAAGAGCAGGTTGTGGCCGCCCGTCGCGGCGATTTCGAGCGCACGCCGCGCATGCGCCTGGCCGATCACGTCGGCGAGATCGGGCACGCTGGCCAGGGTCGGCGCGATCGGTGTCGCGACGCAGCGCGACAGTCCCTCGTCGCCGCGCAGATGCGCGCACACCGCGAGCAGGTGGTCGGCCGCAAAGACTCTCGCATCCGGGACTTGCGCCGCCTCGTCGGCCAGGGCCGCGGGCACGATCACCGCCTTGCCGTTGCGCGTCGCCTGGATGACCGCCGGCAACAGGCCGTGGATCGCGCGCAGTTCCCCGGAGAGTGCGAGTTCGCCGTAGAACTCGTAGTCGTCGAGCACGTCGATCGGCACCTGGCCGGAGGCCGCGAGAATGCCGAGCGCGATCGCGAGATCGAAGCGTGCCCCTTCCTTGGGAAGGTCGGCGGGCGCCAGATTGATCGTGATCCGGCGTTGCGGCCAATCGAAATTCGCGTTCAACAGCGCCGAGCGCACGCGGTCACGACTCTCGCGCACTGCCGCTTCCGGCAAGCCCACGATATTCGTACCGGGCAAGCCGCCCGACAGATGCACCTCGATGTTGACGCGCGGCGCTTCGACGCCGAGCGCCGCACGCGCATGCACGATGGCGAGGCTCATGCCGCCCTCCCGCGCCGCGCGACCGGGCAGCGTCCCTGGGTGTTGTGGCGAACGGTCGTGTACGGCATGAGCCTCATCGCTCCGAAAAAAAACGCCGCAGGATGCGGCGTTGAAACAACACGGGCGGCAGAGTCCGTTCCGCCTACGGCCCCGGGGGAGGCCGACGCTGCCCGCTGACGGTCGAGGTCAAGGCGAACGCTGTTCCGCTTCGAACTGGGCAAGGCGCTTCTCCAGTGCCTCCAGTTTTTCGCGGCTGCGCAGCAGGACCAGCCGCTGCACGTCGAATTCCTCACGCGTCACCAGGTTCAGCCGTTCCAGGCCGGATTGCAGGGTGGCGCGGAAGGTCTTCGCCAGATCATCCTTCGCGGCGTCGAATCCCGGCGGAACCAGCGTCGCGAGACGCTGTGCGAGTTCGTCGATGGCCCGGACATTGATCATGGTTTGCCTCCTCGATGGCCGTCAGATTAGGGGGCGCACGATGCGCTCCGCCTCGGGCGGTTTCCGGATTGTGCCTAGGAAATGTCGCAAAGGCATGGAATGGCGCGGGCATCGCCGTCGCGCCCGCGCTGCCGCTAAGCTCGCGCGGTCCAACGGAGTTCCGCGCATGAAGATGATCATGGCCATCATCAAGCCATTCAAGCTAGACGACGTGCGTGAAGCGCTGGCCGAACTCGGCGTGACCGGCATCACCGTCACCGAGGTGAAAGGCTTCGGACGCCAGAAGGGCCATACCGAGCTCTATCGCGGCGCCGAATACGTGGTCGATTTCCTGCCCAAGATCAAGGTCGAGATCGCAGTTCCCGACGACCAGTGCGATCGCGCCGTCGAGGCCATCATGCAGGCGGCGAACACGAACAAGATCGGCGACGGCAAGATCTTCGTCTATCAACTCGATCGCGTCGTGCGCATCCGCACTGGAGAACTGGACGGCGACGCGTTGTGAGCACGGCCGATCCGCAGCAGGACGCTGGCACGCCGGACGCCATCCCGGCCAAGACCACGCCGACCTGGGAAATGGAGCTGCTGCTGTCGGGTGCGACGGTATTCGGGTTGATGCAGGCGCCGGCGTATTTGTATGAGGCCGCCGAGCCCCTGTTTGCGCGCCTTGGCAGCGACTACGCGTTCCTTGCGCGCATGTTGATGATGTACCTCGGCGCCGCGCTGTACGCATTGTTGGCCACCTTCATCCTGCACTTGCTGGTGCGTGCGGCCTGGATCGCCGCAGTCGGTGTGCGTTCGATGTATCCGGACGGTCCAGATGTCAGCAAGCTGCGCGGCGGCCCGATCGGTCGCCGGGTCGCGCTTGAGCTGCCCTCCCTGACCCAAGTGATCGATCGACTCGACAACCTGGCGACCACGATCTTCGCGCTGGGTGCGATCACGGTCATGGGTGCACTGATCACCGCGGCCATCGCCGTCCCGGCCTTTGCGCTCGATTTCATCGCCGAGTCCAGGTTTGGCCAGCACGACTTCAATTGGTCGCTATGGGTCATCGGCTTGATGTTCGGTCCGCTCGTCATCGCGATCGTGATCGACAAGTTGTTCGGTGCGAAGCTGGCCGCAACGAATCGCGTGGCCAGGATCGTCGCCGCGACGTATCGCGTCTATCGGAGCACGGTCTCGCCCTCGGTGACCACCGTGCTGATGAATACGCTGATGACACGGCTCGGCACCGTCCGCGTGCTCGCGATCTATTTGACGGCATTGACCGGACTGATGTTTGTCGTGGTGTTGCAGATGAAGTCCCGCAGCACCGGATCGGCGATCGGCGACTACGCTCAACTGCCCGTTGCAAGATCGGGCCTGGTCGTCCAGCCGTTCCACTACCTCGACCAGCGCAATGCAGGGCAAGCGGCGCGACTGGACCCTTACATCGAATCGCTGCGGCCTCAGGACGCGTGGATGCGCGTCTACCTGCCGTTTGATGCCGGACGCCACGGCAAGGCGATTGATACCGACTGTCCGGCACTCGCGCTGGTGCCGCCGGCAGCCGTCGCGGACGGCGCCGACGATGTGACGTTCATCGATGCCGACCTGTCGGCGCGACTCGAATGCCTCGCACGATTGCATCATCTGCAGATCGACGGCGTGACCCCAAAGCAGGTCGACTACAGTGTCTATATCGATCCGGACACCGGCGTGCGCGGCGTGATGGCGATGGTCGACATCGCCGAACTCGCCCGCGGACGCCACGTCGTCGAACTGCACTGGCAGCCGACGCTGCGCGAAGTCGAATGGAAGCGCATGCGATCCGACTATCGCATCCCGTTCTGGAAGTAGCGTCGACTTGAAGCCGCTTACTCGCCGAGGAACTCGCCGAGGAAGTTCGGCATCGCCAGCGCGCCCTTGTGGGTCTCGGCGTTGTAGTACTTGGTCGGGAATTGCTTGGTCGCCGCACCGCGCTCGCGGAAGGTGTTGAGATCCAGGTGCTTGCGCGCCATCGTGCAGCTCCACCAGCCGGTCGGGTAACAGGGCTGCGGGAACGGCAGCGTGCGCAGGTGCGCGAAGCCGGCGTTCTTCATCGCGTTGCGCATGGCCTTGGTCAGGTCGTTGTGGACCAGCGGCGACTCACTCTGCTGCACCAGGATCCCGCCCGGACGCAGCGCGCGCAGGCAGCTCTGGTAGAAGGCCTCGTTGAACAGGCCCTCGGCCGGGCCGATGGGATCGGTCGAGTCGACGATCACGACGTCGATCGATTCGGCGTCGAGGTTCTTCATGTAGGCGATGCCGTCGTCGAACATCAGCTTCGCGCGCGGGTCGGCGTTCGAATCGCAGAGTTCGGGGAAGTACTGCTCGGCGAGACGGGTCACGCGCTCGTCGATGTCGCATTGCACGACTGATTCCACTTCGCGGTGTTTGAGCACTTCGCGCAGCGTGCCGCAGTCGCCGCCACCGATGATGACGACGCGCTTCGGGCTGGTGTGCGTGAACAGCACCGGGTGCGACATCATCTCGTGATAGAGGAAGTTGTCGCGCGTCGTGAGCATCACGCAGCCGTCGATCACCATCAGGTTGCCCCAATCGGTGGTTTCGTAGATCTCGATCTTCTGGAACGGCGTCTGTTCCTCCGCCAGCTTGCGCTTGATGCGGAACGAGATGGCCGAACCCGCAAGCTCGTGCGGCTCCGAGAACCAGTTCGAATCGAGACTCATGGGGCGAACTCCGTGTCCGGCAGGGCGAAGGGGGCGCGCATTGTAGCGACGCGCCCGGTGCTTTGCCGTCGCGACCCTGAATCGGGCGCCCCCCCGTGTTTGCGGGGTGGGTGGAATGGGACTGGCCACCTATCGTGCGCAGCCTGCGGTCCGTCCGCTGCCCATCCCTGTTCCGGAGTCTCCGATGAAATCGCTCAGTCTTGCCTGCGTCACCGTCCTTGCCGTCCTATCCGCCCCGTTGGCGCATGCACAGTTCCAGAACGGCGGCTTCGAGCAGGGTGATTTGTCGGGCTGGACGATCGGCGGCGGCAGCAATCCCGGTTTGACCGGCGCGCCACCGTTCACGGCGGCCAATATCCAGATCAGCGGCAGTTCGCCCGGCCCGGCCTCGGTGGTCGGGGCGATCACCGACGCAAACGCACCGGACATCGTGCTTGCGCGCATCGGTCAGCACACCGCGAAGATCAATGATGAAAACACCGGCGCCTTGATCACCACCCTGAAGCAGACGGTGCAGGTGACGAGTGCCGACATCGACCCGGCCGACGGCCTGCCGCACATCCGATTTGCCTATGCGCCGGTAATGGACGACCCCGGCCATTCGCCGGAACAGCAGCCGTACTTCTACGTTGCGATCCGGCGCGTCTCCGACAACAGCATCCTGTTCGAGAAGATCGCGTATTCGGGCCAGCCTGACGCGAACTTCCTCAATGGCAGCGGCAGCTGGAAGTATCTGCCGTTCCAGGACGTCGACGCAGTGCTGCCGGCGGATGCGGTCGGCGAGAGCATCGAGTTGACGGTGATTGCGGCCGACTGCTCGCTCGGCGGCCATGCCGGTTACGTGTACGTCGACGGTTTCGGATCGGCGGCACTGCCGCCGGCCACCGGCGGCGCCTTGGGACCGAAGATGCCGGTGCCGATGCTGCCGCGCGAGGGCCTGATCCTGCTTGCGGCGGCCATGCTGGCGCTCGGCCTGATGGCGGCACGTCGCGCATCCTGAACAGTCGTCACGCCTGCGTCGACCGCGGACCCGACGCCGCACGCTGATCGCTACACTACGCGCCCCTCGGGCCGGGGCGGCCGGTTTGCCGCTGCTTGTGGAGTCAGCAATGGGCGACTGGACGATTGAGCGGGCGCGGCATACGTATTCGATCGCGCATTGGAGCGAAGGTTACTTCGATGTCGACGCCCAAGGTCGCATCGAAGTGCAGCCGCAGGGTCCCCAGGGCACAGCGCTGGCGATCCCCGAGGTGGTGGCTGCGGCCGAAGCGCAGGGCCTGAAACTGCCGCTGCTGATGCGCTTCAACGACATCCTGTCGCACAAGCGTTCGCGCATGCAGGCCGCGTTCGCGAAAGCGATGCGCGACTCCGCGTTCGATGGCGGCTACACCGCCGTGTTCCCGATCAAGGTCAACCAGAACCACAGCGTCGCCGGCGAACTCGCGGCGAGCGGCGGCGAAGGCTTCGGTCTCGAAGCCGGCTCGAAGCCGGAGCTGATCGCGGTGCTGGCGCTGTCCAAGGGCGGCATCGTCGTCTGCAACGGCTACAAGGACCGCGAATACA
>ERZ724527.569-NODE-569-length-18372-cov-4.616367_pt1 | contig 18372 bp, 15 predicted proteins | sample MGYA00376060_ERZ724527 | MGnify/ENA primary metagenome ERZ724527 (study PRJEB28724, sample SAMN07190886) | activated sludge metagenome | isolation source: activated sludge of sewage treatment plant in Hong Hong | place: USA: Christiansburg, Virginia | collected...
TCGGTCGAGAGGGCTGCTTTGGTCGGAGCTAAAATGCGGTTCTTCGGAACTGGGATCGAAGCCGTGATGATCGGCTTGTAGAAGTCAGAGGTCGCCATGGCACTCAGTCTACCACGAAGTGATGGACTACTTGGTGGTCCAGACGACGACGACGTTTCCGCCAACCGAAGCGATCGACTGCGGCCCGGTGAGTGTGTTCGCATCGTCGGATTCCCACGAACCGCTGAACCCGGTCGGGATGCCCGTGGACACGGTACCGTTAGCGTCGGTGATGCTGGCGGTCCCGGAGACCACAGTGAACGAAACGCTGGTGAGCGTTCCGCCCGAGATCGCAGGTGTCCAGGCGGATGCCGGAACGATGTTCGTCATGCGAGACTTGAGTACAGCGGGAACCGCCAAGGCACACGCACCAGGAACAGCAGCGAGAACGTCCGCAGCCAGAGGCGTGGCCGTGGCCCCTGCCGGGGTTGTCCATGACGTCGTGGTGACTGCACCTGTCGAGTTGTTGATGATGTCGTGACGGACGAGCTGCACACCACCGACACACCAGACGGTCTCAACGTTGTCCAGCTCGATGGCGTCAGCGCACGCAGCAACAGATCCGGTCGGAACGTATGCGGTGACTCCGTCGAGGGTCGTGTTGACGACAGCGCTCGGGACTCCGTTGGTGTAGGTGATCCGACGCAGGAACTGCGTCGTGACGGCACCGTTGGTGTCACACAGAACTGTGAACTCCGTGTCACCAGAAGTTGTCGGGCAGGTGGTGACCACACCCACCGGGGTGTACGCAGCGCCAGCCGGTGTAAGGTTGACAGTCGAGATCGGGAGACCTGTGATCTCCGAGAACACAATCCGACGAACGAATGGTCCGACGCTGTCACAGAGCGTGAGCAGCTCCGTGTCAACCAGCGTATTGATGGCGTCGATCACCGGAGTGAGATCGACGACGTTGACGGTGCCGGAACCGGGCGTGACAGCCGGACCACGAAGAGGCGCTGGCGTGCAGTCGATAGCGATGTTGCCTGGCACAAGCGTGACCACACCGCCTGGATCACACTCGGGTGATGCGACGACGATTGTCGTGTCATCGGCCGAGGTGATGACGAAGCGCCAGAAGTACGGGGTCCCAGGAGCGAGACCGGTGGCTGTAGCGCTGAAGCTCTGCGTCGCAAGACCGTTGCCAGGAACACCGACTGAACGAGAGCCCCAGACACCCGAGACGGTCCCCCACTCGAAGTGACCGAGATCGGTTACCGGGACGTTTGTTCCAGTTGCGGTCATGGTGAAGCCACTGGTCGTGATGCCGGAAGAGCCGCCGCAGGTGCCGGTCGGAACCGGTGTTGGGTCGGTGGTGATCGAGCACTCGGAAGAGAACCGAGTCACGAGACCGGTGACGACTTCGCTGGTCTCAGAGCGCCAGTAGTAGGCGGTGCTGGGGAGGAGGCCGGTGGTAGTGAATGGAATGACCTGGCCCACAGTATTGTTGCCCGTGACGTACGGCCCGTTGATCGGGTACGGGCCACCAGGCGTTGTCCCATACTGGATGCGAGCCCTCCAGCCGGACGGCAGGTTGTTGATCGTCACGTTGAACGTCGCCGCAGTATCGGTGACGGCTGTAGCCGGTGCGCACGAGGCGATGGCTGGAACAACCGTGGTCGTGGTCGACGGCGGGGTTGGTGGCGTTCCAACCGGAACCGTCAGCGATGCGGTGTTGACCATCCCAGGATCGGTCGAGAGGACGGGGACGGTCGGAATGTCCGTCACAGTGAACGTGATCTGGCTGCCGACAGGCATGGTGAACGGACCTTCACTGATGGCTCCAGTGCCCGTCGGGTTGCCGCCTGTCGATCCACCCGTGTGTGAGCGGGACCACGTACGGGTTGGCGCACCAAGCGTCGGAAGAGGGTCGGAAATGTTCGTGACCGTGGCGACTCCCGGACCAGTGTTGATGGCCCTGACGATGTAGGTGATCGGCTGACCAACCGTGATTCCGCTTGCACCAGAGATCGTCTTGGTCAGTGTGACCACCGGAGGTGGGGGAGGACTGACGACGAGCGGCGGGGTGGACGAGACGGTCGGGACGACGGAGTCGGTGGCTGTGTTGATGTACGGAGTGACGGAACCATCAACCGTGTCGTCGATGACGATTGTGTACGACTCACCGGGTGGGACAGAGAGGCCGGTCTGGTTGATGGCTCCCGTTCCAGATGTCGCACCGGACCAGCCGAGAGCCGCCGAGCTGGCAGTACCGTTGAGGACCCATGAACGGGCGGACACACCGGCCGGAATCGGATCGCTGATGTTGAACAGACCGGTGAGGAAGAAGAACGAGTTGTCGAGCGTGATTGTCGACGTGATCGTGGAGCCAGCGGCCACAGGACCGGCGAGCGGGCTGACGAGAGCCTTGCTGGCTGAGTTGAACGCTGGCGGAGGTGGAGAAGCTGTGGTGCAAGTGAAGTCGGGTCCGGTGGTGGTGCCAGCCGAGTTGGTGGCGACGAGACGGTAGTGGTACGTTGTTCCGGGAGTCAGACCTCCTACTGTTGCGTTGATGGTCTGATCGGTGGTAATGCCAGCAATGAAGGTGGCGAGAATGGAGTTCGACCCATATGCGTTAGTCGTCCCATAATCGACAGAAACAGTCGTTGCAAGACCGTTCGGATTGACAACTGTGTCGATGTCCTGGTTCGTGGTTGTCGAGGACCCACAAGCGGCGGGGGAGGTGATGGTCGGTGTCATCTCAGTTACCGGCCACGATCGAAGGCAGCGACTTCACAACTTCCATGCGTTCAAGCCTACCTCAGGGAGCGATCGGGAAAGGACGAAGGATGTGAAGCGCTACGCCTGGGTGACGATGTGGAGTGTGGTACCAGTGCCATCGAATGACAGCGCAGGAAGGCGGACGAACACCTTGGCGAACTCGTCGTAGTAGCCCGACACACTCACAGACTCACCGGGAAGGATGTCGGCACCCTGGAACTGGCCGACAGCGACACCGACGTTGGTGGCGGTCACAGAGTGGAGACCGGCGGTGGTTGTTCCAGCGGTGGTCTCCTCCGTGCGGACGATGGTGTTGTTCGCCGTTGTCGGGGCGGCGGCAGCGCACGAGCCAGGGGTGGCGGCGGCGATCTGTGGGGCGGTCGGAGTGACGACTGCACCGGCTGCATCGGTCCATACGATCGCACCAGCGACGCCGTTGGTCCTCGTAATGACACGGTTGAGAGCCTGACCGTTGACACACCAGACGGATGTCTCGAACTCGGTGTCGGACGCTGCGGGGGAGAAGGAGGAAGAGGTTGCCATGTGCCAATCCTACCCGTCACTCGTCTACGAGCGGGACACCTCAGCGGCGATGACACAGCAGGAAGGATCGTAGGCAGCCGAGACGATGCGCTCTGCGATGACCATGATGTCGTTGACGCCACGGTCGACAGCGGAGGTGGGGATGCCCTGCGGGTTGTCCTTCGTCTGCTCGCCCTGCTCGGGGGTGAGCAGCACCGGGCCACGACGGATCTGCACCATCGACGTGGCGTAGATCCATTCGGACGTACCGATGGCCTGGCCAGTCGGGCCGGTGCCGGGGTAGCCACGGCCGGGCACCACGATGTTGTCGAGCGGCGTCAGCCACACGTTGCCCTCACGACGGATCGACTGGCTGCCAGCCAGAGCGACGAACACGCCGGGGCGGACATGGATCATGTAGCGGCCGCCACGGGAGCAGTCACCGAGAGCGTCCTCGACAGCCGAGAGGGCCGTGAGCGGGGGCAGCGCACCAGCGGACACGACCGTCGCAGCGGGCGAGATGATCGGGTGGTTGTTCAGCGCCAGCGTGTCGAGCATCAGCTCGTTCTCCAGGAACCATGACTCAGCGGCCAGCAGCTTGCGGGTCGCACGGCCGAAGTAGTCACGCTCCTTGAACGAGAACGCCGAGCACTTGTCGCTGGAGTAGACGAAGAACGGAACGAACTCCACGATGGAAGGGTTGAGGCAGAACGTCTTGGTGTCACCGGCGTTCGGGCACAGAGCGCCGACAGCGCCCTCGCCGCAGCCCTCGGGGCTGTACGTGTAGCCGTTCTCCCAACGGGTGCCCGAGTCGGTGACGACATCGGCCGACGAGAGCAGCGAGATCCGGGGCGGGGTGAGCTGCGGAGGCTGGATGACGGCGCTCGGGCCTGGTGCTCCTGCGGCGGCGGTGAGAGACTGATCAGTCATGGCTCAAGTCTACTTCGGAGATGAGGCTGAGGCCGACAGCGTCAGGTGTACGTGCGGTGCACGTTGTTGCGCTTCAGATCGGGACTCCACACGAACGACGGTGACTGCAACTTGGTCGGGTTGTACGTCTTGATGGCGAGGTCCACCGAGTAGACACCCACGTACCCGTTCTGGAAGAAGTCGTCCGGCTGCTGGCCAACCTCCATCGACAGGCCACGGCGAGAGATCGACGTCACACGCTCAGGCAGAGCGCACTCACCGAGGCACGAGTGCTTCAGCAGCTCGCACGCCATGTCACGTGCAGCACGCTGCACCAGACGAGGTGGCGTCAAGCCGTGCTCCACGACGATCTCCCACACGTAGCCGTCGTTCTCGTTGTCGTCGGCCGAGCCACGGGCAGCCCACAGGTTGCCGCACGACGGCCACTCCTTGTCCCTGCTGGAGCGCACCAGCTCATGCCAGTTGTCGATGTGGTAGTCGGTCACTGGCTGGTACGCACCATCAGACCAGACGCTCACGATGCGGGTGATCGGCCACAGGCCGAGGTCGATCGCATCACGCTCGCAGCAGCAGCCACCACCGTTGCAGCCGCACGGGATGCACGGGCGGAGCGTGCTCTCGCACGTGCCATTGAACTGCCGACCGAGGAGGTAGTAGAGCAGTGTGGAAGCGTCCTCCACGGCATCGAGCACCTGCTGGCTGGTGGCTGTCAGACCTGCATCGTTGGCCACCTTGCAGCACTCCAGCACAGCGGCAGGGGTGATGAGTGGGAGGCACTCGAAGTGGTCAGTGAACGCAGCCATGAGCCAAGTCTACTCTGTGCCGTGAACGACAAGAGCCGCCCCGAAGGGCGGCTCTCGTGTGTTGGATCAAGCCCGAAGGCCTCAGATCACGGGCAGGTGCGGACTGCGGAGAGCGAGGCTCCGGTGCCGTTGGCGCACAGGTCGCTCACGATGGCGAGCGACTCGATGCCGCCGACCTGGCAGAGGCCGTTGAACTCCTCCATCCAGATCTGGTAGTCGTTCACGCTGTTCAGCGTGGAGTCACGGACCAGGCCGAGGTCGAGCGTGCCGTTGTCCAGGTAGAGCCACTGGCCCTCGGGGAACAGGAACCAGCGGACCTTGTTCGGGTAGTGACCGAGCGGACCGGCGACCGGGGCAGCGAGCTGCGGATCAGCGGCCAGGGTGTCCTGGGTCCAGGTCACCGACACGCCACGGCTGTCGAGCCATGCCTGCACCTGTGCGTCCGAGATGGAGAAGCGGCCGAGACCGTCGCCAGGACCCTGGGCAGCGATGTCGTTCGCCAGGACGCTCTTCAGCCAGAACGGCGCAACGAGGCGCAGCTTGACCGAGCCGCAGATGCGGTAGCGCTGCTTGAACGAGTCGACTGCGAAGCCGATCTGCTCCAGCACCGAGAACACGGCACCGTAGGTCTGGGTGGCTGTGATCTGAGTCGAACCGGCGTTCAGAGCGGTGAGCAGCTCCTGCTCCTGGTAGCGAGCGAACTCGACACGAGCCAGCTTCAGCCACGCCTCGACCTGCTCCGGGTAGGTGCGGGAACCGAAGTTGCCGAAGGTGAGGCACATCGAGGCGGCCTGCACGATGCAGGTGTTCTCGGTGCCGCAGATGACGTGCAGGCACGGCTTCGGTGCGGTCGGGCCAGCAGGCGTCGGCGTGGTGTAGCCCGCAGCATCCTGTGCGGCCGTCGTGCGACGGGTCGAACCGGCGAGATCGCTCAGCTTCGGCGGGGTGACGAAGCGGATGCCGCCACGGTCAGCCTTGAACGTCGGGAAGCTGTCACGCAGCGGGCGACACACATCGCCGTAGGTCTGGAGGTTGTACCACGGCGTCAGCGGGGCGCACAGGCCACCAGAGGCGACGATGGCGGACTCGGACGTCACGGCCTCAACGAGGCGGGTGTTGACGATGGCGTCGTCACCGAGGATGCGATCCTCGGGGAACTCGGCCTGGGCCGAGGCGACCAGGAAGCGGCCACCGGAGGTGATGTCAGCGGAGCGGGTGTCCGGGTGACGGGCGATGAACGCCGAGGCGACCTTCGACCAGGAATCGACTTCCTGACCGGCACGGAAGCCCCGCACGTCGGCGGCGATCTTGGCCAGCGGCTTTGCCTCGACGGCGGAAGCGGCGACGGGCTCGTCACCCTTCAGGCCCTTCGGGGAGATGACGACGGCCGGAGCCTCGGCTGCCTCGACGACCGGAGCGGTCTCCAGTGCCTCGGTGGCGTCGGTCTCGCAAGCAGCGGTGCCGCCCTTCTTCTTCTTGGCTGCCATCCAGGCGGCGAACTCACTGCCCTTGCTGTCAGCCACGAACTCGTCCTTCTCGGCCTGCTCGATGCGAGCGGCCATCTCGATGCGGACCTCAGCGATGACGTCGGCCAGAGCGGTCAGCTCCTCGGCGTCGTCGTCGGAGAACGACTCGGCGGAGCGCTTCGCAGCGTACTCCTCCACGAGGTTCTCCTCGAAACGAGCCAGCTCGTCGTTGTCCAGCTCGTTCAGGTCCAGCTCGAAGGTCTCCTCGGTGCCGTCGAACTCCTCAGCGGTGTCGTTCTTTGCCATGGCTCAATCGTAGAGCACTGGCCTAAGACCGAATGACACACTAGGGACGAGCGAACACCATGAGATCTGCATCGAGGATGGCGATGCGTGCGGAAGCGCTCAGTGTCGTTGCACGTGCAACATCCTCAGCCTCGAACGGTGCCACGGGCTCGTCGTTGTCGTCGTCCTCGGCCTTGTTGTTCAAGCCGATCGAGCGGTCGATGAACTGCACCTGCTCGTCGATGTGCGAGATGAGCTGCGCAGCGTACGACTGGACGCTGGTGTTCAGCGGCGTCCCTGCCTCAGTGGCACGACGCAGCGTCTCCTGCGTGTCCATCATCTGCGAACGCACCGACGCCAGGAACGTGCGATCGAGATCGGACGCCCAGTTCACCGGCTCCTCCGGCATGTCGAACTCGTCGGCGGCCAGAGTGGCCTCCTTCTTGCAGTCCTCGCAGTCGTCCTCAGCCTGACCATCGCAGCCGCAGTCGGCCTTGAACTCCTCCGGCAGGATCATGCCAGCGGCGATGATGGACATGTCGGAGCTGGCCGAGCGAGGGATCGGGTAGCCAGGGGTGTTGACGGCCAGCAGGCCGATCATCTCCAGCGAGCCCGAGATCGAACGCCAGTCGCCGGACACACCAGCGGCACGCATGTTGGCCACCTGCACGGGGGTTGCGGTCGGGGCGACGGCACCGGAGTACCAGATGCCGAACTCGTCCTCGCCGGACGCCACGAACGCAGCGCCGAAGCCGGTGTGATCGTAGTGCGCCACGGCCGGGGCAGCAGCGAACTCGATCGGAGCGTGGCCGGTGTCGGCGGTGATGCGTCCGACACGACGTGCCTTGCCGCCAGCCGTCAGCACGGTGCCGGTCGAGAAGTACGAGTAGTTGCTGGCGCTGTGCGGTGGCTGGACACAGCGGTCCTTGTAGCCGACGTGGCAGGTGCCCCACAGGGCGGCGTGGCCGAACACGTGACCGTCAGCGGTGATGGTCAGCGGGGTCGGGCCGGTCAGGTTCGGGTTGTCGAACAGCTCGGGCCTCGGCTCCCACACCTCGCCGCCAGCGGCCAGGATCGGGGACTCGTCCACGGCGATCTTCGTCTCGTTGAACGAGCTGTGCAGCAGGGCCGTCACACCGACGATCGTGCCCTTCGTGAGCACCTTGCGCACACCCTCCGGGTACTCGACACCGGCCGACAGCTCCTCGGAGATCACACCGGCGACGTCGGCGGAGACGTGAGCGATGACGCCCTCCTTGATCAGAGCACGGGCCTCCTGGCCTGCCTCGTCAGCGGAGAAGTAGCCCTTGCCGTAGACGTCCGAGCCGTCCTTCCAGACCTCGGTGACCATGCCGACGCCGGTGGCGGTCTTGTGCTGGCCCTCGGCGCTGTTGATGCGGTTCAGGGTCAGTGGGATTGGCAGCTCACGCCAGTCGATCGAGCCGGAGGTGAACATGCGTCCGTCCACGGTCGGCGTGTTCTCCTTGGCGATCAGCATCACGAAGCTGCCCGCCGAAGCGTCGGGCTCGTACACGAACTGTGGACGGTCCGGGGTTGCCTGGTCAGTCATGTGACCAGTCTACGTTGTAGCGCTCTACGCCTCCGACGTGATGGTCATGGTGATCGGGGGACCGAAGTTCGGGACGTAGGGCACGACCACGCAGGCACAGCCCCAGTGGTCGCCAGGACGGTACTTGAGGGTGCGCAGCCACCGGTCCTGCGGGGCGATGTCCAGCTCAGGTGCCTCCCAGTCTGAGAACACCAGGCCGTCGATCTGGAGGTGGCCGTTGAACGTCCGGCGCACGGTCTCACCGTACAGCCACAGCTTGTCGTTCGTCTCCAGCCCGTTGTCAGCCAGCACCTGTGAGAAGATCCGACCACCGGTCATGCCGGTGGACAGCGGCACCTCGACCTCAGCCGATCCACCCCCGAGATCGTTGAGTGTCGAGCGGATGTCACCGAACTGCACCTGGTACGGCGACGGAGGCTTCTGCCCGGTGCCCGGCACGTGATCAGGGGCGAAGAAGAACTCACCGAACACGTCGGTCTCGGTGAGCTGCTTGTTGATCAGCTCCTTCAGCTTGTCGATGTAGTCGTTCCGGCTGTCCTCGATCGCCTGGATGACGATCTCGCTGTAGACGTCCCACGGCAGGAAGTCCAGGTTCAGTCCGGTCGACAGGTCGTCGAGCTGGTCCCACAGCGCCGTCGCCAGGGCCAGGTACTCGGCCTCCATCTCCGGTGTGATCAGCTCGGACGGGTCCACGGCGGCAGCCACAAGCCCCATCGAGCTGAGGTGCTTCTGAGCGAGCGAACGCAGCTTCACCATCGCTTCGTTCTCGAACTTGGCGAGCGGGTACGGCGATGCAGCGGCAGCCGTCAGGTAGTCGTTGCTGGAGACCGTCTCCACGACGTTGATGTCCAGGGCCATCTACCCTGCCTTCGTGGCGCTGTCCTGCGGGAGACCAGCCGTGGCACGGCGAGAGGCCTGCGACGCCGGTGGGTTCGCACCAGGACCCTGCGGGGACTGGCCCCTCGGACCGTTGATCGACTTCGGAGCGCCGGGTGCAGGCTGCTCGGTCGGCTTGCCGGTCAGCGCCATCTTGGCGTCGGCCATCTTGATGCCGACACGCTTGGCGTACTCCTCCTCGGACGGCTTGTCGTCCTCCGAGAAGCCGTGCTCACGGCGCAGCGCCTCGTCCGAGATGATGAACCGGTCGTGCAGACCGTCAGCCTGAGCGGCCTTGTCCGGCAGGATCACGAGCTGGCTGGCGTCGTACCAGACCATGATGTCGTTCGGGTCGTCCACACCGGACGCCTTCAGCGCAACGTCCAGCTCCTGCTGCGACATCTTCGAGATCGCCTGCTTCAGGTACGTCTTGGAGAGCGCACCGCACGCCAGCTCCAGCAGCGGCTGGATGTGCGCCTGGAACGTGTCCTCACGAATCGACCAGGCCGTCCAGTGCGTCGCCTCACCAGCACCGAGGAGGACTTCCTTCGGCAGCTCCAGCGTGTTGGCGACCTGCTCGATGGCGATCTTGATCGACTCGTTCATGCCCTGCGTGTCAAACGCACGGGACATCGGCTCGTACTTCATGTTGGCGATCACAGCACCAGGACCGACGAGCAGCAGCGGCACGACAGCGGACGGGTGGTCCTCGTCACGCAGCGGTGCCGTCATGGACTCAGCGAGCGCCTGATACAGCGGGTTCGACTGCATGGCGTCAGGGTTCTGGCCCTGGTTCTGCCACGCCGGTGGCACCAGCTCCTGCGGCAGTGCCAGAATGCCGGAACCGGCGAGACGGCTACGGGCAGCAGCGTACTCGGCCTTGTTGAGGGCGACGATCTTCTCCAGCAGGCCCATCGCAGAACGGGTACCGGCGTCCGCCAGGTCGGACCACTCCGGGTGCTCCTTCCACACACGGATCGTCAGCGCACCCTCAGGGATGCGCTCACCGGACTGGCCGGGGAGACGACGGCGCATGAACTGGAGGTTGGAGCCAGCGGTCGTCAGCTCGTTGATTGAGACAGCGTCCCACGTCTGGTTGACCGAACCATCAGGCAGGGCCTCGGCCGAAGCGATCAGCCAGACCTCACCGACCAGGAACACGTTGCGGCCGATCTGCCGGAGCAGACCGGACTGGCCGCCACGAGGCGACCGGATGTTGCGCACGGCGTCAGCGAACGGGCCGGACGGGATGATGACCGGGTTCTGGTTCTCGGCGTCCTTCGGTGGACGGCGAGCAGCGACCAGCTTCGTCCGAGACATGGCAGAGCCGACGTAGTTCGTGGCGTAGTACAGGTGGCCCTCGGCGTCGTACATGCGGTACGCCTTGTTCTGCCACTGCTGGCGCTGGAGCTGGAGCTGAGCGCTGTCAGCATACGAGGACACACGGTAGATCGCACCGGATGCCGAGATGGCACCGATCGGATCAGGTGCCTCGCCCCGGCGACGGGAGAAGATGCCCACGGTCACTCACCGTCCAGGCGTGCGAACACTTCCTCGACACGCTCCAGCGGAACAGGGACGAGATCGTTCGGACCCGTGACCCACGACCAGATCGTCGGGAGGTTGGCCTGGATCAACGGGGTGGTGGCGGCAGCCCGCCCACAGCAGCTCATGGTTCAAGCCTACCCTAGAGCTTGTTGTCGATGAGAGCAGCGCCGATGCGCACGGTGTGAGCGAGCGCCAACGCCAGAACGACGTGTGGCCACAGCATGTACGCACCGAACTGGAGGACGCCGACCCACCACGACAGGCACCACGGGCAGTGCACCAGCTCACCGAGCTTCGTGCCCTTCTGGCAGTACCAGGCACCACCCGACCACACGTGCTTGCCACGCTTCGGGCGCTGATCCTGCTGCGGCACGACGAAGCCCTCGTACGGGAACTTCCGCCAGAACCAGTCACGCTGGCGCTCGAAGATCGAGTCACGGGCGATGAGCCTCCACCAACCGATCGCACCGAGGGTGAACAGGAGAGCGAGGAGCGGGGACAGGGATGCGATGGCTTCGGTGATGTTCATCATGCGTCGTCGTCCTCCAGCGTACCATCGTCCTCGTCGTCCGGGTCGGTCGGTAGCCCGAGCGCCTCGTTGCGGCGGCGCTCCTGGAGACGCTTGCGGCGCTCACGCCGCTCGATGCGGCGACGCTCGATCGGGATCATGCCGCCCCACAGGCCGAAGCGCTCACGGCGCTCCATCGCACCGTCGAGACAGGCCTGCCGGATCGGGCACACGTCACAGAGCATCTTGCCCTTGTTGTAGAACTCGGACGTGTCGCCGTACTGCTCCCACACCGTCCCGTCGTCCAGGAACTCGTCGCCGTTGTCATCCACGAGGTCAGGGTAGAACCAGGCGATCGGGGCTCCGAGGCAGGGAGCCTCGGACGTTGGGTTGTCCTTCCAGGTTGTCACGTCACTACCAGCCTACAGGCGCTCAGAGCGCCGTGGCTGGTCTAGGGCTACCTGGACACCAGATCGGGTCCTGCGTCGCTCAGAGAGGCTCTGAGAGGCCTCTCAGAGGGCCTCAGGGTGAGCGGCGAACCACTCGGCATCGGGCTGGTAAGGCTTCTGCCCAGAGCACCCGCAGCCGAGCTGCACCACGAGACGGAACGGACCGGCCTCGGCGTTCGAGCCGTCAGCGTTCAGCGCCTCCCAGGCCTCACCGGCCTTGACGGTCTCGACCAGGTTGTAGGTCGCCAGCACGTCACCGGTCACCGGGTTCTTGGCGATCGCCTGCGTGTCCGTCAGGTCGACGTTGATGTTGCGGAAGAGCCGGGTGCTGTTGTGGAACAAGGCGGCGTTGATGCGGGTCTCGGTCATGGTCTCAGCCTAGCATCCGACTCGGACCGGTGGTCTGGTGCTCCCGCCCGGACTTGAACCGAGAGGTGCCCGCTTAGGAGGCGGGGCCTGTTCCCACCGGGAGCGTGTGTGCGGATGCCTGGCCCTCGCACAGGGCACGTCGGGCTGAGCCTTCGCTGGAAGCGGGATGACGCCGTTTGGACTTGGCGTCCCCGGCAGGAGTCGAACCTGCGTGCCAGCCTTCGGAGGGCTAGACCTGCTTCCCTCAGCAGGGACTCGATTGGCTCCGTCGAGAGGACTCGCACCCCTACAAGACCGTGAACAGCGGCCCGTGCTTCTTTGACACTACGACGGAATGGTGCCTCCCCAGGGAGTCGAACCCTGTCCGCAATGGTTAAGAGCCACGAATGCAACCGTTACACCCGAGAGGCATGGATCTAGCTTGTACTGCGCTCCGCCCCCTGGGATCGAACCAGGCTCCGTCTCGGTTAACAGCCGAGTGCTCTCGCCGTGAGTGCTAGAGCGGAATGGTGCCTCGTGAAGGAGTCGAACCTTCTCATCAGGATTCGTAGTCCCGAGTCCGCATCCCTCGGACGAGGCAGGTTGTTGGCAACCGAGAGAGATGATGGATGGGGTGACCGAAGGGACTCGAACCCTCACGAACAGGGACACAACCTGTCATGCTACCGTTACATCACAGCCACAGTGGGAGCGACAGGACTCGAACCTGCATGCGTCCCCTTTCGGGCGGTGCCTTTGATGCACCCGGCTCGCCATTGGCCTACGCTCCCTTGGAGCCCACGTGCCCTCGCCCACTTCCATGGAGCGCTTGAGGGTATCCTGCACGGGCTCTCGGTGCCGTGCTTCACCTCCCCGTGGACGGGGGAGGAACCGTTGGTGACCGTGGCGGGACTTGAACCCGCAAACTCGTGAGAGACTGGGGTCTGAGCCCAGCGGGTATGCCAGTTCCCCTACACGGCCTTGGCCCTGTCGCACGGAGTTGAACCGTGCCTAACCCCTGGACACGGGGCCGTGCTTCCCAACACTTCGACAGGATGGTGGTCTTGGAGGGACTCGAACCCTCACGGCCCGAAGGCCACGGCGTCTCAGGCCGCTGGGTATGCCAGTTCCCCTACAAGACCATGTCGTCCACGGCGCAGCCCTCTCAGTGGGCATTCCTGACGATGCTCCGTCTGCATTGCAGCGGACGAAGGAGACTGGCGACGCTACGGGGAGTTGAACCCCGCCGACCTCCTGGACAGGGAGGCATGCTTCCGCAACATCTTAGCGCCATGGTCCTGGTACGAGGAGTTGAACCCCGCCCGGCATCGTATCAGGATGCTTGGCACAACCGGTGCCCTACCAGGAAGATCTCGTTCTCACGCTGCGAGTCAGCTTGACGCCTCGGGCACTTCTCGTCCCGTGCGCTTCGTCCCTCGTGCACAAGGGAACGGTGAGATGGTCGGCCGAGGCAGAGTCGAACTGCCTACCTCCAGGGTGTCATCCTGGTGCTCCTCCAGTCAAGCTGTCGGCCGGTTGGTCGCCGTAGAGGGAATCGAACCCCCGACGCCTACGGTGTGAACGTAGCGCTCTGCCACTGAGCTACACGGCGTAGATCTCCACCAGCCCCCAGCTACGACGGGACTCGAACCCGCATCCCCGGTCGTTCATAGGACCGGTGCTCTCCCATTGAGCTACGCTACTGCCGGGCTGATGGATTGGAGCGACATGTCGGGGACGATCCGACGCCTTCGGGGTGGAAGCCCGACGTGCTGCCAGTAACACCTATGTCGCATGGAGCCCCGTCCCGGAGTTGAACCGGGTCTGCTCGCTTACGAGGCGAGCGTCCGACCTCTCGGCCGGGGCATGAGATTGGAGCGGTCACCGGGAGTCGAACCCGGGCCTGGACGTTGGCAACGTCCGGTGCTGCCGTAACACCTTGACCGCATGGAGCCGTCTGCCGGGATCGAACCGGCTGCCTCTCGCTTACAAGACGAGCGCAGTGCCTTCACTGCTAAGACGGCGTGGAGCCCTACGAGCGAGTTGAACGCTCTCTCCGTCCGTACCAAGGACGGGTCCTCCCACGAGGGTAGGGCATGGTGGCTGCGGCAGGAGTCGAACCTGCGACACCGGGGATTTCAATCCCGTGCTCTTCCAACTGAGCTACGCAGCCGTGGATGTTCTGGCGGAGACCGGAGGAATCGAACCTCACTCTCACGAGCGCACGTCTTTCCAGGACGGCCCGATCACCATCACGGGTCAGTCTCCAATGGCGGGAAGCGGAGCAGTCGAAGCCCACACCGTGAGGTGCCCTTCCGCTAGCAACGGAGCCCGACGCCTTGCCGGTTCACTTCCCAGTGGCGGAGCGCCGAGGTCCCGACCCCCAGCCCGTGAGGGCCGATCCGCTTTCAAGGCGGTCCCGGCACCCTGCCGGTTGACACTCCGTGGCGGAGAGCGGAGCACTCGAAGCCCACACCGTGAAAGTGCCAGCCGCTTTCGAGGCGGTGCCGGTACGCCTGTCCGGTTCACTCTCCATGAGATCGCTCTCTCAGACTCCCCTGCGGTGCGGTGTGCGGAGCTGGGCCTGCTGAGAGAACTTGGTGGGAGCGCAGGGGGTCGAACCCCGGATGCCCGAAGGCGTCGCATGTACAGTGCGCTGGACGGTCCGTCGTCCACCACTCCCTTGGAGCTGCACCTGGGAGTCGAACCCAGTTACTCCGCTTTGCAGGCGGATGCCCGGCCGTCTGGCTCGTGCAGCATGGTCAGGCACCGGTGAGTCGAACACCGTGTCTCTCGAATCCGAATCGAGTGGATTGCCATCTTCCTCGTGCCTGTAGAACTTGGAGCGCTCTTCCACTTGAGCTACCGACAGCTTCCGCCATCAGGCGGGGGACCGAACCCCGCATCGTTCTCCAGTCGGCTATGGACGGGTCGAACGTCCTCTACCTGGTCCCAAACCAGGCGTGCCACCGTGAACACTCATAGCCGGTGTGGCACAGCTTCAGTGGGCGCTGTGCGGCCCTGTGCCAGATCCAGGAGTCGAACCCGGCTGTCTGCCCGTATGAAGGGCGGTGGTCCCGTGACCATCTGGCAAGATGTCATCCGTACCTATCTTGTGGAGCATCGGGTGATCGAAACCCGCCTTCAAGGTTGCAAACCTAGTGTGCCGCCGACAACACCTATGCCCCATGGTGGCGATAGCCGGAGTCGCACCGGCTTGACCAGGGTTATGAGCCCTGTTGAGATACTGACCTCCCACACGCAGTGGAGCATCAGGGACTTGAACCCTGCACCTCTTGCATGCCATGCAAGCGCTCTGCCAGATGAGCTAATGCCCCGAGTCCCGAGCAACGGCGTCCCGCCTCGGGCCACGATACAGCGTGGGACTGTCCACACCTCGTAGTGGTCAACGAGCAGTCAGATGGCCTTGACTGCCAGAGGCGGGAGTACGGGTGAACGGCAGCTCCTCTAGCCGTGTACGCAGCGACGGGCTTCCCCGGCGACTGCCTCAATGGGTGCGATCAGGGCTCGCACCAGGCCACGCTCCCTCCGATGGGGTCGAACCACCGTTGCGACGTTCAGAGCGTCGAGTCCTGCCATTAGACGAGGAGGGAATGAGATGGAAGCGCTAGGGGGAGTTGAACCCCTCGTCTCGTGAGTGAAGTTCACGGGTCCTACCGTTGAACGATAGCGCCAAGATGGCAGGGCTGTCAGGTGTCGAACCCGACCCGTGACGCTTTGGAGGCGTACGTGCTGGCCGCAGCTCAGCCCTAGGTCACACACCGCCGCTCTTCGCACCCTGCACGGGGGTTGCATCACGGTGTGCTTTGTAGCCCTACAGGGAGTTGAACCCTGGTCTCAAGGTTGAGAACCTTGCATCCTGACCGTTGAACGACAGGGCCATGATCGGCAGCGAGCCTGGGAATCGAACCTTCCATGCCGTTGCCCTTGAGAGGGCCGCATGCGCCACCGCTGGTGGCTCGCTGTCTTGGTGGAGGTGGTCGGAGTCGAACCGACGTGAACCCCGGATGTTGTGAGTCTGATCTACGTGGAGTGTCCCCTTCACGGCAAGGGCGGCCGCACTGCTGGTTCCGGAAGCTCTCCGGTCAGGGTCTGAGCGAACACCAGCCGCTCGGTGGCCTCACTTCGGTTAGCACGGCGTGAGGAGCCATGGAGTCTCAGACGAGAACGGAGGTGTACTCAGCCACGAGGGCTGCGTACTCCGCATCCAGGTCGAGCATCGCTGCCATGACCTGGAACTCGGTGTCGATGTCGTTGGTGGCATCTGTTGGTTGCACAGCCATGCAAGGGCCGTACCGCTTGTCCACGCCAGTTGTTCACTCACCGGAGCGGCGTTCCCGTCACCCCCGTGTGTTGCATGTTACCCCCTACCTCGGCTCATGCTTCGTCGCCTGTACCACCATGCCTGCGACGATCCCCCGAACGACAGCGCTGCGAGCGGGCTTGCCCCCTCTGTGCGCTAGTGCTCGGTCGGACGGAGTTGGCGCTCCGTCCTAACATCTCTCTCGGTTGTCAATGAACTCACCTCGTCAGTGCCGTGATGGCGACCGACAGGACTTGTGATCTAGGGAACCCCGGCGAACTCTGGCGGGGGTCTCCCCCCTCCGGCTCAGCCGATGGAAGGGAGGGTCGTCAGACACCCGTGGAAGCCGTAGGGCTTCTGCTGGGCGTTCGCTGTGGTCCTCATGTCTGATGACTACTGTAGCACAGGTTCGGAGCGTTGGACGCACCATCTGCTGTGCCGTTCGTCACAGTGCAAGGGCCAGAATCGAACTGGCTGTGTGCCGAGCAGACTAGGCTCGGTGAGGTCCCATCCTCCCCCTCGCTGCTGGCCCTACCCGTTGCCGGGTGCCAGCGCCCTACCCGGCTTGGCCGGTTCGGGCAGATCACAGGTTCTTGCTGAAGATGACGTACAGAACTCACGACCTCACACCTACTCGCTCGCCTACCCTCCTCCCATCGTGGCCACTCCGGGGATGCTCTCGGCTCACTTCCAGTGCACGCTTCCGCTTCGCTCTGCTACCGTGCTCTCCCTCCCCGACCCTTCGTTCAACCGAAGCAGGGACTCGTCAGGGGTCGGATCGTCAGGTGCAACCACAGGCCCTTCGTCGGGGTCGTGCGCTCTGTACGCCATCTTCAGTTGTTCAAGGAACCTGTCGAGCCAGTGGGCGCTACGTCCTCTGTGCTCTGCGGGCCGGTGTTGCTGTCCCGCTGACAAGAACCACTCTAGTCCCTTCCTCCTCGGAACACCACCCCCTACTTGAGGGGTAGTCTCAGATCTTCGGTTCGGGCGGAACGATGCCCTGTAGGTACTCCGTGATCATCGCATCCTGCTCGTCGTCGGAGAGCTTGTCCCAGTTCTCGGGAAGCTCGAACACGAGCGGGCGCTTCGGATCACGGGGCACGCTACTCCTCCTCGGCCTCTGGAGCCTCGGGGGTCTCGTCCTCCAGGCGCTTGGCCTGCGTCAACCACTCACCGGGTCCACGGAACTTCGTCTTGATCTCGTCGGTCATGCTGCCTCCCTTCATGAGGCAAGACTACCATGAGTCACGGCTGCTCGTAGGTCCGCTTGTAGCCGTCCTTCAGCCTGGCGGTGCCCGGACCGACGTGCGGCGGGAAGTAGCCGTTGCCGTCCTGGAAGTTGTACGCACCACCGATGGCGTGCGATGCAGCGCCGATCGTCTCGACGTCACGGCTGCTGCTCACCACCAGCACCGGGTCGATGTCGATGCGTCCCGAGTCGTCGTCGTGGAACACACCGAGGTGGTGACCCTCACGCTCCAGGATCGGACCGAACCGCTGACGGGCCTCGTTCATCGCAGACTCCCACTCGGCGGGCGTCGGGTTCTCACGAACCGAGACCGTCTCCACGCCACGGTCCTTGACCGTGATGGCGTACTTGTTCACACCCTGCGGCAGGGCCTCACCGGTGTGAGCGTCGATCGTTGCGCCGCCCCACGGCTTGCGCACCTCGTCGTAGCTCTCGGACTTGATCTTCGACCAGTTCTGGTCCAGGCCCGTCGTCGGGCTGGCGTTGGCCTTCATCTTGTCGAGCTGCCCCTGACCAACCTTGGCCATGAACTGGAACTCGACGGCCGAGACCGGACGGCTGTCGCCACGGGCCTCGTCACGGGTGATGACCTTGTGCGGCCCACGCATCGCAGCGGCCTCAGCCTCGGCAGCGTTCTTCCGCTTCGTGGCCGTGCCCTTGAGCTGCGCCTTGCGACGGGTCACGTAGCGGTTGGCCTGCTCGGTGCCGGACTGGCCCTTGTAGTGGCCGTGCTCGGT
>ERZ724527.570-NODE-570-length-18343-cov-12.704342_pt1 | contig 18343 bp, 10 predicted proteins | sample MGYA00376060_ERZ724527 | MGnify/ENA primary metagenome ERZ724527 (study PRJEB28724, sample SAMN07190886) | activated sludge metagenome | isolation source: activated sludge of sewage treatment plant in Hong Hong | place: USA: Christiansburg, Virginia | collected...
ACATTTTGATTTAGAGTTGCATCAAAAACCTCAGCAATATGTCTACCAAATGCTGCATGATTACCACATTGTTCTGGAGCTTCTACAGCTGTATAACCTGGTGCTAAAACACTATTAATTAATTCATAAGTATTGCCCGGACCATTCGCTTCCAAAACAATTTGAGCACTTGCTTGATTATAACAAAAAATTGCAAGTAAGCAAGAACTATAATATGCAAGTAGTTTTTGTTTCATACTTATTTGGCAACAAGAATAACTTGTTGCTGAATGATTTGATTTTGTTGAATGAACTGAATTATATAATTCCCATTAGCCCAATTGCTCGTATTAATTTGTATACTCGATGAAGTTGGCTGAATGGTTTTAATTAACAACCCAATACTGTTGAACACTTGAAGGGTTGAATTTTTATACTCACTATTGTTTAATTGAATATTCACCAACTCCTTTGCTGGATTTGGAAATACTTGAAATGCTTTTGTTGTATTAACTGGAAAAAATACAATATTTGAATATGTATAACTGCCATCTGCATCTACAATCTTGAGTCTAAACTGTGTGTACAATTGAATATTGTTTTCTAAAATAAACTGGTATTGATTGTTGCTTGTTGCTTTAACTGACGCAACTGAAGTGTATGCTTGATTAGCATTAGTTGCTTGAACAATATATTCATTTACATTGATTTCATTTGCTACCTTCCAATTAAGCACAATAGATTTTGAGACACGATTTCCTGTAAAAGAAACAATACGAACTGGCAAAATAATATTTGGTTTACCTGCACCAACTAAAGTTGAATCTAATGGATAACTGGTTATAGTGCCAGTGCCATTTATTTCATTGCAACCTACATCATAAGTAGCAGAACGGTTTTGGCCAATTGCATCAATCCCATTTAATAAAGATGTATAGTTTGAAGTATTTGCAGATGCATCTTGAACCAATGAAGGAGGGGGCAATATTCCATTTACTCTACTACCAAAACTGAGTGTATTACTAGTAAACCCAGCAGTTGGACTTAAACCAGCACCATTTGGAGCATTATATATATTGCCTTCGGCAGAATAAGTTAGTGAAGTGTTAGATGATTCCTTGTAAGCGGCTTGACCCGTAGTCATTTTGATTAAGTTATTAGAAACCTGAATACCTTTTGGCTGAAAAGTATTGCTTCCACCATCGGTAAAACCCAAAACAATTCCACCACCACCACTACAATTAACAATTGTATTGTAGGCGACTATACAACTATCGGCAGGAAAATATCCTGAAGCCTTACTTGATGTAGTTGTATCTGTGGTAGATGTTAAACCATTGTATAAAATAATTGGGCAACGTAGCGATGTTAAACTGTTTTTGTTACCCAGCAACCCTTCAAAATAGTTGTTATACACTTTATGCCCTTTGTCAATTAATCTAACTCCATAGGATCTTGTTACACTTGAATTATTCACTATAAAAAAGTTCCCATAAATACTGCAATATCGTCCATGCCTCATTGTCATTCCACCATAACAATTCATAAAGGTGTTATACCTATATGTATTGAAATTGGTTTTGTTAGATATAATTTCAGGCTCTACTTGAGTGCAATCTTCAAATAAATTGTACTCTACAATATTGTATCCATTTGACCTTGAAACTGAACTTGTACCCAAACGCATACTCTCTCCACCATTGGCTCCTTGATATCCTCTCCCTTTAAAATAATTTGAATCTATAAGATGTAGTGTGGTTGTAGATTTCTGAGGATAAGTATTGTTATCGTACCAAACAACTACAGTTGCACCTGCATTGGCTTTGTTGATAAAAGTACAATGATCTACTCTATTGTTTGTTCCATATAAGGATACCCATTTGTTATCAGTATCTGGGCTAGTGCCAGCAACAGAACCTGTAGAGTCGCTATTGTAACTATCAATGGTAATATTGTTAAGTCTGCAATAGCTTGCTGCAGTACCAGACGAGTTACGAAATTGTATAACATCGGTTGTTCCAGAGTTACCTGACGCAAATCTGAATCCAGTTATTAAAATTCGTTTACCAGAAAATTGCAAATAAGTACTACCTGTAAATGTTACACCATTAAAGGTTTGTGCTTTTAAAACAATCCATGTACTAGTACTTGTTCCTTTAGTGTTTGTAAAATTAATTTGTCCAAAACTATATGTGCCATTGGCAACAATAACAGTATCGCCAGGTTGAGCATTTGTCATACGAGTTTGCAAATCTGTTTTCGTAGAAACCAAATAATTGGTTGCATTTACTTGGCAAGTGCAAGAAAAAACAATGCTTATTAGCAATACTATTGAACGGTGCTGCAACACATCTGCCAAATACTTGCAATGCATCTTGTTTAATACAATAATATTTCTTTTGAACAGGTACATTATTTGAAAATATTTATACCTTTTAAGAAATTTTCCATTTGTTTAAACAAATCGTCGTTTTGCTCTTTGGTAAATTTGCCATGCAACCCACCAGGTACAGTAATAAATTGGCTTGTTGCACCAACTTCGTCAAACTTTTTCTTTAGAGCAACAGACTGCTCATAAGGAACTGTTGGATCTGAATCGCCATGAATAATTAAAGTTGGGGGGCTTGTTTTTTTAACATAATAAATTGGTGAAACTGATTTAGCAAAAACCTCATCTTTTGCTTTATCTCCTAACCATTGTGTTGCAGAAGAACTTGTTTTGTGAATACCATAAGCCCAATCCCAAACATCTACAATGCCATACTTATCTATAATTGCAACTATGGTATAATCTTTTACTTTTTTATAGTCGCCATCAAACTTATTATCGTTTTGTAATAATCCAGCCATTAATGCTAAATGCCCTCCAGCACTACCTCCCATAATTACAATTTTGTGAGGATTAACATTTAACTCTTTTGCATGTTTTACAACATATAAAATTGCACCTCTAACATCTTCAATTGCAGCAGGAGCTGTGGCTTTGCCAGTTAATCTGTAGCCAATATTGCCTACAGCAAAACCCATCTTAAAGAACGCATTAAATCCACCTTGTGAATCTTTTGTTCCATTTTTCCAACCACCTCCATGTATGTTAAATATAATGGGAGTTGGTTCCTTTGATGTTGGATTGAAATAAATATCTTCCATGCCTTTCCAATCGCCTATCACACTATAAACTTCATCAATTTTAGCTTCATACCCTTTAGGTATTTTAACTACTTTTTTAACAGCAGTATCTGTTTGAGCAGAAAGATGAAAAGCTAAAAATAGTGATGCTATAAAAAATATTTTTTTCATCAGTATATATTAAAATATCAAAAAAATGGGGTGCTAATAATAATTAACCCCCAAAACAATCTATGATTTTGTAGGAAGAAAATCTTCTCTTAGTGGGCTAAATACATCAAGTAAAACACCCGGTTCAATACATGTTATACCATGTAATATGTGAGGTAAAACATAATAAGCATCGCCTGTAGTAATACGTTTTGTTTCGTCGCCAATCGTCATATCAAATAAACCACTTTCTACATAAGTTACTTGACTATGATGATGTTCATGCATGGCACCAATGGCACCTGCTTCAAACTTTACTTTTACCAACATTATTTTATCATCGTATCCTAACATTTGGCGTTGAATGCCGTTACCTAAATCTTGCCAAGGAGTTTCTGTTGCAATTTGAAAAGCTGCTGTATTCATAATTAATTTGTTATTATTGGTTACTACTATTTTATTGAATGGTTAAAAACTGTTCTTTGTTTTTATATTGTAATTTTATTGTGTATGTTTTGTTATTGTACTCAAATGAAAATACAGTTGTGTTTTCATTGTCTGATATTAATTGAATGTTCTTTGTAACTGGCATAAACCCAACTGTAAATTCTGCAATTGGATTGTTTTTTCCATGAGGTTCTGTAATATTTACAAATGTGTGATTGGTAGCTTTTGGCTGAGTAAGAATATATGCTTTTTCACTTCTTAAATTAAACTCAGGATCTTTAGCACCCAATGTTACAAATTGAACTTTTGTTGCTGTATCTGCTAAGAAACTTGTTGTATAAAATTTACGATTATTTAAAAAAGTAATTGCACCATTGGGCTTATTTACATTGCCTTCTGCATTTAACCAAATATGTTGATAGCCATCTGTTTTACCCAAAACATTAAGTTGGGTATTGTTGTTTTTGTATTTAAAATTAATATTGGTTAAATGTCCATTGTACCAAAATGGTAGTTCATATAAATGCTCGTTGGCACTTCGTAATTTAAATACATCTAACAACAAAGGACTTTCTGCACCTTCTGGTTGAAAAAGTATCGCAGTTCTTAACATTTTCACATCTGGATATGCATTGTTTTCTTCTGCACTAACAACTTGATATTTTTTATTAGCATCAAAATAAACTAAAGAAGGAGCTGTTTTTTCTGATTCTTCCCATTCTCCTTTATACTGGTTTGTTTTATCAACAGTTACTGTATTGTGTGCAATGGTTGCTTTTGCCCAAGTATCATTTTCTTTAGTATACCCTCCGCCAGTTTTTGTTTCTACATTTAAAAAACGTGCAGAACCATAATCAGTTAATACCTCTACATTGTTATCAAAAAAAAGTACATTTAATCTATCAAAATGACCATGACCCATGCCCTGTGTTCCAGCCTTCAGTACAGCTAAAGTTTGGTTTGTATTATTTCCACTTCTCAACAAACCAACACCACCCATTGTGCCATTTGCACCATCTCTAATAAACTGAGGATTGTATTTAAAAGGTTTTGTTTTACCCTCTGCAATTGCTTTTGCTACTTTCAACCCAACATCGCTAACGATTACACGATTTTGCTGTTTTGCAATATCTAATAAATCGTTGCTTGCACCCATATCTCCATAAGCAATATTTACTGCATAAACCAACTCTTCTGTTTCGTAGGTTTTATCTTTTAAAGCATCGTTTATTGGAATAAATACTTTATTGGTGTAAGTACATTGCAAATCACAATCAACTGCTTTTTTTAATAAATTATTTCTGTACTCGTATATTTTTAACTCAGGTTGGTATTGATTGATGGCTCTTGCAAAAATGATAAATGGTTGTATTGCATATCGCAAATAGTAAGGACCTTCTTCATAATAACCATCGGGAGAAAACAAGTCATCTATTTGTTTTAAGAACCCAGATTTACCATCTTTATTAGTCCCTTTTAATGCCATTTCAACCCACTCTTTTTTACCACATACATAACCTGCCATTCCAACGCCAGCAGTGCTCCAAGTTGCATGATTGTGTATTAAGTTAAATATTTTTTGATTTACTACAGTTTGTTCATACACAACAGGAGTCCATAAACTGTCAGTTAAATAAGTACGTTCTTTTGGCGTACAATAATCATAAATACCATCGTAGCCTTGAATCATGTAAACCAACCAAACACAATCATTTAAATTTTGCCAAAACAATTTACCACCTGGTGTTTGTTTGCGTTTTGGATGTCTACCCCAAGTATTGTATTGCTTGGCATATTGCATTAAAATAGCTTTTGCATGTGCTGCATATTTTACTTCTTGTGTAAGTTGATATACTGTTGCACAAGCCAATACGTTTTTATAATTTTTCTTATGTTGTTCATGAGAAATACCACCTCCACCATCGGCAGGTGTAGGTACATTAATTGGTTGAACCAATGCCAAATCGGCCTCTTCTTTTAAGGCTTTAAATGATGAAGTTAGCAAGGGATATTTTTGTATTCCTTGTTTAACCGCAGTAAGATTTGCCTTTGTAAGCATTAATGAAGGATGTTGTTGTGCAACAGCAGAGATGGAAGCAAAGACTGCAATTAAAGTAAATATTTTTTTTATGTTGTTGTTCATATTAATCCAATTATTTTAGTCCAATATTTTGTTTGCCAAATCCTTTTTTATACAAAGGAGAAGTTGTAGGCAATTGATAGTCTTTTAAGAAATTTGTTTTTAATTTATACAAGTTTTTTCCCAATAATTTATTGTGAAAAGTTTGTACCCTACCAGAATTATAGAAATTACAAAAATCAACTTGAATATCATCCCAACTATATTCCTCAAACCAAATACTTCTACCCCCAATTCCACTATTTATAAAATTACAATTCAATACTCTTGCATATTGAGCTCCCAATAAGCGTACCACAAAACTTTGTTGTCTATTGTCAACATTATCAAAAACACAATTGGTAATAGTTACAGATGGACCAGTTGTACTTTCATCATTGCCACCACGATAAACATTGATTGCTGGGCCCAAATTGTTTTTGAAAATACAATTGTCAATATTTAGATTTTCTACATTGTAAATACCTTTATCATCTTTCTCTGTAGAATAATCTATACAAGTTCCAGCATTACCACTAAAGGTTGAGTTTGTAATATTAATTGTGCTTGCAAATGAATTTTTATTGCCACGCATTGGACTATAACCACTTTCGTTATAATCTTTAAAAGTGCATTGAGTTACATTCAATGTGTAATGAGTTAATAAACCTTCTTTAGGTGTTACAATTGCACCTTGAACATCACCAGCGTCTAAGAAATTTGCATTAAAATTAATTCCATTGATGGTTAAATGACCACCTTCACCTATTACTATAAAAGAAGATAATGACTTGTCTGTTCCATTTACAAATTCAACCAATCCTTTTGCAGTTATTGTAATATTTGTTTTAATTAATAAAGGTTTTGCAATTGCATATCTACCTGCTGAAAGTTGAATATTTACTAAGCCTTTAGCATCGTTTAAAAAATTGTTTAATGCTACAATGCTATCTGGTGTAAATTGAACATTTTGAACGGGCTGTATATTTTCTTTGAATACTTCGCTAGGAAACTGAAGCCAGTGCAATGCACTCGTATTAATGTATTGCTTGTATTGTTTGTTAACCATAACCTCTAAACCCTTTAATTGTGGGGCTGTTTTATATACAGCAACAGCCATTATCGATTGAACTGTATTAAATCCTTTTACTAAAGAAATTGGTTGATTGGTTGTGTTATTTTTGAATTGAATGCCACCATCGTTATTGTCATCTTCAAACATAAATTGTTTAAAAGACAACATAGTGTTGTTTGAGAAAAGAACATTACTAGGAGCCAATGTTCTCTCAACATCTTTTCCTCCACCAAATAAAAAATTGCTACAGTTAATAAATAAATTTCTTTCGATTATTGCATCTTTAACATGCAAATATCTGCTTGGTAAAGAGTTTGGTACAGCATTCATTACAGTAATGGAACTTCGAAATCTGTTACCATTTAAACCAACAAATAAATTATTTTTTACAATGTGACCAGAATCAATAATTCTTATGCCGCCTGTATAAGGTTTAAAGTTGCCTATAAAAATATTATTGGCAACAGTTGAAGATTGACCATGACGTAATACGACACTCCCTTCACACTCGAAAAAAGTATTGTTTAGAATTTGATTGTTACAGCTTTTTATAGAAATAATTTCTACCTCTCCACTATTTCTATAAAAAATATTGTCTTTAATAATGGTTTGAGAAGATGTCATTGAGTAACGAGATACTCCAACACGAATTGTTTCTCCTCCATTACTTCCTAATGGGCTTCTTCCTGCAAAAAAGTTGCTATCTATTGAATGCAAATTGTTCTGACTTTTTTCATCATTTAATTCTACAATTAATGTACAACCACCATTTAATTTATCGCCAATAAAGTTGTGGTCAAAACGATTGTTTTTTCCAAAGAAAATAATCCAACTATCAGTATCAAAACGAACAGGCTTACTATAATTCTCTATTTTACAATTAGATACTCTACAATTATTTGCTAACTTATTTTTTGTTCTAAACTCAATAGTAGCACGGTCTGTAGCAAATCCATCTACAAAATTTAATTGTTGAACAACTAAATAATTACCGCCAATTTTAATCGAAGAATTACCTGAAAGGTTTACTGCTGTGGGATAACCTGACAATACAATAGGTTTTTCGAATGTACCTTCTGCCTCAAAATTAATAAATGTATTTTTCCAATTACTTGAAGAAGAAAGTAAAATACTATCGCCGGGCTTGGCATTTTTAATGGCAGACTTCAATTCAGCTTGGTTGTAAACCAGTGTTGCCACTGCTTCAGTTATTGACATAACCAGAATGAATAACAACACGGATTTTTTTAATACAACCTTCATCATACTTGCTTGCCTATGTACAAAATTGAGTTACTGCTTTTAACACAGTAACAAAATATGTTAATGAATAAATTTGTTTTTTTCTCTGTAAAAGTGGTTGTAAACCAGTGTTGATCATTGCTTCAACTATAGAAATAGTCGAATGAACTACAACACTGGTCTTTTTTAAATACAACCTTATCATGCTTGCTTACCTATGTACAGAGTTTATAATTATTTTTTTAATAACCAGGATTTTGTGAAATAACGATTCGAGTGTTGTTATCAATTTCTCTTTGAGGAATTGGCAATAACAATCTATCGTTTGTAATGTTAGCTTGTATTTGTGCAGCAGTTAATATTGGTGCAGGATACGAACTATAGTGAAAAGGAAATTCTGCTGTTATATGATCTTTTAATGTTTGTGTAGCATTAATGGTTGTAAATGTTACATTGTATCTTAATAAATCGAAATAACGTTGGTTTTCGAAAGCCAATTCATAGCGTCTTTCATTCGATAAAATGGTTTCAAATTGTGCTGTTGTAGTTACGTTTGCTGGAAGTATAGTTTTTAACTTTGCTCTTGTTCTAATTTGGTTAATATAACCCATTGCAGTTGTACCATTACCTTGAGCTTCTGCCATCATCAATAACACATCAGCATATCTAATTACTATCCAGTCATTTTCAGCATCACTTGCAATTGTTGGGTTTGAAATAAGTTTTATTGGGTAGTATTTTACACCAGCGTACAAGCCAATACTATTTGTTCTACGTATATCACCAATTGTTAATGTAGCAATAGCCGATGTAGCAGTTGCAGCAGCAGATATTGTTATTACATTACCAGTAACTGCAGTTACAGTTGCATTGTTTGGAATTTGAGTGCCTGTAACATACATTCCTACACTAATACTATCAGTACTTGGAGATACTGGTAATGTTATTGTTGTAGATCCAGATAAAGTTGTAGAATTTGCAAAGGTTAATTTTAAATAACTATTTATAACAGATGTTGTAGGATAATTTAACCCTTTACCATCTCCATTTACCACTGCACTTCCACTTTGTAATGGTGCAAAGAAATTGGGTAAAGGAGAACCTACACCAACTCCACCACCTTTAAAACGAATTGCAAAAAGTATCTCAGAATTCATTTCATTATTAATAGAAAACACGTTAGCATAAGTAGATTGTAAACTATAGCCACTATTGCTAATTACATCTTGCAATAAAGTTATTGCTTCTGTTTTTTTACCTTGTGTTAAGTACACTTTAGCTAATAATGCTTTTGCACTCCAACTATTGGCTTTACCAAAATCATCTGTTGCAATAGATGTAAATTTTGCCGTATTTCCATATTGTGCAGCACTTAATAAATCTGCCTCAATTAGCTTGTACATTTCAGCAACTGTTGTACGATTAATTGATTTTGCAGCTTCAGGGTCCGTTGGTTCATGAATTAAAAAAGCACCGCCATATAAACGAACTAAATTAAAATAATGATACGCTCTTAAAAATTGTGCTTGAGCTGCTAACGACCTTCTATCTGCTTCTGTAACTGGTATGGTTAAATTATCGTAAGCAATGGTTCCTGTACTTTCTGAATAATTAACCTGTAATGCATTTAATACTAAATTAATATTTCTAATATTAGCATAAACAGCTGCCCAATAATTGAAGTTACCTTGATGAGATGTGTTTAACATAAACATGTCCAAATCACTTAAATCTCTATTTACAGTTGATTGACTTCCAGCAACCCCTTGAATTGAATTATCTGAACGCAATTCAGTTAAAGACCATTCTTCGTTTAAGGTTACTTGCATTCCTTTATAACAACCACTTAATGCAGTATTTACTTCATTGTAGTTAGAATAATATGTACCTGTATTTAAATTAGATTCTGGATATAAGTCGATTATTTTGTTGCAACCTGCAAATGCAATAAAAGATGCAAAAATTATATATTTATATGTTTTCATTTTGTTTGGTTTTTTAGGAATTAAAAATTAATATCGATACCAAATAAGAAAGATCTAGATGTTGGAAATCCTCCACGTTGGTAGCCATCAATTAAAGGTGATGCGTAAAAAGAAGAAGCTGATCTTGCCTCTGGATTTAACCCTTTATAACCACTAGGGAAGAAGAAAAGTAAATTTTGTGCCGATGCGTAAACTCTTAGCCCACTTAATCCTACTTTCTTAGCTAATTTGCTATTCACTGTATATCCTAATAAAACTTCTCTTAAAGCAACATAAGAAGCATCTTCAACAGCATAATCTGTCAACATCCAGTTATAACCAATTGTTGAATATGGAGTTTTGCCATCTCCTGGATTTGCAGGACTAATCCAACGATTTTCAGTATATTCTTTAATGTATCTTCTAGATTCATTATAATTTCTATCTCCATTAATTAAGTTACCTCCTTGTACACCTTGAAAAGTAAAACTTAAGTCGAAGCTTTGGTAATTAAAGCTATTGGTAATACCCCAAGTAAATTTAGGATAAGGGTTACCAATAACAGTTCTATCGTTTGCATCAATTACATTATCACCATTTACATCTACTAACTTTAATCCACCAGGAACAAATACTGTACTTCCTAAAGTTGTTGTTAAGCCTTTTGCTTGTGCATCTATTATTTCTTGTTGAGATAACCAAACACCATCAGTTTTATATCCAAAGAATTGAATTAATGAATTGCCTGGTTGATTTAAGTATAACTCTGTACGCTCACCTTGATTTAAGATTAAAAGTTCTTTACCTAATTCAATAATATTGTTTTTATTTCTAGAGAAGTTAAGAGCTGTTGTCCACTTAAATCTTTTTGTAGTAATATTTATAGAAGATAGCTCTACCTCAACTCCATTATTTTGTATTCTACCAATATTGTTGTTAAAGAATAAACCTCCTGTGAAAGCCATTGAAGGTTGTTGTAATAACAACGCCTCTGTTGTAGAACTATATACATCTACTGCAAGGTTTACTCTATTTTTAAAAGCAGCAACATCTAAACCATAGTTTACTTGTTTTGTACGCTCCCAAGTAATTTGTGTATTTGCAATTAAATTAGGGTTGGTATTTAAACCAGAATTAACATTTCCATTTCCACTTCCAAAAGAATAGTTCCCTCCATATAACAAATCAACAAAACCATAATCATTAATCTTATTGTTTCCTGTTAAACCATAACTTACTCTTAGTTTTAAACGACTTAACCAATCAATTTTACCATTCATAAACTTCTCTTCGCTCATTATCCAACCACCAGAAACAGCAGGAAAAGCACCCCATTTATTACCTGGTGCAAACTTTGAACTTCCGTCATATCTTACACTAGCAGATAAAAGGTATTTATTTGCATAAGTGTAATTTACCCTTCCTAAATAAGATAATAACCCTTGACGATTAATAAAATTGTAGCTATTGTCTTTATTAATCAAAACCGCATTATTTAAAGTAGTAATGTTATCGTTAGGATAACCTACACCATTTGTTTGCTCCTCTTTATAATAATTTTTTTCTGCTGTAAAGCCAACTACTGCATCAATAGTATGTTCTTTAAATTTTTTATTATAAGTAAAAGTATTTTCAGAATATAAATCAATTGATGTTCTGTTTAAATAAAGTCCAGCTGCAAGTACTCCATCACCATTCGAATTATTTTTTGCAAAATCTAATTGGTCTGCAGTATTGATATAACTACTAGCTTGCGATTTAAAATCTAAACCAGGCATAATGTTTACCATTAAACTGAATGAAGACTGTAACCTGTATTCATTACTATTAATACTACGAGTTTCAATAATTGATTTTGGGGTATTGTTTGATGTAGCAAATGGATTTTGTGTACCTGTATTTACCCAATTACTTCCATCTGGCATTAAACCAGAATAAACTCTAGCATTAAAATGACGTGCTTGAGCAAAATCGCCAGCCTTTATATTAGCCCACTGTGCAACGGTTGATACAAAAGCAGCTGTTGCATCTGTATGATAAACAGGCAAATAAGATGGGAAGCGATAAAAATCAGTAAAGTTTGTTGATGGTCGCTCTCTTTTTGAATAAGAAGGATTAATATTTACTTGAATTTTTACTCTTTTACTTAACTGAGCATCGAATTTAGTACGCAAATTAAATTTTTCATAATTACTATGTATCATCATTCCCTCATCTTTTTGATATCCTCCAGATATATAATATTTAGATGTTTTACTGCCTCCCGATGCACTTAGTTGCAAATTTTTATTTACACCAGTTCTTAAAGCCTCTTGTTGCCAATCGGTTGGTCCAGTTAATGTATTTTCTATTACATAAGCTGCCCTTTCTGCAGTGGTAACTAAATTACCCTTACTGTTACTAAAAGTATTTCTTTGAGCAGAAGTAAATCCTTGTGTATAAGCTGCAGAATCGGCATAACGCAAAGATCCTTCATTAAACAAAAGTTGAGTGTATTCTGAAATGTTCATTACAGAATACAATTTGTAAGGATTTTTTAACCCTACCGAATATTTAAAAGAGTATTTTGTTTTTCTGACTTACCACTTTTTGTAGTAACCATAATTACACCACCAGCACCACGAGAACCATAAATTGCAGCTGTTGCAGCATCCTTCAATACTTCAACACTTTCCACATCGGCCATATTTACAAATGCCAATCCATCGGCTACTGGTTGACCATCTATAACAACCAATGGTCCACTAGATCCATTTATAGAAGTTACACCACGAATATTTATTTTAGGAGCAGCTCCTGCTTCAGGATCAATATTTTGAACTTGTACACCTGCAATTCTACCTTGTAGGGCTTGGTCTAAACGAACAACAGATGTTTCATCTATTTTATCGTTTTTATATTTTGCAATAGCACCAGTAACATTTCTCTTTTTTGCTGTACCATAACCAATCACAATTACTTCTTCACCTTGTGAAACAACTGGTACCAATTGTACAACAATACTTTGAGATTTAGTGAAAGTAAGTTCCTGAGACTCGTATCCAACAAAACTGAATACAACTGGTTTCCCTTTTTCAACTTTAAAGCTGAAAACGCCAATAGAATCGGCACTAAACCCTTTTGAATCTCCTTTAAATACAATTGTAGTTCCTGTTAATGGAACGTTGTTGTCGGCAGATAGCACAACACCTTTGATGGTAACTTTACTTGCTTGTGCAATAGTTTGTGTTACAAAAGCAACGCTAGATAAAACTAGCAGAAAAAGCACTTTTTTCATAATGGCAATTATTAAATAGTGAAAAGCAATCTTTTTTAAAAAATATTAAGGTCTAAAAGTTTTGGCAATTTGCATAATCTCGTCTAAGTGCACATGCATAGCAGCTTCTGCAGCTGCTACATCTTGTAAAGCAATAGCGTCTAAAATATTTTTATGATCGGCAATTGCTCTTGTACTTCTATCAGCTCCACAAACATTATTCTCTACAATTGTTCTAATTAAATCTGGTACAACAATTAACATCATACTCTCTATTACCTGATTTTTGGTAGCTGCAGCAATTTTTATGTGAAACACCATGTCTTCTTCAAAAGAAGACACTCCTCTGGAAACTTTACGTTCATGGTCAATTAATGCAGCTTCAATTTCAGCTAAATCTGCATCTGTTCTTCTCTGTGCAGCTAGTTTTACAGAATTCAATTCCATAAAATATCTTGCTTCTATTAAAGCTCCAAAATCATCTTTATTTAAATTAATTACATCGCCCAATAAGGTTTCTAGAATTTTAATGCTTAACCCGGCAACATAGGTACCACTTTGAGGAGTAGTTTTTAATAACCCGTAAAATTCTAGTTTTAAAATGGCTTCACGTACATAACCTCTGCCAACACCAAAGCGTTCAGCTAAGATTCTTTCAGCCGGTAATTTGTCCCCTGGTTTTAATTGACCAGTAGAAATTAATTGACGAAGCTGTCTAATAATTTTATCAACAGGCGTTTCAACCTTTATTGCAGTAAATGTTTCAATGATGTTAGAAGATTCCATTGGCAATCGTTTTATTGGCAAACCAAAAACTGGTTAACCAGTTTTTGGTTTGCCAATATTAGAACCTTTTTTTGAATTAACAAATTTTTTAGAAAAAAATTTTAAAATCCATTTGAGATTTTTTCGAAATACTTCCTCCAATATTATAAAAAACAATAGCCACAAAAAAAGCAGCTAACTTTCGTTAACTGCTTTCAGTTTCTTACAAGTAAAAAAACTATTGTTTTAAAATTTTAATTCTCTCGGTTTCACCATTTGCAAGAATGGTAAAAAAGTACATTCCAGCAGCTTGATTGCTCAAGGAATTTTTGATGTTGTTTCTTACGATATCAAAGTTTCCGCTTAAAGACGTAATTAAACTACCAATTGCATTTCTAATTTCAACCTGCACTTTAGTAGATGCAGTAATGGTTGCACTTGGAATTAAATCGAACGAATTTTTTACAGGATTTGGAACAACTTGCACCAACTGTATCGTTTGATTGTTGATAATAGTAACAACATTTGAAAAACTGGTTTTACCATCTTTATCAACTTGTTCTAAACGATAATAAATTCGTTTGCCTTTTACATCATCTGTAAACTGGTAAGTGTTTGTTGTATTACTTGCATTTGCAGAAGCAACAAAACCAATTGTACTAAACATTCTTCCATCTAAAGAACGTTGTACATTAAAGCCTTTGTTATTTATCTCTGCACCGGTAATCCATTTTAAATTAACTTGATTGCCTTTTAAAGCTCCAGAAAAATTTAAGAATGTTACTGGCAAAACACTTGTTTCACTAAATACACTAAATGCAGAGAATGACGTAAGTCCACTAGCACTTAAAGAATACAAACTAGAACCACTTGCCGAAGCATTTGTAGAAACTCTATACCAAGTATTGCTGCCATCTAATGGATTTCTACCAATTGCTGCATTGGTTCTATTAAACGTATTTCCTTCGTCATTTACATCCCAACTAAAAGTAGCACTTACATTTAAACCGTTTGTATTAGTAGGTGTAATTACCCAAGATTTGTTTAATAACCCAGTTGTGCCCATACCAACACCATTTATTCCTCCTTGTAAAACAGATTCGAATGAACGAACAGAAAAATTGGTTGCTGTTCCGCTATTGGTTAAAGTAACAGGAGAATATCTTGTATTGCCAACAGGAAAATCAATTGGCAAATTCGCCACATTTATATTGATTGTTCCTCCTGACGCAGGTGTATTGTTTGTTACAAAATATTTTGTAGCACTTGCTCCATTAATACTTGCTGAATTTATAAAATTAATATTGTTAGACCCCAAGAAAACTTTACCATTTGTAAATGTAAATGCTGAAGAAATAGTGAATGGTGCATTCAATTGAACATTGTTTGCATTGTCTACTTCTAGTGTTGCAATTGTTACAGCTCCATCAATGGTTTGCATTGCTAAGCCTTGCATTTTCACAGCCCCATTAATTGTTCCAGCACCACTTATATTTTCAAGAACAGTTAAAGTTGAACCGTTATTAATAGTTAATGTTGTACCAGCTTCAATCATAACATTTTTAGCACTCACATTTCCATTAAAAACTGGCATTGGGCTTGCATTTGCAGGAACAATCAAGTTCAATGTTGCACCTGGCATTTTGCCTTCTTCCCAATTACCACAGTCAGTCAAATTGCTCGTGCCTTTATTGCCTGTCCATATTGCAGCTTTAGTAGCAAATGCATTTTCTGTTGCTCTAGTATCTACAACTGTGGGTGCAGTATAAGTAACATTTATCCAGCATTTTTGAGCTGCTTGTGTATTCACGGTTTGTCTAACTTTTATAGTTACCCAACCAGAATAATTGGTTGAGAAATTTCCTGTTAATGGATTTGAGGTAGACGTAACTCCACTGATTTCATGCAGCTTAACACCATCTAAATTCCATAAAGAAACAGTGATGTTTGAACCGTTCAATTCTGGTTTAACAAAATAAGTAATTGGCTGATTGGCTGCTACATAAATTTTACCAGCAACTCGTTGATTGGTGCTATTGGCAGGCAATGCACCACCTTGACCCAAACTCTCACAATGGCTATCGCCTAAATCGTTGGCCATTTCCCATTCTTGTTGAGTAGTGGTTGCTCTTGGCTGAACATAAGTAGCCAAATAATTATATAAATCATTTACCGATGAAATTGTAACTCCAGCAGGTGCAGGAGCCCAAATTGAATAACCATGTCCATTTGCATTTGCAATAGTATGCCCAACAGGTGCAGTTTGAATAAGTACTCGTCTATCTCCAGGAATTGTAACTGTTGAAATTCCATGAGCACCAGAATAATCGTACAATACAGTTCCAATTGGCCATGCATCATTTATTTTACAATATACTTGCTGATCGGCACTATTGTTTGAAGTTGCATTAAAAGCATCGGTAATGCCAATAATTGCTTTTCCAACACGTTCAATTACCAAATGATCGGCTGCACTACCTGTTTGATAAAATGGACTATTAGAACCAGTTGGTACACCATAATCTCCATCTTTAAATGCCAAACGTTGGTGACCTTGCATTAAATTTATAAGATCAGCTTTTGCTGGCAAATCGGTGGTGCTTTGTGGTAAATGGCTGTACCTTTTACCAGTTGTTCCTATATCAAATAAATCTTCAAAAAACACCAACGGATTTCCGTCCATGGCAAAAGCTGCAGCATAAGCAGCAAATAATCTTGGCTCACGAGGATCAATGTGTTGACCATTTCCACCCAATTCACTTCCTGTATTCCAACCAGAATTATCGCCTAAAGATTTTGAAAAATTACCTGTACTGGTTAAAATTGGTCTATAAGTATCGTGGCTGTTTACAAAGTTTACACTACGATGAACACGTAAACCACCGGGATAATCAAAATACCTAAACCCTTGTTGCTCACCTGGCAAATTGCCCATATTAAAAGATCCATTACTACGAACCAATTGAAACAAACCTCCATTGTTAGAAGTGTTATACCCACGTAAACCAAAATCAAATGTACCTGTATGTTTTTCGTTGGTTACACCACCTGGTGCAGTTGATGAAGCAACACTATTTGCATAAGCATCGAGTGAACCTTGATCACCAATCCACTCACCAACACAAAACATTTCTTGTCCACCAGCTTGCATTGCAGTAAGTGAAGCATTGTATTTACTATGCCAAATACTTGTTTCTTGCGTAGAAATTGCAAAATGTTTTACTGCATCCCAACGCCATCCATCGCTGCCAGTTTGTTTTTTTAACCATAGCAACCAATCTCTTGCATTGTCTTGCATATAATTGTTTGACTGAACAGGATTATAATAATTGCGTAACATTCCATTGATTACAGTAGAACCACTGGTAGGAATGTTTGAACTTTGCCCAATGGCAGATGCATCGTAGTTAATATCTGGTCCCCAAAACATAGAATTAATATCGTTACAACCACTTGTACAATTGTAAAAGTTGGAAGCATTTTTAGCCCAACGTCCATTTCTTGTCCAATAATCGTTTTGAAATTCGTCTAATGCTGGTGAGTTGTAACTTACGTAACGAAAATTTTTAAATCCACTTGCTGTACCACTTGAATTTGGTGCAGGATCTTGTCCACCAGCTCCAGCAGAGCCAACAGGTGAAGGAGCACCAAAAGTATTTACACCACCACCAGCATCTCCATTGTGGTTTAAAACTATATCGTGAATTACTTCTATTCCATTGGCGTGCATTACTGCAATCATTCTTAACAACTCATCTTTAGTACCAGTACGAGTTCTCATTCTATCGTTTAAAGGATGTCCATTTCCTTTTTGTCTTTTATCCCCTAAATCGTAATTATCAAAAGGCATGTAACCAACATAATCTGGATTGGCTTGCTTCATTGCTGGAGGAATCCAAATAGCATTAAAGCCAGCAGCTTTTAAACGTGGTGCCAACTCTGTTAAATAATTAGCCCAACCGAAACGATAATTTTCGTTCCAGTAATCCCACCAAAAAGCTTGAAAGATTACTTTTTTTACTCTTTGTTGAGCAAATGAAGATTGAAATGAACAAGAAAGAATGAGTAAAACAACTAAGGTTTTTACCCAATAATTGGTAAACTTTTTTTTCATACATGAATCGTTTATGTACACTTAGAAAGTGAATTATTTTCTAAAAATAGGTAATGTGTAATAAATACACAAAAGTTTATTTTGAATTGACTGAATTTTTAGA